>Ga0099364_10000079_pt1 | contig 150720 bp, 149 predicted proteins | sample TergutTh196P3_FD_73070 | JGI IMG/M metagenome (GOLD analysis project Ga0099364, IMG submission 73070) | Microcerotermes parvus P3 segment gut microbial communities from Pointe-Noire, Republic of the Congo - Th196 P3 | ecosystem: Host-associated > Arthropoda: Insects > Digestive system > Gut ... | reverse complement strand
TTAAAAAGGTTAATTATTATGCATGGATTCCTCTGAATGATGTGTCAAAGAAGGAAATTTCAGAGATTAGGGATGTGAGGGCAGAAAACGGTTTATTTAAGATTGAGATTGAGAATAATACTTATCCCCATTCCGGGTGGGCTTATCTTGATATAACGAAGATGGAGGTTGTGGGGGTTGAGTATATAGGAGAAAAGGGGATTTAACAAAAAACTATGTGCTACAACGTTATTCATCTGGATTCCCGATGCGAAATATAATCGTCAATATCGCTCACTATATAGAGCTTCCCCGTAGAATGAAGTGTATCATAACAAGATGTAATGTAATCAAAAACTTTAAACTTATTAAAGATATTTAAAGCTTCCAAGCCTGTCAGATTGTGCGCTGACTTAAAACTTTCGAGGCAAAAAACTTTAAACTCAAGTAATTTATCCACTTTAATACTCCGGCAGTTCAAGATTTCCGGTAAGAGTCTCTTCCTCAAATAGCAGAAAGAGTTTTTCCACACTATAATGCCATACCTTTGTTTCTTCACTATCAAGTGCATTATATAAATTAGAACTATAAAGTCGTAAAAAAGCTTCTTCATGTGAAATATTTCGCTGGTCTATTATTTTTTGTAAAAGTCTGGAAACAATCACAGGAAACAGAGCTTCAAATTTAACTTTATCCATTCTCGCCTTCTATAAAATTTTCTTGTTTTACATAACTTAAATATTCCAAAGACCTTTCAGTATGAAAGAGTATTTGATCGAATATTTCCTCAACTTTCAATCGGGTTATTGCTTCTACATCTGAAAGAAGTCCTGACTCAAATAATTGGATTGTGGCGTAGACATTATCGTTTGCAACCGGGCCAATTGCAATATCATAGCTCTTATTCTGGGTTTTTCCACGAAATAGTGTCATATCTACCTAATCGTAAGCCTATTTTCAAATATTTTCAAGTAAATTCTTCTCTATCTGTCATAGAATGCCATATTGATATAAATTTTAAAGATTATCAAAGTTCTCAATTTCTTCTACCCCTAGCACCTCATGATAGACTAGAAAGATACAATTCATATATAAGCACACTGTCACCCGGAAAGGAAGGTTTAACATGGCTAAAATAACCACCGTAGAACAGGCACTTAGAATAGTGAAAAAAAGAGGCTATGCACTTAAGTATCTGCCAAAAAAGCTTAAAACAACACAAGTTTGCCTTACAGCAGTGGAAAATGATGGCGCTGCGCTTGATTTTGTCCCCAAAGCATTCAAAACTGTAAAAATCTGTCTTGCTGCCGTACAGAATGATGGAAGAGCAATCAGAGATGTTCCTGAAGCACTCATATCAGCAGAAATTTGCCTTGCCTCTGTAAAATCCGATGGCTGGGAGTTTCATTCAGTTCCAAAAGCGTTCATAAGCGAAGAAATCTGTCTTGCCGCTGTGCAAGGAAATGGCTCTGTACTTCATAGCATTCCACATAAATTTAAGACCTTTGAAGTTTGCCTTGCTGCTGTGAAGAATAATGGTGGAATGCTCGAATATGTTCCAAAAAAGCTCAGAACAAAAGAAATCTGTCTGGCTGCTGCAAAAAATAATGGCAGAGCAATTCAATTTGTTCCTCAAACACTCAAGACTGCGGAAATTTGTTTTGCTGCTGTACAACAGGATGAGGAACCGGAATATCTCAGCGGAAAATCACAAAGCTATCTTTGCGTTACACTGGATGGGAATCATGAAGCACTTTTATATATTCCGAAAGCTCTTAAAACCGCAGAACTATGTCTTGCTGCTGTTCAGAATGATGGTAATGCGCTTGAATATGTTCCAAAGGAAATAAAAACTATAGGTCCAAAGGCCTTAGAAATTTGTCTTGCTGCTGTACAACAAAGAGGTAGAGCCCTTGAGTTTGTTCCTGAAGTGAATAAAACACTAGAAATATGCCTTGCTGCGATGAAAAACAATGGCTCACTACATGATGTGCCGGAATTACATAAGACAGGACCAAGGGGCCAGGAGATCTGCCTTGCCGCTGTGCAGAATAATGGCTTTGCACTTGACAATGTTCCTGAAGAGCTAAAGAATCCGGAAATCTGCCTTGCCGCAGTTAATGATAGTCCCTATGCGCTAAATAATATTCCGAAGGAGTTCTTAACCGCGGAAATGTGTCTTTCTGCCGTTAATAATAATAACGGAAGTTCAGGAATAAGATATGTCCCTGATACGTTCATGACTAGCGAACTTTGCCTTGCCGCTGTGCAGACCGATGGTAGTGCGCTTGAAGATGTTCCCAAAGCATTAAAAACAAAGGAAGTCTGCCTTGCAGCTGTACAGCAGAATGGTGCAGCACTAAAGTATGTTCCTGAAACTCTCAAAGCTAAGGAGCCGCATGCAACTAAAATCTCCCTTGCAGCAGTGCAGTCCGATGGTAATGCGATTGAACATGTGTTAAAAACACTTAAGACTAAAGGGTCACATATTTCTAAACTTATCCTCGCCGCTGTACAAAATAATTTTTTCTGTATCGAACACATACAGGAAAAACTTCAAACCGAGGAACTTGTTTCTATGATAATAAAAAAAATCGATGAAATAAACTTAGATCTTAAAGCAAAGAAACTGAATCTTTTCTCATTAAGATATGATGAAATAGAAGAACTTAAAATTAATGAGCTTTCTAAGTTGAGCGAATGGTATGGTGAGTATGAGACAGGTAAATTTTTATCCTTTATTTCAAAAGAATTTAGATCTAAAGTAGAGGATAAGATTTTAGAAGTTTTCGGTATTGATGGTGCAAATTATAATTATTGGATGGATTATTGCAGGAAATTGAAACCTAAGCTTCTGGAAAAAAGAGTCAAGTTTAGCCGCCGTATGGTTCACTGGGTTAATATAGATACAGTTATATCTAAAGCACTGTATGATTTTAACATTGCCATTAAATTGTTCCCCCGCAGTCCTAAATTCTATACCGGTAGAGGTCACATCTACAGGTACATGGGTAAAGAAAAAAAAGCCCTTGTGGATTTCAACAAGGCTGAAAAGCTTGAAAAGAATTTAGAAAATAAGGAAAACAAATAATGACAAATAAAGGCTGTTATATACAACACAAAATGAATTAAGAAGGAGTTTTTATATGAGTAACGATATCCGAGAATCTAGATATTGCTTTTCATACTTAGGAATTATTAATTATATTTTTGCTCAGCATATCCATGAGAAAAACTCTCAATATATACATATTCTATTGAAAAACCTGAATGATCATGCAAATTTATTATACAATGACTATGTGGAATCCGAATATATAGATTTGAAAACTGAATTGTTTTTTATATCTTACTATACAATGGGCTTATTTAGTTTCCTAATATACAAAAAAAAGGATAAAGTAATAAAAAATATTATTCAAGAAAGTAATATTCTTAATAACAATATAAAAACTATAATAAAAAAGAGGTATTCGAAAATTATGAAGGAAGCAGAAAAAATAATAAAAGATTACTATATTAAAAATAAATTGTGCCATAAAAGATGGTTTTTCGATTTAAATTCAAGAACGAAGAGTTTTATTAAGGATATAAAAAAACTCGAGGTGGGATGTAGATATGTTTATTGGGATATGGATGGAATAGAAAGCATAATATTTAAAGGTCCTGGTTTAAATTATTTAGATGAATTATTATTTATGAAAAAAGGTGATAATTTTAATGAGAATGAAATTGATTTAAACGAGGAAGTGATTGAAATTCTTAATATTTTATATAATAATCAATTAACAAGATATTATAATGAAATAAGAGTGAATGGTAAGAAATATGAAATAGAGAATAATAATAAACTATTTTCTAAATTCATGTTATGCCTTGATTATCCGGAAGATAGCGAATATTATGGAATTAGAAAAATATTAGATTTAAGTTTTAGTATACAATACAATTTTGTTGAAGTAAATGATTATTACCCTTCTTGGAGACCTTTAAGTGGAGGAGGGAAAATGACTGTTCTTTTTAAGAAGAATAAGAAGTGGGAAATGTTATATGAAGAAAGTTGGATGTCATAAAGATATTGTACAAACTGTACAAGCATAGTATTTCCCTGACAGCTTCTCTGTATTTAAACCATATCCATCTGCCAAACTAGGAACTAAATCACTACCAAATTCAGAAGTCCTGAATATACAACCATCAGCATAAAAACACGATCACCCTGGAAAGGCAAAGTAATATACTAAACTACGCAGGCTTTTTCTGCTTTATACTTAGCTGATATCCCAGATTGTCTAAGACTTTGACGATGGTAATAAACGAAGGGTTCCCATCCTGCGATAAAGAGCGATAAAGGCTTTCACGATTAAGGTTCAATTCCTTGGCAATCTGAGCCATACCTTTTGAACGAGCAATGTCGCCAATTACCTTAAATAGAAATTCAGGATCGTTCTCCTCAAGCGCCGCTTCAAGAACACCTATCACATCCTCTCTAGTCTCTATCTCTTCTGCCAAGTCGCAATCACTGATTGTTATCTTTCCCATGTCCTATTCCTTCTCTTCCAAAGGTGAAGACACTATTTGCTTAGCCCTAGCAATATTCTGTGCCGACTTCGGCTATCTTTCAGGTTTTTAATCCACCTTTTATAAATGTTGGTTTTGCGTACCTTCATAATTATTGTGTAGCCTATAAACTACTTATTGTCAAGTTCATATTAATAAAATTTCCACAAAATAGTATATTCTCTCTGTCATCTCATGACAGATCAATATGATATATTTAATGAAGAAAGGTATATCTATTGTTTAGGCCGGGTAAACATGGACAATGTGGTAAAGAAGTACCATAAACACCTCCGGATTTACGATCCAAAATTTATACTGCTGTAACACGAAACCAGACATAAACAAATAAACCTAGATAATCATTTTCTAAAAAGTTTTTTTACAAGGGACTGAAGTATATTTATAATGATTTCAGAAAGGTTAATTATTACGCCTGATTTGGTCCAAATGATACGTCAAAAAAGGAAATTTCTGAGAATAGGGGTGTGAAAGCTGAAAATGGCTTGTTTAAGATTGAGATTGAGAACAATAATTATCCTCATTCGCGTAAGTTTATCTAGATTTAGAAAAGATGGAGGTTGTTAAGACAGAGATATCACATATTTCTGCTATTTAATGTTGATTTCAAAATAAATTTGAGTATAGCACTATATGATAGATCTGTCGCCATATAATTGAATAGATTTTAGAGTTTTAGGAGGTAAAATTGTGAAAATAAAAACAAAACAGTTTACATTATCTTTAAACGATCAGCTACCGAATGATATTGATGATCCAATTGAACTAATTCAAAAAATAACAAGAAAAGTGGCTATCAACTCTAAATGTTCTAATTTCAAAAATGTATTTCTTTGGGTTAAATTAGCAGAAGACACACTTGAGCGCTATTCAAATTTAGAAGATAAATCAATTTTATATTTGCAAATTAACTTGGCAATGGCACTATATTATATGGGAAAATTAGAAAAATCAAAAAATTTTTATGAAAAAATCATTGATGTTTTCCAAAAATTAGATAGAGTTAACAAAAAATCATTTACAAGTTTATACTATAATTATGCTAGAATTTTATTAATATTAGGTGATTATGAAACTGCAGAAACTAATATCAACAATGCAATAAAATTAAATAAGAAAAGTGCTATATCATATTCTTTAAAAGCTAGAATTCTAACATATCGGGAATTTTATGATTCAGCTGAATTCTATTACAAATTAGCAATCGAAAATTCAAAGAAGAATGGAAAAATGCATATAGAAGCAGACTATTTTTATGATCATGGTATTTCTTATTATAAAATAGGAAATTATATTTTAGCAAAAAAGTATTTATATAAAGCATACCAAATAAGAAATAAAATTTATGGTAAAGAAAACCTATGTACTATCTTTACTCTTTGTGATATTGCAGCAATACTTTACTTCGAAAAAGAATATATTAAAGCATATAAAATATATAAAACTGTTTATACGGTTTTCAACCAGATTCTAGGCAAAGATAATAATGAAACACAAAACGCCTTATATAACTGTACATTAACAATCATTATGATAAAAAAACACAACAACATAATAAATCATAAAACACTTGATATTCGTTCACATTACGTGAAGACTCTTATTATAATGAAAAAATATTCCGAAGTAATAGGTTATTTAAAGAGCCCATTTGTTATTCTTGGAAAAAACGAGTTATTTTTGCTTTTGGATTATGACAATATTACAATGGATGCACCAAAAGTTATTTTATCCATAAAAGGTTCATCTGTTGGCAAAATCGCAAAAATAATGGAAAATAAAAATATTCCTATAACAAAAAATAGTGTTCTCGCAAAGGAAATGATAGAAAATTGCCCTCAATTTCGTTGTATTCCAAAAAAATATTGGAATGATGTTGCAAAGATAATGGGGCCTATTAAATAATGTTAGAAAGTATAAACCATTGCCAAGGAAACAGGAGCAGATTATGTGTATAAACATAGTATTTCCCTGACAGGTGCTCCAGTTTCCTAACCCTTTCAAACTTTCAAACTCGGTAGCATTTGAGAGACAGGCGCTGGGGTGCGGTGGAATTTAAAATGTGCTCAAAAGAAATTGAGGAAGCAACCAAAAATCTTAAAACCCTGCGCGACAAGTTTAACCTGGATAAAATACAAGAGCCGTCTTTTTTAATGGTGCTAACATGCACTTAGTTTTCCTACCAGCGAAGAAATGGCGTGTATATAGTACCTATTGGGCGCCTACGGGATTGATATTCTGAAATAAATTTTGTCTCTAGCACTCCATGATAGATCAACTCCTTATAATTTCTGGTATGAGAACAAAATCACCCGTAAAAAAAGGAGTTGGATTAGTTAAGATCACTACAAAAGAACAAGCCTTTGCTGCAACAAAAGAAAATTATGCAGTGATAAAATACATCCCCAAAAACCTCAAAACAGCAGATCTTTACCTTGCTGCTGTGAAATGTAATGGTCTTGCACTCCAATATATTCCAAAAAAAATAGTTACAGAAAAACTTTGTCTTGCTGCTGTACAGCAAAATGAGGCTGCACTATCATATGTTCCTAAAACACTAAGGACTTCAAAAATATGCTTTACAGCAGTGCAAAAAAATGCTTATAAAACACTTAAAATTATCCCAAAATCTTTAAGAACTGTAAAACTTTGTCTTGCTGCTGTAAAAAATGATGGTTTGGCTTTAAAGTATGTTCCAGAAACCCATAAGAGTATAAAGCTTTGCCTAACTGCAGTTAAAAATAAAGGCTTTGCACTAAGATATGTGCCAAAAGAGGTAAAGACTATTGAAATTTGCCTTGCTGCTATACAAAACTATGGTGGAGTACTTAGATATGTTCCAAAAAAATACAGAACAATGGAAGTTTACCATTCTGCAATACAAAACGATGGTTTTGCTCTAAGATATGTTCCAAAAAAGCTTAAAACTGCTGAAATATGTTTTGCTGCTGTAAAGTCTGATAGAGGCGGAGCACTTTTTTACGTTCCTAAAGAACACAGGACCATGGAAATATACCTTGCTGCAGTTAAAAATGATGGCTCTGAACTTGCATATATTCCTGAAACTCTCATAACAGAAAAAATGTGCAATATTTCCATATTAAATAGTAAAAATACTAGAAATATCCTTAGATATGTTCCAGAAAAATACAAAACAAAGAAAATTTGTATGATTGCAGTTAATAAAGATGGCGCTGCACTTAAATATGTACCAAAAGCGCTAAAGACTGAAAAACTTTGTCTTGCTGCGGTAAAGAATAACAATTTCATCCTTGAATATGTTCCTGAAGAACTAAGAACCTCAAAACTTTGCTTTCCGGCAGTGAGAAATAATGGCTACAAAGCCTTTCGTTTATATCCTGAATTATCAAAAAAAACAATTTACCATCTTGCTGCCGTGAAAAGTAACGGCGCAGCACTTAAATTCATTCCTGAAGAACTCATTACGACTAAACTTTGTATCATTGCAATTAAAAAATATTTCTTTTCTATGGAATATGTACCCGAAAAATTTCAAACAAAGAAACTAATCACTGTATTATGCAAAAAACTGGAAAGCATAAAATTTCCATTATCTAGGATAGGAGCCGGAATAGTTTTATCATATGTCTCAGAAAGATTCAGATCCGAGGTAAAAAATAAAATTATTGAAGTCTATGGTATCGATGAAGGTAATGTAAATTATTGGATAGCTTATTGTAAACAATTTATTAATAAGAAAAAATATACTGAAACAATTTTTTTGTTCAATATCGCAGCTAAATTGTTTCCTGGTTCTCTTGAATTATGTATTGCTCGAAATGATGCATATGAACTTGTTGAAAAAAAAAGGCGCATACTTCACTATAACAAAGTTCTGACTTCTACTGGAGATATTTTCTCGACTTGGGAACCTGCTTTATATAAACCTAGAACTAAAGCTTTGGATAATTCAATAGAAATATCCTCTAACACAGAATTTTCCAAAGTGGTTATGAGTTCATTTCGAGGGAAATACTTTGTAAAGACAATTTTGGAAAAGGAAAATTCTAACGATTTCGTTGTATCTCCTGATAAATTCAATAAAATAAGTGGAAAGGTTTATTGGGGTGATTAATTGTAGGAAAATACTATGTCCAAATAACTCTGATTTTATACTATTTAAACTCAAGTGTGTAATTTTCATAAATTCCTTTGAAGATTCATTCCACATATCTTTCTATCTCCACTCCTAGCACCTTATGATAGACCGGATAGATATAATTTCTTATATAATACACCATCACACGAGAAGGAAGTTTTAACATGACTAAAATAACCACCGTAGAACAGGCTCTTGCAATAATAAAAATAAGAGGCTATGCGCTTAAGCATTTGCCAAAAAAGCTTAAAACACCACAAGTTTGCCTTACAGCAGTGCAAAATGATGGCGCTGCACTTGCCTTTATTCCGAAAGCTCTAAAAACTACTGAACTATACCTTGCCACTGTGCAGAATGATGGTAAAGCGCTTGAATATGTTCCAAAGGAAATAAAAACTATAGGTCCAAAGGCTATAGCATAATAATACTTGACAAAACAGTTAATTTACATAAAAATTATTTAAATAAGGGGTGAATATGCAATGTGCATTTTGTAAGGAAACATTTGAAAGTAAAGAAGAGAAGGAAGCAAAGGACTTTGAAAAAGAGAAGGAACAGAAAGCAAAAGACTTTGAAGGTATAAAAAAGACTATAATAGCCGAAATAGAGAAATTCGAAAAATTAAATAGAGAGAAAGATGCAATGAATTCACGAAAGGGACTCGAAAAAATAAATCGTAAAATTGCACAACTTAACTCTAAAGAAATAATAATTTTAGACAAATTATGCCCTAAATGTGAAACAATTATTGGAAATATAATTGAAGATAAATTGGATGATAGAATGGAAGAAATTATAGAAAGCATTAAAGATTCTATATAGAACCGCTAAAAACAAGAGGTTAAAAAATGAAAAACATCATACTAATAACTCGGGAAAACAATGAGGTGGTTACTCAAGTTTCGGTTTACCTATGTAATAACCACAAAGAAGTAAAGCAATTTTGCCGTTTCATAAATAGCCTTTCACTCGATGGCGGTGAAAAGCTAGCTGCAAGAGAAATTTTCATGAACAGGGAGTACAATCTGGAAAAATATGTGCCTTTAACCTTCGAAGACATACTAAAAGTCAAAAATAGAATGATACAGAAAATAATGCGTGAACTGGATATGCAGATGCTGGCAATAGCTTTATATAATGCCAATCAAGAAATAAAAGATCATATTCTTCAAAATATGTCCCAACGTGCTACAGCCATGCTTAAGGAAGATATGGATTATATGGATATACCTTCCGAATCAGAAATTGAAGAAGCCAGAGAACTTGTCCTTGACATTCTTAACTTTCTTTCTGTTGAAACCTTCGACGAATCTTTTAATGCCTTTGACAAGATGGTAAAAAAAACACGAAAAAAACACAAAAGCCCGATTGAAGAAGATGATGATAATAGTCTCAATATAGTCCTGGTATTTCGTGGCACTGGCAATGTCTCCTCCGGAATGTCAATATCAATTTTCGACTCATTTCATGAAGCAGATAATTTCTGTAATTTTATGAATGAACTTAAACAGGCGAAGGGTAATTTTATCTACGCAAGGCATGCCAAACAGATGGTTGAATATGAAACTACAAAACCTTTGGTAATACGTTTTGAACAAGTACTTGAATACAACAGTAAAGTTCGTAATGAATATCAAAAAACAAAGATCATCAGAGAAGCGTTTAAAAAAATAGGTCCAGATACACTATTCATGGCTTTTAAGGGATTGGATAAACGATCCAGAGAGCTTCTTATGCAAAGCCTCCCCATTAAGACCACAGACGCGATCAATGAAAAAATAGGCTTCCCGGATACATACGATTTGGATTTATTTACATTGAGTGAAACTCGCAGAGCACGACAGAAGATAATAGACTCGATAAACAAGAATACTCGTAAATTCGAACGAAATGTTTTTCCATGGCAACAACCAATGATAAAATGCTGAAAATAATGCCGGCATTGGAAGTCTGGTGCAGGGAAATGCAAATAGACTCAATCAAATCTTCCATAGTGTTCAAACATACATGCTCAGCTTATAAAGAAGGTAATTATTTAACGAAATCCCTTCTCTTTCTGCTGCCATAGCCAGATTTGCATGCAGGGATTTGGGCACGCGAAGGCCCAATCTTCCACTGAACTGACGTTCATTTATAGGCTCAGGGATTGGAACACCCTCTGCAAGCTTAGATTCCACCCAACCTTCCATTTCACTCTGAATCTTCTCGAATGCCTCTGTATAGGTATCCCCACGGCAGGAACACCCCGGAAATTCACTCACGGTAGTCAGGTAATAAGAGCCGGCATCAGTGGCAACACGCTGAATTACAATGTGATACGGACGGGACAGATACTCCTTTACAGTCATGTTATCCTCCAAATTCATGGGCGTCACCATATATTACGCATATACGACGCATATATAGCTCATATATGATGCCATATATTGGTCACTTTGTCAAGGAGAGGCTTCGGTATCTATAAAATACATATTTTTCCGGTATAATAATTTTAAGAGGTAAAATATGAAAGATTTTTTAATCAGTAAAAGAGGGAACAATATCTTGGGTATTGTTTTAACAATAATCTTTTTCTTAATAGTAAACACACTCTTTGGCCTGGGCGGAGCTATAGGCGGAGCTATCGCCGGTGCTTTAGGATTCGGAGGTGCAGCTGTGCTAAAGTTAGTCCTTAAACCAAAAGAAGAGAATACTGATAAAACGGATAGCTAAAGCAGCACCATCCCCAATTTTTATTTTCCATGAAAGTGTTTTAAAAGTCTCAAATAATCTTTAGAGCTTTCATATCCTACATAAGAAATAAAATCAAGAAAAGGCTCAACATTACCGACATTAGCTAAGCGAATCGATGATATATAATCATTTCGCAAAACTGGTGGAATGATTATTATAGGATAACCTTTTTGTAAAAGGTAAAGATTCATTACTAAAAGCGCCGTTCTGCCATTGCCGTCAATAAATGGATGTATAGTTGCAATGCGTTCGTGTAACTGAGCCGCTACTGTAACAGGATGTAAATTTTCTTTAGCATCATTAATACTCAAGATAGATTCATTCATTAGCTTAGATAGTTCTTTATGATTTGGTGGTAAATAATCAGTGCCTGAAATAAATACCTGTTGTTTTCTATATTTCCCTGCGTTTTTATCATCTATCCTATAATAAAACAAGCGATGCAATTCCAGAATATCGGGTTCTGTGATTGAAGTATTTTTTGTTAGAGTATTTAAATAGGTATATGCTTCGCTATGACCTAATGCTTCAGAATGCTCTCTGATAGTCTTTCCGCCTATTGTTAAACCATCCTCTAAAATGATCTTCGTTTCAGATTCGGTTAATGAATTGCCTTCAAGAGCATTGCTTGAATAAGTAAATCTAATACGATAAAATTGTTGAAGTTCATTTAGTAATTGTTTTTTAAACGGGCGGTAAGAGTCTATTTCTTCTTTTAAAATGTCAATTTCTGTATTCATATTCTTGTATGAGAATTGAGTTATTTCTTTTAGTTTCATTCAGACATCCTGACGTTATCATATTGCATAAATTACATTTTGTCAATATAATAAACAAAGGGGCTCTTCATTGGAAGTTAAATTTCATAATATCGATCAAGTTGATGATTCACTATTAAAATATGCTGTAATAGTTTCCAGGTACAAGGGGAAATGGATTTTCTGCAAAAATAAAACTCGCAAATGGGAATTACCGGGTGGTACGCGTGAAGAAGGAGAGCCAATTTTAAACACTGCAAAGAGAGAACTCTATGAAGAAACCGGTGCAAAAGAATATGATATTAAACCTATATGTGCATATTCAATCAATAGTTACGGCTTACTTTTTTTTGCAGAAATAAAGGAGTTAGGAGATTTACCTGATTCTGAAATAGAGAAAATTGATTTCTTTGATGATATTCCGGACGAGCTCTCATTTCCATTATATCATCCAAAACATTTTGATAAAGTAAGATTTATGTTTGAAAAAAACATTCATAAAGAGTTAATAACCCAAAGACTGAAATTAAGATTGCTCAATAAAAATGATCGAGAACTTATTTTTAAACTACGCTCTGATTTAAATGTGATACAACATACAGGAATTAAACAGTATACTAATATAGATGAGGCTGATCCATATATCAAAAAAATAGAACAAGGAATGGAAGACTTTTCATGTCTTATGTGGACTATTAATATTTCATCAATAAATTCTCCCATAGGAACATTGTGTTTTTGGAATTTTTCTTCTGATAAAAAAAGAGCCGAAATAGGATACGATTTATTACCTGAATATTGGGGTCAAGGTTATGCATTAGAGGCAATAAAAGCCGCATTGCCTTTTGGTTTCTTACAATGTGGATTTAACTGTATATTAGCTTACCCCGTAGAGGAGAATCTTGCTTCATGCCGTGTCCTTGAAAAAGCCGGATTTAACTTAATAGAAAAGAAATCTTGTAAAGAAGTAAACGAAGATTGCATTATCTGTAAATACAAAATAAATAAAGGTTGATATATTTCCAAGTAACAAGTATAATTTACCTGATATGGAACTTGTTCTTATTATACTTGCTTTCTTACTACTGGCTGCAGGGTTATTAGGTGTAGTAATCCCTATACTGCCCGGCCCGCCGTTAAGTTATATTGGCATACTTGTTTTACAATTAAGCGGACGCTCAGAATTTACCTTCGTTTTTATGATAACATGGGCAATTATAACTGTGGCCATAACCATAATTGATTATCTCCTTCCTGCATTACTATCAAAACGTTTCGGCGGATCACGAGCAGCTTCCATAGGTTCCATTTTAGGACTTCTTGCAGGCATTTTTCTATTCCCTCCCCTGGGTTTGGTAATTGGACCTTTTCTGGGCGCATTAGCAGGCGAATTAATTTACCAAGCTACTCACGGCGCGGCATTTAACAAGAAAGCCATTAAAGTCGCATTTGGCGCATTCCTGGCTTTTATCGTTGGTACAGGAGCCAAACTGATAGTATGTTCTTTGATGTTATTCCATGCCATTAGAGCTTTAGTTTAAAAAACTTTTTATATCCGGCATCCTATGACAGATCAGGGAGATAGAATTATTTTTATGAAAGACTTAGAAGAATACGAAAACGCGAAAGATCGTATCAAGGAATATCAAGAAAAAGGACTCGAAGAACTGGACTTATCATCGATGGAAGAAATACCGAAGGAGATACTAAAGTTAAAATCACTTAAATCATTGAATTTAACCAATACAAAGAAAAATATTCCTTCTTTTATCGGAAAAATAATCTCTTTGGAAAAGTTAACCCTGGGAGACAGTTCCTCATCTTTAGTTATAGACCCAAGTGAAAGAATAATACTTCCCCCTGAATTGGGTAATCTTCAAAATCTACGAGAATTAACGTTTAAATATAGCATACCTGTAATTCCGGAATGGGTTTGGAACTTAGAAAAATTAGAGATTTTAAACATTCAAAATAATGATATAGAAACAATACCTACCGGAATCGGGAAATTAAAAAATTTAAGAAAAATAGAAATTAATGGAGAAGAAATATCCTCTCTTCCTCATGAAATTGGCAAGCAACTTCACTTGACTCATCTATCTCTTAACTGTCCAAAGTTAAAAATACTTCCAGAGTCCCTTTCAAATCTCAAATCATTAGAAGAATTCGAGTTCATAAATTGCAACATGACTGCCATTCCCGACATCGTATGCAATTGGACTCTGCTTAAGTCACTAAGAATTGAAATGGCTTTTACTTTTGTCGGCCCCTATACTTCATTAAAAAGTATACCACAAAACATAGGGGATTTGAAAAATTTAACTACCCTTATACTTTCCCGAACAAGTATTACCAAGATACCCGAGTCCCTATGCTATTGCCCCATTGAGCATCTTGAATTTTACGGTGATTTCATTACTTTACCTGAATCTTTTGGTGATCTTTCAGGGTTAATAAAATTAGAACTTTATTCTTCAAAACTTAAAAACTTACCCGAATCTTTCGGTAAACTAAAAAAGCTCGAATACCTCTCTTTACGAACATGGCATGACCTTAAGCTGCCGGAATCATTTGGCAAACTTACTGCACTTAGAGAGTTCTATATTAGGGCCAATAATATGAAGACTTTCCCCAAATCTATTAATGGCCTTAAAAACCTTAAAACACTTTCCTTGGAGAGCGACAAACTTCAATCTCTTCCTGAATCGATTTGTAACCTGGCGAAATTAGAATACCTTGGTCTTAAGACATATAACCTTAAAAAATTACCTCGAAATTTTGGGAATCTTGCAAAATTAAAACACCTTCATGTTTTTTCAGGTGTTCTAACCGAATTACCGAAAACTATATGTAATCTAAGGAAGTTAAAGAAACTTTATATTGATGGATATAATATAAAGAAAATCCCGGCCTGGCTTAATAAACTTCCATGTAAAAAAAATATGTTGTATATCGATAGCAAAAATAAAAAATTAAGTCTTCCTGAATCAACAGGAAGAGAGAATCTCGAACCTGCCTTTAATCAGTATATTAATATGAGTTTTAGTTATATGATAAATTTACATGATTCATATTCATTAAAAAAGATTGAATCAATCTTATGCTCTGCCCCTAAGTATCAAAATGCCAAAGAAGACGAAAAGAAAGCTTTTGAAAACATTATGTTTACAAGAAGACGTAAGCTAATAAGCAAATTCAAGTGGACTGAGGAAAATAAAAAGCAACTAGTCAAAGTAAGTAATGATTTTCTCAAAGCCTGGGAAACCGGCTATACCAAAGCAAAGACAATAATCGAGACTCTATACGAAAGTGAAGAGAATAAAGATGCTTTCGAAGAAAAATACTATATAGAAGTAATTCTCCACCCTGATATACTTATCAAAGAAGGTGCTAATGTAATAGGCCAAGAACGTATATACGAAGTTATTCTTGATTACTTAAATCCTGATTTTACCTTAAACATGACAGTGACCTATGATCCGGCCACTAAAGACGAAAGCGAATACCATAGAGACCCCTATGTCGACCGCAGCATAAACTGGAATGCAGGCGGATTTGGTGATATTGAGCTAAAGGATGAGTACATCTGCTTAGCATTAAATAGGCTTTATGCAGAAAATCACTGGGCTTTTCAGGATATCATGAAGATAAATTATATCGCCACGGAGATAAAGATCGATTATGAGAATGAGGTTATAAAATGACCTCTATGTCTCTTCATACAAGTCCGCGATTAACTTAGTCACAATAATAGTGGCCCCTAATAAAACAGCCGCAGTAACTGCTTTTTCAACTTGGAAAGACTTGTTTTCACCGGTCTTACACCATATTGCAAAATGCTCACAGTTATTAAAAATAAGGTTATACTGCTTTTCCCCCAGGCGTGAACTAGCCCGTTTCATCGTTTCCTCCTTAGAAAAGAGTCTTTTTTGATCGCTTTTTTCAGTGAATTCTACGATATTACAGTACCCGCCTCGGGCAAACTGCTCCAAGCTTGTTTCCCTAACACAGGCATCCAAGCCAAAGTCACCATTTGAGGATGAGTAGTGGATCACACGGTCTTCGCCCGCATAGACACCGTAGTGTTTGTAGAAGATGCGGTCTGTGAAGATGATGTCCCCGGGGTTAAGGTTTTTCATAAATAAATATTACTATACTAGTCTGTCATGGAGTGCTAGTTCAAGAGAAAAATACTAAAAATCCAAATTTATTATTACTTATTATTCTTTACAACAACAGCAACTATAGTCCCAATACCTCCAACTATTGCCCCTATTCCAGCTCCAACTAATGTTCCTGCACCCGGAACGATTGACCCAATTGCAGCTCCGGCTGCCGCTGCTCCGCCAATACCTGCAGTAATAATTGCCTTATCCTTTGTTTCCATTTCTGTTGACATTTCGACCTCCTTAGATTGTCTTCTAAAATTTATATTGCAATATTATTTATGTCAAGAGGAGCATTTTCAAGCTCATGGTCTTTCCTTCTGGCAAATTGCTATAGATTTATTACAATAAAATAAACATCTTAGCTAAAGTTTTCATTAAGTGATAAGTAATGAATCACAATATCATTACCTACACAGACTCCGTAGTGTCTGAATAGATAGCGACTTACTAAGATAGCATCTCTAGGTTAAAAGTTTACAATTTTTTGATATAAACCATTACACCAACAAATAATTATTGCTCATTTTCTTTTTTTTCTCTCATTTTAAACCCTTTCTTAGTCAATATAAGTTTTGGCCGACCATCTTTTTCCATTGTCACTATGACATCGTAATCTTTGTAAATAGCATAAACTAAAGCAATACCAATCCCACTGGCAATTATTATTGCAGCTACTCCAGATCCACTAACTGCAAGAGCTCCCATTCCTATTGGAGGAACAATAATAGTGCCTCCTACTACAAGAGTAGCCAATCCAATAACTACTGCCCTTGAAATTTTAGTAATTTTCTTTGATTTAATTAATTTTTCAACAAGTTCACCTGTAACAATAATTCGATCAGGTTTTAACTTATATGCTTTCTCTAGCTCTTGTTTTGTTTCAACTTTTATTTCTTTCATTATATTCTCCTACAGTTTTCATAATAATATACTATATTGTGTCATTGCGATATTTCGAAATAAGTTCTAAAACAGAGCTAAGCCATCAATCTTAACTCCTCATAACAGATCAGCCGAAACTATGTATCATTAGAAATAGCCACTGCTACAATGACACCAATTCCTCCTATAATAGCTCCAATACCTGCTCCAATCAATGTACCAGCTCCAGGTACAATAGATCCTATAATTGCTCCTGCTGCTGCAGTCCCTCCAACACCAGCCACAACCTGCTTTGACTCATCCGGAACTTGAGGTAAATTTGACATGTTTCTCTCCTTAAGAAATATATTAAAAGAGTACATTAAAAATATTATTACGTTGATCTGTCATAGAATGCCAGATCGAGGAGAAAAAACAATACTTTAATATGAATTCTGAGCAACTTGGTTTTTTGCAATTTCTATTGAACTCCAGATTTAGGTTTTACTTCTCCAATTTTCTCTTATTCTTTTTCTACTACAGCTGTTAATTGCGCAAAAAGCATATAACTATTGTTTTTATGCCATAGATAATTAAATTAAGCTTTTCTTAAACTACTTATAGCTTCAGCATTTTGTAGAATACCATGACCTCTAACATGGGAAAACTTGCCTGATCCCTCCCCACCAGAGTGGAAATTTCCTGATTGATAAGTATCAATAGTATTCACATTCACATATGCTGAGAAAGCTCCTTTATTCGCTCACTTTCGATAGGGTTCATTTCTCCATTCTTTAACGTAAAATAACCAAAATATGAGAAATTATATATAGACTTTTTTATAGCTTCGTTATACATCCCTTTTCGCTATGGATTAAGCCATTCTCTATCTGGTCTTGTAATTAATCTTGCATCTATATAAGCCCAATCCATTGGCAAGATAGTTACAGCTTTATATATATTCCTATCTTTATCTTTGTCAACTACCAAGGCTACGTCTGCAATTTTATCATCTGTCAAATTTAAAGGTAACAATAATTGTAATTTATTATTATACCAATGTGGTATTGCGACTTTATAATTTCTTATTACTTTTGACTTTATAGATTCGATAGCGCCATTCAAAGCCATCATTGCAAGTCTATTATTCTCTTGAAGAGGTGATGGTAACCTAACCTTGTTAGTTTCAATAATATGTTCTGTATTAATTTCAATTTCTAGTTTAGTATCAAAAACTAAATCAGAGGGATCATCTATATAGGTAGGTAACTCTGGTAATGTATTACCATATGGTTTCAGTTTATCTGAATAAGAGTCAACAAATGAATAAAATGTCCAATCAGGAGCATTATGTTGCAATGATCCTTTATTACGGAAAAATAAAGCAAAAATATCTTTTTCATTACTGGTTTGAAGTCCAGTATTAAAACAAGCTTTATCGTCATTATCAGAAAAAACAATTAAATTCAGGTATTGTGCATGCATGAAAGTATAATTCAAGTAATTAGTTAAGATTGGATACTTTTGCTTATATTTTAATTTAAATTCTGGCCTATGAAAATTCCAATCTTCTAACCTAGCCAGTTTTACTAACCTCTCATACGGCGCTTCCCATGTTTCACCATTATTAATATCAAATGGAAAATGAGCGAAGACATCTTCTGAAGACTTATTTTGCGAAGTCTTATAAAGATATTTGTACTTTTTCGTAGACATTTTATTCCTCCAAAATTATTAATATAAGATAAAAAATTATCTTTAAACTAGGCTTATATAATGTAGCACTATGATGTACTATCCTTTCCATAGTAAAAATGATTTACTTCATTACTCCATTATCTCTATTGTTACAACACGATTATATCTCTGTGTTTCCTCAGTTAAATTATTGCCCCATCTATTTGTTCCACCCATATAAACACAGCGTAAATTTTCTGCCGGAATACCCAAATTAACAAGAATATCTCTCACTTTATCAGCCCTTTGTGTAGAAAGGAATAACTCCCCATCATCATAATAAATTCCTGCGGCATAGCCTGTTATAATAAAAATTTGATCATTTCTTATAGCAAGTATATTTTTCATATCTCCGGCTATTTCACCTAAACGATGTTCATAATGTCCTTCAGACATGTCGGGAGCAGTGTTCGTATAATGATTACCTTCAGAAAGGAAAAATCTAGTATCTCTAACGAAGTGAATATTGCTGTATGTTAATGAGGGAATAATTATTGGTTCAGGTACTCTCTCAATTATAACAGCAACCGGAGGTTCTACTGGTTCCAAATTTGAATCACACTGTCTAAGAAGGAATAAAATTAGCAAGACTATAAGAGCTATGCCGACAGCTATAAGTATAGCCTTAAATATAAATGGAAGGAATGGTAATATTTTTGCAAAGATAGCTCCAACACCTTTCAGTATACCTTTAATAAAATTTTTAATTATAGAGAATATTTTTTTAAGGATGCTATCACCACCTCTTAGAGATTCTTCTTTTTCCTTTTTTCTTTTTACCTTATCTTCCTCTTTCTTCTTTTTAGTTTTTATTTTGACAGTTTTCGAAAATTTACTTTCCTTTCCATTTTCTGCAATACTCTTTACTTTAAAATAATATCTAGTGTCTGGCTGTAGGTTACCCAAGTTATAGGAATGGTCGCTAGACTCATTTATCATAACCTCGTCTTTGTAAATTTTGTAATACTTAGCATCTTTAATTTTACTCCATTTTAGGGCAATCTCACTTTCAGATATGGCACTCCCAGACAATCTTGGGGGTTTAATTATTTTTTCGTTCGTTTTTATTGTTATAATATCCGAAAATTTGCTTTCCAGCCCATATTCAGTAAGGCACATTGCTTTACAAATATATTCTTTATCTGGCTGTAGGTTATTTAAGTTATAAGAAAGTTCATCATCAGATTCTTTTATCATTACATCATCTTTGAAAATCCTATAAAATCTAGCATTTTTGACTCTACCCCAATTTAATTCGACTTCACTCTCTGATTTTTCACTCCAAGTTAATTTTGGCGCTTCGGGTCTAAAAAAATCAGGAATAACTTCTGATAATAAGCCACCCGAATTGCTGTGTTCAGATCCCAACAGATTATCAATAGTCATAAATAAATTATCCCAGTTTCTTGTGTTTCTTGTATAGATTATATTGTTTTTTAGTTCATCAATATTCTCTTTAATGTCTTTTATTTTATTGCTTTCTACTAAAGGTATTGTATAATTAATGAGATCATCTACTATATTAACATAATATTCTTTTAATGGGGTTTTTTCTGCACCATTATATTGTAAATCTCTTAAACGATGTATTGAATATAATGTCATGGCAATTTTGTCTGCAATTGTTGGTGATATAGAATAAATTTCAATTATTATCTCTTTTAACAGTTTCTTTTTAACCTCCCAACTCTGCTGCTTTTCTTTTCCTGTCCATAAATCATGTTGATTATCTTCTTCTCTTACATCATATCTATAATCTGCACCTTTATGTGTGAATAGATGTTTATGTTCAGCAGTGCTTGGTATCAAAAGCCATTCTTGCAGATATTTATCAATATCATTATTATAACGTTCATTTTGTAATTGACTAGAACTGACACCTGTTTCTAAAAGATAATCATATATTTTCTCTTTAGTAAATCCGAATTTTTCTATACGTTTGAAAATACTGGTCAATGTATTTGCACCTTTGTATTGACCATCTACGATATTTGCATCAATAACTAGATAAACCAAATCTTGAATAAGCTTAATATTTTCAGTATTTGTCGTTCCATGTACTGCATTCCTTGTATCTTTTTCATGAAGTTCTGATTCTGCCATTTAACCTACTCCTTTTAATTAACACAAAAATTATACATCTACTCTAATTTCAGAGTCAAGAATAAAATTAGATAAAAATGTCCACAAATCTCCCCACTCTACCACTCCATGACAGATCAATACACTAAAATAAATTCCAAAGGAAGGCCAAAATGATAAAAATAACCGATATCATTCTCTTAATAATAATAGCTTTAGTATTAGCCAAGGTCGTAGATTTCATCATAACCGTAATTAAAATAATATTTGAAAACGACAGGATTATAAAAGGTTTCAAGCAAAGACTCGCAACCGGCGAGATAACAAAGGATGAGTATGATTACCTGATTAAGGACTTTCTGGCTAAGTGCAAGAATGGAGACTTAGATGCATAATGCCAAACTCGGTAGTACAGGTTACTATGAAAAAAATATGAATATGCTATATTTTATTCATTAGAGAAAATGGAGATATTGGACATAAACAGGTTTACGACTATCTTGACCCATGTATTGTGAAATAGGGTAAACTTGGATAGGATGCTTAAGAGAGTTATGAGATTTAATAAGGAGGGTATTCATGAACATTAAAAACATAACATGCAGGGAAAAAATAGCAGTTAATGATCTCATTGAGGGGAATCATTACTATATTACCAAAAAAAGTAACTACTTAAGAATCAGAATAATAAAAAACGATACGCAAAACAGAATCATTGAGTTAGAAGTTTTAACCCCCGGACCTTCACCTCTTTCAGGAGCAATCTGCAAACTAGACATTAGCAATACTGAATGTGAATTCTATGCAATTTTGCATAAAGATATGAAAGGGAAAAAGCCCACTATCACCTAATAAACTCATACTATGAATATGGAAAAATATGATACTTTACCAAGAATAAACAGAGACGCTTTGAAAAAGGCAAAAAAATACCTGTGGGTTTTTTTACCGCTATTTGTAACTGATGATATGCTTTATAATCATCAGAAAGTAATGCCCAAGTTAAATAGTTCACAGCAAACCTTTTTAACCTTTTATCTTATTGAAACCGATGCTATGCGTGTTAGTAACAATGGTCATATAGGGGGTTTTCTGCAGTTAATTCATAATGGATATGGCAGATATGTTTTTGAAAAACCATTATCAAAAATAATTGAAACATGGGGGGCAAAAAAAATTAGTAGAATTGTTGAAGAAGCCAGAAGCCCTTATGAAAAATATAAAGACAGGGTTAGAAAAATAAAATCCTTGAAAAAATGCTCTGACTTATACTTGGAAATAAAAGATTTCGAGAAATTGGATAATGAATATTTTAAGGTAAGTCTTAAGGAAGCAGAAAAAATAAAGAAATATATTGAGAAAAATATAACTGAATTCGCTATTATTGATGAAAGTGATTCACAAGTTGCTGATGTTGAACATGGTATTAAAGAAATAGAGGATAGGGGGAGAATGATTGAGGAATCAGAACTCATAAGTAAATACTTTTATGAAAATATAAATAACTTTACAATAGACAACGAAGACAACATAATTTTAGTAAGTGCATCTTCTATATTTGGCGAGAATTACACAGTTCCACTAATTAATTCTACTTGCTTCAAGATTAACGGAAAGAATGTAACAATTAAAGTGACATAGCACTCCATGATAGATCAACCTTATAGAATTACAGGCATGAAGATAGAATACAGCGCAGATAACGAAATTGCCAATTTCAGAGAAATATGCATGGGGAGCATGGCAGGAGGAATGCTCTATAGGGGTAGTTACCCGATAATGAGCATGGACCCTGAAAGAGACAGGGCTTACGACAGGCTTGTCAAAAAGACCAAAATTACTTGCGTGGTGAATCTCTCTGATAATGAATCGGGGCTTGAAACTACAGCAAGCTCGCTTCATTGGTACCGTGAACTGCTGGATGCGGGCAAAATTATCGGTCTTGATATTCGGTTTCTTTTTGATTTTGACAAAGAAGATGAATACGGGACGTTTAAGAGTAAACTAAGGCAGGCTTTTCAATTTATGATAACGCATGCAGGTCCTTGCCTTATTCATTGCAATGCGGGTACAGACAGGACTGGTTTTTTGGCTGCAATCATCGAGGGCCTCTTTGGGGCAGAAATCGAGGATATTGTCTATGATTATCTTCTTTCACACGGGAAAGAGTTCGCAGATGACAGAGAGAATGAACTAAACTTTACTACAGGTAATATTATCTATAATCAACTAAATACTGCGCTTGGAGGTAAAATTTACGATAAGAAAAATTTCAAAGAAAACATCGAAAACTATATAATATCGGAGATCGGTTTACCCGAAATAGAGCTCTATAGATTTAAAAAGAAATTTACACTATAATAAATTAAATGAGGGGAAAAGTGGATAATAAAAAAATAACAGATTTTAATCTCTATGATTTGTTCTATAGAAGTGCAATGTTCTTTAATAAAGAAATCATTGCTCTTGATGTTAATGTATCTGATGCTACTGACAAAAAACTAAATAAGATTCTAAAGGAGCTAGAATTCATTAGTGCGAAATACATGGATGAAATCAAATTTTCTGATGTAATTTATGAAATATTTCCGGAAATAAATCAAAGAACAAAAATTATAAGCTTTAACTATAAACCTGTATCAAAAAAAGATAAAAAAAATATCGACATAAGCAACCATATTGAAAGATATAAAAATTTTAATGTAGATAACTTGCCTCTTATTGAAGTTGCCAAGGCATTTAATATTAGGGTTGAAAAATCAAATACCTTGGAAACCCTGGGCAGGTATGTGGCTAATGAGAAAAAAATTATACTTGCCTCAGACTATGTTCCGACCTTTATACATGAACTGGTACACGGTATAGACAGACACATGTCAGACTATATTCACGATGAAAATTTTAATGAACTAGTGGCAGAATTATCAACAATATTTATTTGTAAAATTTTCAGTATTCCAATTAATGTTTCATACTCTATACACTATCTTGATGCCTATTCTACTATGGAAGTGAATGTAAGTAAAATGATAAAACGTGCTTCAGAAATTGCAGAAAGCATAATCAAGATAAAAGAGCATATTGACAAAAACCGGTAAATTAGAGACACTAAAGCCATGGATGACTGTATATTCTGTAAAATAGTCAAGGGAGAATTAAAATCTTGGAAGGTTTATGAGGATGATTTTACCTATGCCTTTTTTGATATTAATCCCATAAGCGAATATCATACACTGGTAATCCCCAAAAAGCATTATGAAAATATTTTCGACATTACCGAAAATGATTTCCTTCACTTATCAAAGACAATGAAGAAAATCACCAACATGTATAATAAAAAGCTGGGAATGAAGAACATCCAGATTATTTGTAATTCCGGCTCCGAAGCCCAACAGGATGTCTTTCATATACATTTTCACATTATCCCAAGGCATAAGGGCGATAATCAAGACATAAAATGGACCACCCACAAGGAATGGCAGGAAAATTTCGACAAATTACTGGAAAAACTAAGCTAGTTTACCTCTTGACATTAGATACAAAATGTATTACATTAATGAGGCTGAACGGAGAAGTTATCATGGGAATTACCAGATCAACGGTAAAGGTTGGTCAAAAACCAACTAAAGATCAATTAAAACAGATTCGAGAAATTGCAAAGAAACCTATTCATTACACTGAGGACTGTCCGGAATCTACCCATGAGGCTCTCGCAGAATTCGCAGCCATGGCACGAGATCGGAGGAAAAAGAGGGTAAAACCTGTGGTTGCCCTACGCGTTGAACCAGAGACTCTGGAAAAATACAAAGCCCTTGGAAGTGGCTACACGGGGATAATGGCTGATGTACTAAATTTCGTAGCAGACAATCCGGATATTCTTTCAAAAGTTCGTGCCTGATTTATATAGTCAAAAGCAGATGTCAAAAAAGTACAAAATTCTTCACAAAAATCATTAAGTTAGACAAATTTGGTGCATTTAGTACAGTATGTAGGCGGTAAAACAGGGGAGCCTGACAATAAAAAAAATGAAAATATTTTGTTGATCTATCATTCTATGAATGACCAAAATGCTACATTAAAGGTATGAAAATGAATAAAACTGCCAAAGAAGCCAGAAAGACGAATGCAAGGACAAGAGCCGAGAAAGAAAAGCCTTTTAAGGACATGGATATCCTTGATCATCTTGAGAAGATCCACGAAATTACGGCAAGCACAGGGCTGGAAAATTATAACCCCAAGGGGAAGCGGCACCTGGATTACCTGACAAAAAAGCTTGGAGTAAGCCCCTTGCAAGCGGTTCTCTTCTCTCACTTTTTAGCACAGGGGGATGATAATAATATCCATATCAAGCAAATAGCCGATTCGGGGCATTGTAACCCTATCAGAATGGTAAAGTATATGACCGAATGTGAAGAGCTGGAAAAGAAAAAGCTGATCCGATGCAGTAGAGGCAATGGCAGCGTTTCATATCGAATTCCCTTTGAAGTTAAGGATTCACTTAGAAAAAACAACGAGTACACTCCTATGAACAAGGATAAATTGGACATAAATAAATTTTTTGTAATTCTTGAGGAACTATTCGAAGAGAAGAGTAACGGCGAACTAACAAGTGAAGCCTTAACAGGAGAGCTGCTTAACCTTATCAAAGAAAATATGCAGCTCGAGTTTTGCAAAAAGATAATGAGCTATAACTTCCATGAAGATGACCTGGTCTTGCTCGCCTGCTTCTGTCATTTGTTTGGAAACAACAACGACGATCATATAGGAAACCATGATTTTGGCTCGATTTATGACAATAAATTTTTGCTTAAAGAAATTACAAGCGATTTATCTGCAGGGACTCATAACCTTATCGAAAACAAATTTATCGAGTTTAATAACGATGATGGTTTTGTCAACAATGAATCATGGAAGCTTACTGACATAGCAAAGAAGGAGTTGCTTTCAGAGATAAACGTAAAGAAGAGTAAAAACTATAAGAAAAATCTCGTTCTGTTTGACACAATTAAAGCAAAGAAAATGTTCTACAATTCAAGGGAAACAAAGGAGATAGAAACCCTCTCCTCCCTCCTCATGCAAGAAAACTACTCGAAGATCCAAGAGCGGCTTGACGGTAAAGGAATGAGAAAAGGATTTGCCTGCCTCTTTTCGGGAGCTCCCGGGACAGGGAAAACGGAAACTGCCTATCAGATTGCAAGGGAAACGAAGCGTAACATTATGATGGTCGACATTTCTCGGATAAAAAGTAAGTGGGTCGGTGAAAGCGAAAAGAGAATAAAAGAAATCTTTGACACATATCGGAATGCCGTGGAAAATTCCGAAATAACACCGATTCTTCTTTTCAATGAAGCCGATGCAATAATCGGTAAACGGAAGGAATTCTCAGCTGCAAGCCGTGCCGTTGATCAAATGGAAAACACTGTCCAGAATATCATCCTTTCAGAAATGGAAACCCTCTGCGGTATCATGATTGCCACTACAAACTTAACGCAGAACATGGACAACGCCTTCGAGCGCCGCTTCCTTTATAAGATTGCCTTCGACCGCCCCGGCATTGAAATCCGTAAGGGTATATGGAACTCGTTGCTTCCCGATTTGTCCGAGGAGCAGCTTATCGAATTATCTAGTAAGTTTGACTTATCGGGCGGGCAGATCGAAAACATCACCCGCAAGATAGAAGTTGATGCAATTCTAACAGGCAAAGACCTTATCCTGGAAAACCTGACACAGTATTGCAAAGACGAAGTTGAAAACAGTTTTAACTCAATCCAAAAAAGTATAGGATTTATGCCTTGAAAGATTTTATTGCGATCGACTTTGAAACAGCTAAGTATTCAAGAGAAAGTGCATGCTCGGTCGGCCTTGTAAAGTTTGAGAATGGAGAGGTGACAGACACCTACTATTCTCTTATAAGGCCGCCCAAGTTATACATTCGCCCTGACTTCACAGAGATTCATGGCCTTACAGTAGATGATGTTAGAGATGCGCCAAGCTTCGCAGATATTTGGGACAGCTCCATAAAGCCTTTCATTGGCAATATGACCTTAGCAGCTCATAATGCAGTGTTTGATATCAATGTTCTTAAGGCAGTTCTTAAGTGGTATAATTTGCCTGTTCCGGAGTTACCATATTTCTGTACCTGTACTCTTGCTCGAAGAACTTGGCCTGAGTTAAAATCCCATAGCCTTACATCCCTTGCAAGCCATTTCGGCATTGTCTACAATGCCCACAACGCCCTTGATGACGCCCTGACTTGCGGGAAGATCGTGCTATTAGCAAGGGAGAAGGTTGGTAAGGAGTGATAGATGAAAGGTTTTGATGCTATCCAAGGTTTTTTTAGACATGGTTTTTTAGCTATTATGGTGATTATTATCATTCTATTGATATTAATACCAATTCCTACTTTAGCATTGGACATCCTCATAGGATTAAATTTTTTGATTGCCTTAATAATTCTGTCTATTGTGTTATGCATCAAGAAAGCAACTAGTTTTACTTTACTTCCAAGTATAGCTTTAGTATCTACAGTTTTCTGTATGATAGTGAATGTATGTGCTGCACGGCTTATTCTGATTAAGGGTGCTGATTTTGATGGGTGGCTCATACGCTATATTTCATCACTGCTAGTAGGGCCTAATAAAGAATATTTGGTGGTAGGTTTAATTATCTATCTTGTAATCGCCACGATTTTTGTGAAAATTATACTCAAAGGTATTACCAGAGTAGTGGAGGTAGCTGCACGGTTTACCTTGGACATCCTTCCGGGTAAGCAGATGGCTATTGATGCAGAGTTCAGCTCCGGCATTATTGATCAAAACGAGGCTGTTTTGCGCAAGGAAGCGCTTCAACAAGAGTCTGACTTTTATAGTTCATTAGATGGTGCAAGTAAATTTATAACAGGTAATGCAAAAGTGGGAATTTTCATTACACTGATCATTATTATTGCCGGAACTCTGATAGATCATTTAATTAGAGAAATTGTTCTTCTCGATGCCATTACAACTTATCTGCCTCTAGCAATTAGTAGCGGAATGCTTTTCATGATACCATCCGCCTTAGTAGGTTTTGCAGTTGCAAATGCTGTTACGAAAGAAAGTCAAAAGGATCGATTAGTAATGAGGTAGAAAATGGCAGAACCATATAATTTTCCTAAACTTCTACGAGAAATAATTGGAAATCCCCTTAAAGAACTGGGTTTTGTGCAAAGGCGCTGTTCATTTTCTAGGGGTAATTCATTGTTTAAAGAAAAAGTATATTTTACTAGAGACGGATTTAAAAATAAAGGTTTTATGATTTTTCTTATTATAAACCAAAATCATAAAGATGTCCTAGGCTTTAACTTAAGCAGTCTCATGGGAAACATGTATTATAAATATAATTCGGAAGAAGAGTTAAAACAAGTATTAGCATTTGCATTAGCAGATATTATAGATACTGGTATACCATTCTTTTCAAATAAACGGAATGAGTTATCATAGTATTTCCCTGAAAGTATCTACGAATGAAACAAAATACCAATATATCATCATAATAAATCTCCGGCATTTCCTGACAGATCATTCTGTTATATTTACAAAACTAGGCCAAAAATTTTTAAGGAGCATACAAATGAATAAAATTCAGCAGGATTTAAAACATAAAATAGAACACATATTTAAAGTAAAATGTACAGAAGTAAGCAAACTTATAAATCTAGAGGGTTCAAATCATGTTTACTTATTTAACATAAAAGGTCAAAATTACGTTATAAAAAAATTAAACGATATGTCAATAATGGACTGGAAGAGAGAGAAAGCTGCATATAATTCTTTAAAATCTTTCAATATTACAGACGAACTGGTTTATTTCGATAATGGCATAAAAATAACAAAATTTCTAGAGAAAAGCAAATCCTTGAGTTATGATGAATCTGACATGATTGACTTACTTGATCATATTCGTAAGGTTCATGAAAGTGGTATTTCAATAGAGTATGAGTATGACATTATAGATAATATGAACAAGTATATTGCTCACTGCAACAAAGAAACAAAAGAATTAAACGAATTAGCAAATTTCAGAGATCAAATTAAATCAATTCAAGCTATGCTAAATAAATTAAAGGTTCCGCGTGTTCTTTGTCACGGGGATGCATGCATACCTAACTTTTTTCGTCTACCTGATGGCAGCATAAAAATATTAGACTGGGAATATGCAGGTATGGCTGATCCGCTCCTTGATATAGCAATTGCGACATTACATCAAGGCTTCGAGAATGTTGATCCTGTATGGTGCCTTCATCAATATCTGAAAAGAGTGCCCACAGAACAAGAATTTTTACGTTTAAACTCTTTCCTGGCCTTAAACAGCCTTGCACTTATGGTTTGGTGCATATATGGAGACCCTGAAAATTATGAATATTACTTGAATTCTGCTGTTCATTATAGTAAGTTTGTTTTAGATATCTGAAGAGAAAAATTATTCTGATCTATCATCCCCTGCTAGAGCAATCCGGTACACTTCTAATCATGAAAGAAACGCACAGGAAAAGAATAACATTCATTACTCAGTTTATTCTGTTGACTGCTACAATTATTTTTTTGTATTTCATCATATTTAGATTTACTGCAGATTTTATTAAATCGATGGCTATTTTATCAATAGTCATAATCGCAGCAAGTATTATCAAGGAAGTGGATTATTTTTACTATATTTTATTTTCAGACAATGATTCCTCGGGCTCTCCGGAAAAAGATGAGCTGATTCTCCACGATAAAATAAGGCCTAAAAAAATGTTCTATAATCAAAGAGAATCTCAGGCAATTACGATGCTTAACTCTCTTTTATCTGAAGAAAACTATAGTAAAGTCATAAACAGACTGGATAATAAAGGAATGCGGAAGGGCTTTGCCTGCCTTTTCAGCGGCGGCCCGGGAACCGGTAAAACAGAAACTGCCTATCAGATTGCACGCCAAACAAGGCGTCATATAATGACTGTAGATATTTCTCAAACAAAAAATAGGGAATGGGGAGCAGACGAAAAGCACATTAAAAAGATTTTTGATTCCTATCGTAGCCTGGTAGAGAAATCTGAAATTACTCCCATACTTCTTTTTAACGAATCTGACTCTGTGATTAATAAGAGGACAGAACTGGGACAGTTTAATAGGGCAATAGATAAGTCTGAAAACAATGTCCAGAACATAATTTTACAAGAGATAGAAAACCTTAATGGTATTTTAATTGCCACCACGAATTTAGCCCGGAATATGGACACTGCCTTTGAACGCCGTTTCCTGTACCGAATCAATTTTGATAAGCCTACCGCAGAAAGCCGCAATGAAATATGGAAAATGCTAATGCCGCAACTACCGGAGGAATTATGCCGGGATTTGTCGAATAAATATGAACTGTCCGGCGGGCAAATCGAGAACATTGCCCGAAAGGCAGAAGTAAACATGGTTTTGAACAATGATGTACTGCCTATGGCCACCTTGGTCCAATACTGCATAGAGGAAAGTCAAAGCAGTATAAGTACAACTGAAAAGATTGGATTTGGAAGAGTTTAGGAAAAAACATTTCCACAGGTAATTTCCATTTTTCCCAAGCTATATAGATACACTTAATTCCCGGCCATAGACACGCGCAATCCGCTCCAGCGTCTTAATCGTAGGATTTGCCTTCCTGGGATTTTCAAGGCGTTGATATGCTTGATATGACAGACCTAACCGTCGTGCTATGTCGGTTTGACTTTGCTCACCCCGAAGTTCACGAAGTTGTAGGGCAACGGCAATATGACTAGAGACAGACACGGGATATCCCTCTTTATATTTTGGAAAAGGAACAGGTAATCCTCTGGATATATCGGATTCAAGACATCCTTCAAGGGCTTCACGGGCCATTGCCAAAACTTCTTCCTGTGTAAATCCACAGGTCTGGATATTGGGCATATCCGGAAACCGGGCAATGAGCATATCTCCATCTTTTTCAATAGTACAATTATAGACCATAACAAAACCTCTTAATTTTTTATATCGGCCTCTTTCAATATCCGCTTACCGAGAATACCCAAGTCTTTATTGCCATGGAAAGGAACAGGTATTGAACGGCATCCCTCTTTAACATAGATATGATGGGATCCATTTATCCGATCAAGTTCCCAGCCATGAGCTTTAAGTTTTTCTATAACTTCTTTTGCCGTCATAATGAATTTTACAGCATATATGTTGTATAGTCAAGTCGATTTACTAGGATTAGATATTTATTCAGAGGAGGAACAGGTAGCATAACTTCAGGCTTCATTCGGGGGTACTGTCAGGGAAATATTATGCCTGTACATAAAGACTATATCCCATTTGATCCAAATTTTTTTTTACAAGACTGTCGAGATGAATAAGCTATTTTGATCCAGTACTAAGTAACTGTTCAAACCTTCAAACCATCATACTTTCAAGAAACACGAAGATGGGACACAAAGTTCTCGCGGGCCTTACTAGTGAGCTAATTTACAGATACGTATATTTACACGTTATCCAATTCCTTTGCAAAGCTTATAATGAGATTGACGACTTCCATTGTATTTTCCGAATACTCTTTGTGCAACTCATAATAATATAATTTTGGGTCAACATCAGTAAAACGAGGATATGTAAATCTATCAGTTCCCCACACATAACCTTCCCATTCTCTATCGGATGGTACAAATAGATCATTCATTTTTTCATAAAGAGCTTTAACTTCTTTTGTTTCTTTTTTTCCTTTTATTTCACAATATAAATATATTACCTTCCAATCATAAGTAACCCCAAATGAATATCTTCCATTCTTTATAGGTATAGACATATAATCCCATTTTCCATCTAACTCATAACAACAAAATGCATCAAGAAATTCCTTTTTTACTTGTTCTAAAATTTTAGTTTGAAACAATACCAGGGAATTTTTTTTATAATCATCAAAAATTGATTCAAGCGCCTGTTTTATTTCAAATGCCGCTTTTAATTTAGCATCCGACTCTGTAACCAGTTTTTGTATCTCTTTCTCCATTTTTTCGTCCTCCGATATACCACAAAATGATCTTATAGATGCAATTAACTGCTTTAAAACTTCAAAAACAGATTTAATTTTCGCATCGTCTGTATATTTTAGACACTCATGTAACCAGCTTAAAATATCATTTTTCCATGATATTGAGATATATTCTCCTATCTTAGCGTTTGAAGGAGAATTACCTTCTTTCGTTAAATAGATAACCGGAATTTTTCTATTCTTATTTCTTAACCTCGAATATTCCGTATAACGAGAAACCTGTTTTTCCTGATCCCCTGCATTAATTTTAACTTCAATTGGAATAAAAATATTTCCATCTGAAATCACTATGTCAATACGGCCAATGTCGGTATGATATTCGTTTTTTACCAAAGCCTTATCAAAAATTACATCAAACGGTGAAAGTGACTTCTCATTTACCATTTCAATAAAGTATTCTAAAAATAGACCACCTTGATAATGACTCCCTTCCGGATTAAGTAAATCCTCAATTACCTTGCAAATTTTCCTTTCATCAGTGGTTATATTGGTGATCTTAAAAATATTATACTTTTCACCTGTTTGTTTATAGTTTTCTTCAAATTTTCTTATTGTACTTGAGCATTGTTCGAGTAAAACCTTTGACGCTTGAAGTATATCTTTAGCCATGTTGAAATTCCTTATTTGCCTTATCTACCAGATTGTACATTGGTAATTTCCACCCTGTCTATCAAAAAATTCATTAAAAATTCTCACTGATCTAGCATTCCATGCTAGATCAGCATGATACATTCTAAGTACAACCCTCCGTAACGAGGACTAATCATAAAAGGAGAATTTTATGACAAAGATTGATGTAGATAATAAACTCGGAGACATCAGTATTGAACTGGTGGAAAAAGACGGTGATTTTACTGTTACGATCAAAAGATACATAGGCGATTCCGAAGAAATAATTATACCGGATAATTTTGGAGGTATTCCTGTCACAGTTATCGGAAATTTAGCATTTTTAGGAAATGAAAGTTTAATAAACGTTATACTACCTGAAAGCCTAGTAATTATAGAAGGGAGTGCATTTAGAGACTGCATCGGCCTTACTGAAATCAAGCTCCCGCAAAGTCTTACTACAATTGGAAGTGGAGCATTTGAAAACTGCGAAAAGCTCAGTAAAATCACAATTCCAAAAAACACTGTGGATATAGCTACATCAGCTTTTGACAACTGTAACAATCTAAAAGAAATTACCGTGGATGAACAGAACCCCTATTTCGCATCAAGAGATGGCGTTCTATTTGATAAGAACTTTACAACACTTATTTTTTATCCTCAAGCAAAAGAGGGTGATTATACTATTCCGGATACAGTGAACACCATTACTCCCAAAGCTTTCAGCAATAAAATAAGAGGTCTAACAAGTCTTTACTTCCCAAAGGATCTTATTGACATTGGTAGTTTTGGTAACTGTGAGAAACTCACCCGTTTTTCAGTAAACGAAAACTCTAGGTACTTCTCAAGCATAGACGGAGTATTATTTGAAAAAAGCAAAGAAGGGAAAGTGGAAGGAATAATGTGTTATCCACAGGGCAAGAAAGGTACTAATTACACGGTTCCGGACTATGTATGGTGGATTAGATTCGATGCATTTTATAACTGTAAGAATCTAACAAGCATCATTCTTCCTGAAGGTCTTGAGCATATAGGAGAGGAAGCTTTTTACGGCTGCGAAGGGCTAAGTGAACTGGTCCTCCCGGCAAGTCTTGAATATATTGCGAAAGGCGCCTTTAAGGAGTGTCCCAACCTTAAAACTATCACACTTTCAAGAAACACCAAGATGGGGCACAAGTCCTTGGATGGTTTTTCAGGTGAGCTAATTTACAGGGATTAGGGTATAATATGGAAATGGAACAGGAAAAAAAGCCTGCAAGGTTAAACATTACCAAGGCGGCTCTGCCAAGAATCTACCGAATAGACGAGGAAATTGCCTCGGGGAAGTATCCGAATACAAGGACACTTAAGGAAATGTTTCAGGGTGATTGGGGAAAGGTAAGCATTTCTACCATTATAAGGGACATTGATTTCCTGCGTGATACTTTTCGTGCTCCAATCAAATACAGTGCGCTGCATCGCGGGTATTACTATACCGAAAAAACTTACAGAATCCCTGCAGGCTTTACGGGGGCAGAAAACATGCTGGCCCTTGGTATGGCAAAGAGCATCCTCTCCCTCTATCATGAAACGCCTCTATATAATGCCTCTATAAGTCTCCTTGAAAGCATCACGGCCCCCCTTGCTGCAAGCGGAAATCGTGACTGGCTTGAAAACCGGATTGTGGTTCCAAAAACCGCTGCAGCAAAGGTACAGAATGAAATATGGGAAGCCATTATAGCAGGGCTGAAGGAGAACCGAGTTATCACTTTTGATTATAGGGGAAGATGGGATGAGGATCATAAAAGCAGACGGGTACGGCCGTATCAATTACTTTTTGACTCAGGAGCCTGGTTCCTCTATGGATTTTCAGAAGAACGAAAATCGGTTCGGGTTTTTTCCCTTTCCCGCATGAAAAACGCCCTACTTACAAAAGATCGTTTTTCCCTTCCGCCAAACTATAGTTATACTAACCTTACAGGGGGCAGTTACTTCGGTGTCTTTATCGGTATGGAAGAGTATCATTTTGCTATCGACTGCTTTGGAGAGGCTGAACTTTATGCCACAGAGCGGCAATGGGCAGAAGACCAGAAAATAAGGAAAATTAAGAGGAAGAATACTTCCGGAAACGGTGCCCCCGAAACAGGGGTTTCCGGAAACGGAGTTTGCTTGGAATTTAAAAGTACACAGTATGATAAGGTTCTTGAGTGGGTCCTTTCCCGCGGGCAATATGCCATTCCGAGGAAGCCAAAAAGGCTGGTCGATGACTGGATAAGGGAAATTAAGGAAATGGCTCAAAATGTTTCACGTGAAACAAAGTAGTTTCACGTGAAACTTATCTTAGGAGTGCAATATAACCGGAATAGGCATAAACCTGCCCCCACTTCCTGCTGCTGATATTTTCGAGAATCCCAAGCTCCATAAGCCGTTTAACCGTGCTTATTGCCGTAGGTTTTGTGAGCCCTGTTCGCCTTGTAATCTCAGCAATGTTTAAAACCGGCTTTTGCTTGAACAAGGAAAAAATAATCACGGCAGATTTACTTGCACGACCAAGAGCCGATAACCTCGCATCATCATGAGTAAACAGAGTCCTTATCTGAACCAGGGTATTTTTCGCATTTTCTGCTGTCTCTGCCACGCCCTCAAGAAAGAAGTTTAGCCAGGACTCCCAATCACCTGTTTTACGCGGCTCTGAAAGTTTATCGTAATATAAATCCCTGTGCTCCCGAAAAAACAAACTCAAGTATAAAAACGGAGAACGCAGAAACCCTACAGTAAAGAGGTATAGGGTGATAAGCAGTCTTCCTATGCGGCCATTGCCATCGAGAAAGGGGTGAATTGTTTCAAACTGATGATGTATCAGGGCCGCCTTTACAAGGACAGGCAGTTTATCATTTGCATGAATAAACTTTTCAAGGGCATTTAGACAATCTGCTAATCTATCGGGGGGAGGCGGCACAAAGAGCGCATTCGTAGGGCGTGTGCCCCCAATCCAATTCTGGGTCCTCCTAAACTCCCCCGGAGTTTTATTAGACCCCCTTGTATTGGTCAAAAACACCTTATGAATCTCCCTAATCAATCGCAATGAAAGGGGGAATCCGCTCTGTAACTTTTCAAGCCCGTGGTTTAGCGCAGCAACATAAGAGGATACTTCATCCACATCATCTATCGGTACTCCGACTATGCCATCGGATTCATAACGTAAAAGATCTTCAAGGGTGGATTGGGTGCCTTCGATTTGAGATGATAAAACCGCTTCTTTACGAACGTACATATAGTTGATAATAGCAGGGTCAGGCAGGTTTTCAACAATGCCGTTTAGTTCCCCTATGGCAAAGTTGGCCTTTTCCAATAGAGTAGATATCTCTTCAATTTTAATCCCGGGAACAGGCGGCAATGGCTTGGGGACATAGGTTTTATAACGCATTTAATTTATCATTAAATATAAGCTTTAACTTGTCAATAGAGAAAGTAAAAGTTTAGCCATTATCTTTTACTTTCTCGAAAAGAAAGTAAAAGTTCGCCGACCATCAATAGCCGTTGACCCCAAAAGCCAAAACCACATATACTTTGCCCATGATACTTCAAGGAGTTTAAAATGATGAATTTCCTCTTCATGGATCAATACTTTATACTATTGGTAGTCCCGACAATGATACTCTCCATGATTGCTCAAATCATGGTTAAGTCCACGTTTTCAAAATACTCAAAGGTTGGTTCTTCAAAAAATATAACAGGGCGCGAAGCAGCGATGATGATCCTAAAAACAAACTCGATAAACGATGTGGCCGTTGAATCTGTAAGAGGCTCCCTTTCGGATCACTACGACCCCGGGTCTAAAAAACTAAGGCTCTCTGAGCCCGTCTATGCGAAAGCCTCAATCGCCGCACTCGGAGTTGCCGCCCACGAAGCAGGCCATGCGATTCAACACGCAAAGGGCTACGGCCCCCTGGTTCTTAGAAGCACCCTTGTGCCTGTCGCAAATATCGGCTCCCGCTTCGGTCCGATCATGGCAGTCATGGGGCTCTTTCTTTCAATGCCCCCGCTTCTTAACATCGGGATTCTGCTTTTTACTGCAGCAGTATTGTTTTACCTCGTAACCTTACCGGTTGAGTTTAACGCTTCTTCAAGGGCTCTCGCCCTGCTTGAAAGCGGCGACATGCTGACAAGAGAGGAGCTGAACGGTGCAAAGAAAGTGCTTAACGCTGCGGCCATGACTTATGTCGCTTCTGCCCTTACAGCGATAATGAGTTTACTTAGACTCATTCTCCTTTCGAGGGGTAGGAGATAGTTTAAAGCAATTTACCGTTAGACCAAACCGGCTCAGATAACCCGGACGAGAAGGGGTTCCTTCTATTAAAGTCAGGAAGCCAATCCGTGCCGGTCACAAGCTCCTGACAGAAACCGTCATCAATACCAAACTCGCTCAGCATTTTTAACACTGCCTCGTATTCGCTCATCGATAAAAAGCGGCCCGGGATTTTTACATTCCTTCCGGGAATATAAACCGGGGTATACTGGGTCATAAGAGAAAGTAGGGCCCTACCCTTGCAGTGCTCTGTATACCATTGTAAGACTCCCCTTGTAAGATCAAGGCGGCCGGGGATTACGAGGTGGCGGATCATAACACCTGAAGTCATAGTCCTATTTTGGTCTTGGTTGAACGATAGAGTTTTTAATTCCATCATCTTCAAAATAGCAGCCGCTGCATGCTCAGGGTAATCGGGGGCCTTGTAAAATTCTCCTGCAAAGCCGGAATCCAAGGTTTTTAGATCCGGAAGGTAGACATCAACTATATCTTCCAATAATTCCAATGTCTCAAGTCCGTCATAACCGGAAGAATTCCAAAGAACAGGAATCGAAAGGCCCCCCTTCCTCGCTGCAACTATCCCCTCGGCAAGTGCAGGGCCCGCATGGCTCCCCGTCACAATGTTAATGTTAATTACGCCCTTCCCCTGCAGAATTAGGCAGATCTCTGTAAACTCCTTGGGCGACACAGGAGCTCCAAGACCCCCTTGCGAAACCTGATAGTTCTGACAAAAAACACAGCCAAGATTGCACCCTGTGACAAAAATCGTCCCCGAACCGCCGCTACCTGCAAGGGGCGGCTCCTCTCCCCGGTGAATCCCTGCAAAGCCTATCCGTAAATCCGATGTCTCACCGCAAAAGCCCCGCCCCCCCCTATTGCGATTGACACCGCAGAGCCTTGGACATAATAGGCAGTTTTCATAATGGACACTCATATATATACTCTTAAATAGCTATGAACAATGATAGATTAAGTTATATCCTAAACCAACTCGGAGAAGAGGACAATCCGTATGGAGCAGTAAGTCCTCCTATTTACCAAACCTCCATCTTTTGCTTCGATTCTTTTGCGGAGTTCCGCGCAGCTACAAAAAACGAAGTTAAAAGTTCCATTTACACAAGAGGTAACAATCCCACAGTAATGCTTGCTGAGCAAAAGATTGCTTCCCTCGAAGGGGCAGAGAGGTCAAAGCTCCTCTCTTCGGGGGCTTCGGCAATTTCCCACGGGATTATGGCATTCATAAAATCGGGGGATCATATAGTCTGTGTTAAGGACTGTTATTCCTGGGCTTCGAATATGCTTGAAAAATACCTTCCGCGTTTTGGAGTAACCCATACTTATGTTGACGGCACGGATACTCAAAAAATAATCGATGCAATAAGACCTGAAACAAAACTCATCTACCTTGAAAGCCCCACTTCCCTTACCTTTACACTGCAAGACCTCCCTGCAATTGCTGCAGAGGCGAAGAAGAGGGGAATCAAAACCATCACCGACAGCACCTGGGCAACCCCTCTTTACTGTAACCCGATAAAGCTTGGTGTAGACCTTGTTCTTCATTCGGGGAGCAAGTATCTTGGCGGCTCAAGCGATATAGTTGCAGGGGTTATTTCAGGAAGCACAGAAGATATAAACCTGATTCAAAGGCAGGAGTTTATGCAATTCGGAACGGTACCCGACCCGTTCATGTCCTGGCTGCTCCTGCGGGGCCTTCGCACCCTTCATGTACGGCTTAAAGCTCATTATGAAAGCACGCTTAAAATCGCAGATTTCCTTGAAAAGCACCCGACTGTCGAAAGTGTAACCTATCCCATGCTGCCTTCTCACCCGCAGCACGATCTTGCAAAGAAGCTCTTTAGCGGGGGCTCAGGGCTTTTCTCATTCCGGTTAAAAACTAACAGGTATTCGGATATAGTTCGTTTCATTGATGAGCTAAAACTTTTCAGGCGTGCCGTAAGTTGGGGAGGCTATGAGAGTCTTGTATATGCAAATGCGGCAGCCTACTACGAAGGTGACGATATTCCTGCCGATAGATTATCACTTATACGCCTTCATATAGGACTTGAAAACAGTGAAGACCTTATCGAAGACCTTGAAAGAGCTTTATCAAAATGAAAACCATATTTGAAGTAGATACACAAAGGATTTCTTCGATACAAGAAATCCCCAAGGATATTTCAAAAGCTTACCACCAATCGCTTTTCGATTACAGGGAGGAACAGGATGACGATGCATATCAGGCAGAGCAGCGTTTCCTTAATTTTGTCCGAAATGGTGATATAGAAGGCATGCGTGCATTGACCAAAAACATGAGTACTATGTTTATGGTGCCGCAATACACTAAAAACAGCATTCGTCAGGCTCAGTTCATGATGTGTGTAACCATAACTTTATTAACCCGTGCAGCTATCGAAGGGGGCTTACAGCCTTCAGCGGCATTGCTCCTAAGTGATGTATATATGCGCCAAGTAGACAAGTTTCAGTCATCAAAAGATATGGCTCCACTAACAAAAGTAGCCGCTCTTGATTTTACAACAAAGGTGAATGAAGCAAACAGGGACCCGGGCAAGTCCCATTTGATAAAAAAAAGTAAAGAATATATTTTCGATCATCTGCATGAATCCATTAGTCTTAAAGATATTGCAGAGCATTGTAATGTTTCTCGTGAGTACCTGTCTACCCGATTTAAAATCGAAACGGGTCAAACTGTCATAAAATTTATCAGAAACAAAAAACTAAAAACAGCCAGGAAAATGCTGGAAAATTCAGATTACCAAATCCACGAAATAGCATACTACCTTGGATTTCCTTCCCATAGTAGTTTTTCCTGTGCTTTTAATCAAATATATTCAATTACACCAAAGCAATACCGTGAACAGTATCTATTAAAGAGGTCACATTAAATAGGCAACAGATCCATAAGCTCCAATTATCAACAAACCATTCTTTCTTTGAATTACTCCATTTTCAATGATTGGTTCATTTTTCATATTCAAAAAAGCTTTTGGTATCTCCCACTCTACCTGTCCATCTGTAAAATTGCAAATTACCAGTAGAATCTGCTCTCCATAACAACGCCGGTAAATAAATAGCTCTTTATGTTCAGGATCGATTAACTCATAATTTCCATGTGTTACTATGGGGTAATTCTTGCGAATTTCTATCAAACGGCGGTAAAAATTTAACACGGAATTAGCATCATCTTTCTGTACTTTTACATTGATCTCGCTATGGTTCGGATTTGTTTTTATCCATGGTGTTCCCTTTGAAAACCCTGCATTTTCGGTATTCTCCCATTGCATAGGTGTTCGGGCATTATCGCGGCCTTTATGATATTGAACTTCCATTGCATCCTTAGGTGTTACTCCCATGTTTATTGCTATATTGTATGTATGGATTGCCTCAACATCCTTTACTTCGTTAATATTATCAAACCTGATATTAGTCATACCCAATTCTTCACCTTGATAAATAAACGGTGTTCCCTGCATCATGTGAAGGCAAACTGCAAGCATTTTCGCAGAATTCTCACGATACTCCCTGCTGCTATCATTACCAAAACGGGAAACTGATCTGGGTTGATCATGGTTACACCAGTACAAACTATTCCACGCCTTATTATGCAGCTCAATCTGCCAATTACTCAGTGCTTGTTTTAATCGAATAAAATCAGGCTTTTTATATGCATTTCCCGGATCTACCCTGTCTAAAAGCATGTGGTCAAACTGGAAAATCATGTTTAGCTCATCCGGGTTTGAGTACTGCGAAGCATCCTGTGGCTTTACACCGGGCGTTTCTCCGACAGTTATCAGGTCATATTTAGACAAGACTTCCCTATTCATCTCCTGCAAAAATTCATGCAGGCGTGGCCCATTATTTACAAAGGGAAAAGGCATCCCGAATCCGTTGGGCATTAATTGTCCATCGGGCAGCTCAGGCACTTTTGAAATCAAACTAATCATGTCCATCCGAAAACCATCGACGCCCTTTTTTAACCAAAAATGCATCATGTCGTATACTTCTTGACGTACCTCTTCATTATCCCAATTTAAGTCCGGTTGGTTTTCAGAAAATAAATGGAGGTAATACTGACCTGTTTTAGGGTCTTGCTTCCACGCTCCGCCGCCAAACAGTGACATCCAATTATTCGGAGGTGCATTATCTCGCCCTTCACGCCAAAAATAAAAGTTTCGTTTATTATTATGCAACGATTGCCGAGATTCCTCGAACCACGGATGCTTATCACTTGTATGATTAACTACTAAATCAAGCATAATCTTTAAACCTTTTTCATGTGCTTTTTCCAGTAGCTCTTCACAATCTGCCATAGTACCAAACTCAGGTGCTATGGCACGGTAGTCACTTATATCATAGCCGTTATCCACACCGGGCGATGCATAAAACGGACTTATCCACAATACATCGACCCCTAGATATACAAGATAATCTAGCTTTTCAATAATACCTCGCAGGTCACCTATGCCATCACTATTGGAATCATAAAAGCTGCGAGGATATATCTGATACACAACACTCTTTTTCCACCATTCCACATTAACCAACTTTATTATCCTTATTATGATACTTGTCAGCAATAAACTGTACTACCTGAGGTTGATATTTTTCGAGATTCCAGAAAATCAGCATTACAATACATAGTATATATACTATAAGCGGAATACCTAATGCGACCATTATCATGGCATTGATTGTACCCGGCATCTGTACCGCAAGCTCGGGATTATACTGTCCCAAAGCAAGACCCCAGCCAACCATTGCTGAGCCTAAGCCGGTGCCAAGCTTAATACCGAAACTGTTTGCACTTGTTGCTAATCCCTCGGTACGAATTCCGGTTTTCCATTCATTGAAATCTACAATATCACCTGCTAAGGTAAATATAGCAGTTGAAAGAGCGGCAGTACCAAATCCGCGCAAAGCGATAATAGATAAGTACAATGGAATACTACGGGGGTTTAATAATCCTATAGAACATGCAAGAGCAGAAATTGCTAACCCGCCCATCATTGTATTCCGTTTACCAAACTTACGGAAAAGAAGCGGCATAAAGGGCATAGCAATCAGCATGGGAATTACACTAAGCAATGCCTGAAAGCTGAAGATCTGTGCATTTCCTAAAACATCACGCGCATAATAAATACCAATACCACTATTCCCGTTGGTAACGTAAAATGTAATGAACAACAGTACAGTTATATAAAAATAACGGGTGGAAAGCAGTATTTTTAATGATGCTGATAATGAAGGTTTACCCTCCTTTTTATCTGCTTTCTGTTCACCGGAAGGAATCTGTTGGACTTTTTCCCTGACACCCAAGAAGGTGATAAACAATAGAATAACTGACAGAGCTGCATAAATAGCGGCCAGTGTAGACCACGCCGCCTGATTATGTATGCCGCCTAACCGCATCAAGAATGATGGAGTCATCATAGCAACAGCCAAGGATGCAATAGTGGCAAAGATACTTCTTACAACCGTGGCAACACTTCGATCTTGTGAAGTAAGAGAAAATAATGGCAGTAATGCAAGATATGAAAGATTTACGGCTGTATTACATACAACTGTAAGGAATATATATGTAAGGAATACATAGATATTCTTGCTCGAAACACCCAATGCAGCAGGTACATTAAAGACAAGCAAAACACTAACAGCAAAGGGTATAGCCATAAATAAAATCCATGGCCTGGCCTTGCCCCATCTTGTTCTGGTCTTATCGATGATAATTCCCATGACAATATCGCTGACGCCGTCTAATACACGTGAAACCAGCATCATTGTACCAATGAAGGCGGCTGCCATACCTGCACTATCGGTATAGTATAAAGTTAAGAAAGAGCCGACAAACATCAGGATCAGGTTGTTCCCCATATCCCCAAGGCCATAAAATAGCTTTTCCTTCTTTGATGTTTTCATTGACGCTACGTTTTGACGTTCTGTCGTTATTTCCGCGGAATTTTGTTTCTTTTCCATTTTATTACCATCCTTTATTTCTATAAACTAAGTGTGGATGGTAATAAAGTCTACATAATATTTAATGCAACTATATGATTATTAATATGAATTTATACAGTTTAGCCCATTTTATCGCCTAATGCTTGCCAAGCTTAATCGATATTGCTTTTATATTCATCTCGGGGTACCTCTTCCGGATAACCGGAAGCAGCTCTTCCTTCCTGCTCTGTAAAATTTGAACCCAGCCGGGATGATCAGCTTCGATAAGAAGTGTTCCATGTTCCAGCTCTTTAATCTTGGAATGCTCTGCAACTGGAGGCGGCTCTCTGCTTGACCAAACTTCCATCGTAATACTATCCCAGGAAGAGAACATCTCCATTTCTGCCTTTGCTTCTTTTTGGAAATTGGGCCCAAAGTTGTCCCTTAGAACTTCGGTTAAAATATCCCCTGCCCTTCTCATGCTCTTTTTACCTGCCCTCCTTCCATCTTATAAACGATGGTATCGGGTTTTTTATACATTTCATAGGGCTCAACAGGGAGGAAGGTATAGAAGGCCTGCTCGTATTCGGGCATTACAGAGATAAACTTCCTCCTCTTCTCTCCGTCAAGCTCAAGGAGCACATCGTCAAGGAGAAGCACGGGAGGCTTTCCTGTTTTCCCCGTAAAGGTAATGGCTTGAGCTATACGGAGGAGCAGGGCAAGAAGCCGCCTCTGCCCCGTGGAGGCTTTCCCCGAAAACTCGATGTCCTCCCTTGTAAAAATATAGCGATCCCGGTGGGGCCCCGAAAGGGAGACTCCAAGGGAAAAATCAGCTTCCCGTTTTTCTGATAGAAGTTCGACAATCTCATCGGGGCTTTCTTTTTTCCACGCAGGTCTATACTTTATACCGATGCCTGCGATGCCGGAAATTTCCCTATAAAGGGGCTCAAAGACAAGGGAGAATTCCTCGGCGATTTTACTGCGCTTTTTCGTTAATTCAAGTCCGTAACGGGCAAGCTGAATATCAAGAGCATCGAGGGTGCTATCATCTTTATTCCTGCCGCTCTTTAAAACGGCATTACGGCTCTTTAGCACATAACGGTATCTTCGCAGGTCTTCAAGGTATAGGGGATCCCAAAGACTCCCTGTCTGATCAAAAAACCAACGCCGCCTTTCGGGACTTCCTGCAATAAACTCCATATCCTCATGGCAAAAAACAACAGAAGGTGCAACCGAAAGAAGTTCCTTCCTGTCATCAAGGCGCTTCCCGTCAACATTTATTGTTTTCTTTCCTTCACCATAACTAACGCTGATTTTTGAGTGTAATGAATTTTCAAAGGAGAGTGAGGCAAGACAGTCTCTTTCACCTGTCCTAATTATGTCTCTATCTCTAACACCTCGAAAGGAAGAAGCATAAGAGCAAAAGTATAGAGCCTCAAGAAAGTTTGACTTGCCCTGACCATTTTCACCTACAAGAAAGATATCCTTGCTTCGCAAATCGGTTTCAGTATCAATAAGGTTCCTGAAAGATACGGTTCTTAGAAAGGCAAAACTCACGGCCGAAACGTTACCCGCGTTTTAGCAGACTAGTCCTGCTGCATGGGCATCACTATATGGAAGAAATCCTTCTCGGGGACAGGCATAATGGTGATGGTTTTATTCGGATCGGTAAATTGCACGCTGACTTCATCCCCGCCCATAACCTTCAAGGGTTCCTCAAGATAACGGTAATTTAGGGCCATGGAAAGCTCTTCACCGACATACTTACAGGGTATTTCCTCCCTTGCATTCCCGATATCATTTTCTTCGCAGAAAACAGAAACAACCCCGGACGAAAGCCCAAGATAAACCCTATGGGACTTTTGCTCAACAAGGAGGGAAACCCTTTTCAAGGCATCGAGCATTTCAAGGCGATTAACAATGAAGCTGTTTTCCTGGGTTTCAGGAATTACCCTGCGATAATTTGGAAATTGTCCTTCAATTAAAACAGAAGAAAGTTTATACGAACCAAAGCTGATAAATATTGTTTTGTCGGTTATCGAAACTCCTGCCATACCTTCATCACCTGCACGCTTTGCGACAATGTTTAGAATTTTCGGAGGAATTATGACACCTGAAAAATCACTTACGGTATCCGGAGCAGGTTTATGCATATAGGCAAGGCGCCTGCCATCGGTAGCAACCATCATAAATTTATCTTCTGCCTTTTCAAAAAATACACCATTCATAAAGTATCTTGTTTCATCATCAGAAATAGCAAAAATCGTTTCAGAAATCATTTCCTTTAAGTCCCTTATAGGCATCTCGAAAATATCTTTTCCTGCAGCACTAAACTCGGGGAACTTATCTGAAGCAATGCTCTTTAATTGGAACTTTGCCTTTTTAGCAGAAGTCTTAATCGTAATTCGATTCTCGCTCTTCTCAAACTCTATTTCCCCGTCAGGAACGGAGTTTAAAATACCTGAAAATTTATCTCCATATACTGTAACACTTCCTTCTTCAAGAACATCAACAGGTACCTTGGTTTCAAAGTTAACCTTCATATCCGTGGCTTTAATAGTTAGGATTCCTTCCTTAGCCTCAAGATAGATATTTGAGAGAATGGATATTGCATTCTTGGATGCTATTATCTCGTTTGCAATTGATATCTCTTTTAGCAAAATGCTTCTTTCACAGGTAAACTTCATAACTTCTCCTCAATAATTATTATAATTGGTTTATATATATAGTAATAGTAGTAATAAGGACGCAAATTTGTGCACAACCATTCTAACTCCATATATATCAAAGAATTAGAAATAAATAAAGCATGGAAAACTAGCCCTTTCTATTGCTCCTTATTAACAATTTCCACATCCCCTTCTTTTAATAACTTTAAAACCACAGGTTTTCAAGATAGTTTCCTCTTTTACTTCTATTTTACATTAAATTCTTTTATCTTCCTTTTAAGTCTTTCAAGAGCCGTATAAAGATGAGTGTCTATGCGGCTCTTTTCTTCTGTAATCCTGATTGAATGCATGACCGTTGTATGGTCCCTGTCTCCAAAGGCTTGTCCGATTTCTGTAAGAGAAAACTCTGTGAGTTCCCTGCACAGATACATTGCAATTTGCCTCGGCTTTACTATCCCTAAGCTTCTCTTCTTGCCCTTTAAATCGTTCGGTGTAAGACCGAAATCCTCTGCTACAACTTTTTGGACTATATCTATGGACATATTTCCCTGCTTCGGGTCTGCGAAAGTGTCCTTTAATTGTCTTTGGGCAATTTCCATGGTAACAGGCTTATTTACAAGGTCTGCATAGCTCATAAGCTTGTTCAAAGCCCCTTCCATGTCCCTTACATTGGATGATATGTTTTTTATTATCATTTCTATTATTTCATCAGATATTTTGATATCTTTTCCCAGCTCTAATTTCTTAAACTCTATCTTTTTCTTTAAGATTGCTATCAACTCTTCGTATTTTGGCAATTGCAGCTCTACGCTCAAGCCGCTTGTAAACCTGGATTTTAGTCTCTCGGCTATACCCTTTAACTCGGTGATAGGCCTGTCACAGGTGAAAACCATCTGCTTTCTCTTGTTTGAAAGGGCTTCGAAAGTATAAAAAAGCTCATCCAAGGTACCCCGGGCCTGGGCGCTGATGGTATGAATATCATCTATAAGCAGGGTATCCACACTTCGGTATTTTTTGGCAAAGGCATCCTTGTTTTTCTCTCCCATCCCGACAACCTTGACAAATTCCTCCATAAAACCTGCCCCGGTAATATAGAGAATCTTTAAATCGCTGTTCTGGTGGATAAAATGCCCGATGGACTGCATTAAATGGGTCTTTCCAAGGCCTGTTCCCCCGTAAATCAATAGGGGATTATAGATTTTGGAGCTTCCCGGGTTCCTTGCTACAGCCGAAGCCGCGCTGAAGGCATAGCTGTTAAGCTCCCCTACGACATAACTTTCGAAAGTGTACTCTTCCTGAAGGTCGGGGTGATTTGCCTTTTTGACGGGCACTGTTTCCTTCTCAGATTCGGAATTCTGCTGAATTTCTCCGCTATCAGAGGGAATTTGCACCTGCCCCTGGGGTTGTTTTTGCGCCGGTTTATCCTTCTTCTTTACTTCAAGCCGAATAGAAAGGTTTTTTCCTGCAGTTTCTTCTATTTTGGCCTCGAGCATCGGCATATATTTTGAGTTGAACATCTCAAGGAAGAAGTTAGATGGAACAACGGCATGAATTATAGTTTCATCTGAACGGACATACTCCAATTTTCCGAACCAGATATTGTATTCTTCATCACCATGCTCACTTTTCAGTAGAAATAAGGTTTTATCCCAAAAAGATTTGTAGTTCCACTCCTGCATATACCGGCCCCGAAAAAGTTATTCACATTTTATCAACAGTTTTATTTAATAACTGTAAAATGCTAAAAACCTTTATTAATTCGTTTTTATCTTCTTCTACCTTAAAACATGAATAGTATAATCATCTAATTCCTTATAATACAAAGAATTAGAACTAAAACTATACTTGTCATATCATGGAATAATTTTCCCTTCCCCCGTAAAATCCGACAATGCAGGTTTTTCCCAAAAATCTCAAAGTTTTCCACAATCTATCAACATTCAGTTTTAATCAAAAATTTGCTTAACGTAAAATACATTGTAACCTGTCTTTACTTTATTAGACAAGTATAATCTTTACCTTTTTGCAAATTTTTTATATCATCAAAGGATGAATTCCGACTATAACGCACAAAACATCACTGTTCTTGAAGGTTTGGAAGCTGTAAGGATGCGGCCCGGTATGTACATAGGTACCACCGGAATTGACGGCCTGCATCATCTGGTTTTTGAAGTTGTTGATAATTCGGTTGATGAAGCCATGCAGGGTCATTGCAACGATATCCTCGTGGTTTTGGAAGGTAATGATATAGCCCGCGTAGAGGATAACGGCAGGGGTATTCCGGTTGATATCCACCCCGATGAGGGAGTGAGCGCCCTCGAGCTCGTAATGACCAAGCTCCACGCAGGCGGCAAGTTCGACAAGAAGGCATACAGGGTCTCAGGCGGCCTCCACGGGGTCGGTGTATCTGTGGTGAACGGTCTCTCCGAATGGTGCGAGGTCTTTGTCCACAATAACGGTAATATTCATACCCAGCGCTATAAAACCGGCATTCCCGAGGGCCCTGTTCACGAGATCAAGGCTGAAAACCTCCCCTATACCCAAAGCGAGAATGACGGTAATATCCGCCGCGGTACTGTGACCCGCTGGAAGGCCGATCTCTCGATTTTTGAGACAGGAACCTATAATTACGATGCCCTAACCAATCGCCTAAGGGAGCTTGCTTTCCTTAATAAGGGCCTTAAGATTACGATTCGCGATGAGCGCCTTACAAAGCCGAAGGTCCACGAGTTCCAATTTGAGGGCGGGGTCAAGAGTTTCGTCCAATATCTTAACGAGAATAAGACCGTACTCCATAAGGAACCGGTTTTTATCGAGAGTTCAAAGGATGATGGCCTTGGCGGTATAGTCGATGTCGAGTGTTCAATCCAGTATAACGACGGTTATAACGAGATAATGTACTCCTTTGTGAACGATATAAATACCCGCGAGGGCGGAACCCACCTTATCGGCTTTAAATCCGCTCTTACAAGGACCTTAAACGAGTACTTAAAGAAGTCAAAGCATGCAAAAAAGCTTGATGAGAGTCTTTCAGGTGATGATGTTCGCGAAGGTCTGACTGCAGTCCTCTCGATAAAGGTCCCAAACCCCCAGTTCGAGGGGCAGACCAAGGGTAAACTCGGTAATTCTGAAATTAAGGGCCTTGTTGAAACTGTCATTAACGAGCAGCTTGAGCTATATTTCGATAAGCATCCGGATGTCATCTCGAATATCCTTGAAAAATCCGTGCTTGCGGCAAAGGCCCGTATCGCAGCCCGCGCAGCCCGCGATGCCACCCGTCGCAAGAACGCAATGGACTCGGCAGGCCTCCCGGGTAAGCTCTCCGACTGCTCGGAGAAGGACCCCACCCTCTGCGAGCTTTTCATAGTTGAGGGTGATTCTGCAGGCGGCTCTGCAAAGATGGGCCGAAACAGGCATTTTCAGGCCATCCTCTCCCTGTGGGGGAAGATGCTCAATGTGGAGAAGACCCGCATAGAAAAGGTTGTAACGAACGAGAAGCTCCAGCCCATAATCGCAAGCATAGGTGCCGGCTGCGGCACGGAGTTCGACGTGAACAAGATTCGCTACCATAAGGTTATCATCATGGCCGATGCTGATGTTGACGGCTCCCATATTCGCACCCTGCTTCTGACCTTTTTCTACCGTTATATGACAGCCCTTATCGAGAAGGGCCATGTCTATATTGCGATGCCCCCGCTTTATAAGATTAGCCATAACCGCAAGGACTATTATGCCTACGACGATGCAGATAAGGATAAGGTGATGGCCGAGCTTGGCGAAATTAAGAAAGACGGTGTGCAGCGTTATAAGGGTCTTGGAGAAATGAACCCCGACCAGCTCTGGGATACCACAATGGATCCCACTCGCCGTAATATCATCAAAATTCACATGGATGATGCTGTAGAAGCAGAGCGCATTTTTACAACTCTAATGGGGGAAGTTGTAGCTCCCCGCCGCGCATTCATCGAAGAGAATGCCCTGCTTGTGAGTAATTTGGACGTGTAGATACCATGAAGAAGGTGCATGTCGGCTTTGGCTTTCATGTAAATCTATACCACTCCTTTCGCGAAGACACTAACGATCAAAAAGGCTTTGCCCCCGATATTCGTGTTATACGCCATTGTATCTCTGTTCTTAACAGTTATAATTCCCGCGGCATTCCCGTAAAAGGAACCTGGGATTTTGAAAACGCATTCTCTCTTGAAGATGTCCTCCCAAAGTATGCTCCGGATATTATCGAAGGTGTTAGAAGGCGAGTAAGTGAAAATGGTGATGAGCCAATCTTGATGAGCTATAATAACGGCTCTACCGGGGCCATGACCCGGGAGGAGCTAGAAGCCTCTATGCGCATGTCTATCTCAAACGACATGAAGTCAGGCACCCAAGATATCTTCGGTACATACGCCCCTGTCTCCAGGCCCCAGGAGATGATGTTTTCTCCCTCTCAAACCGCAACTTACTCAAGCCTTGGTATTAAGGCCCTTTGCATGTATTATTCTTCTATTCCCTTTGACAGCTTTCGTACCATTATACCTCTGCTGCCCGAAAAGTATGCCTTTAATCCGCTGACATATCGCTATAAAGAAGATAGCATTGTTTTTATTCCGACATATAATACGGGTGATATTATCGATTACGGCTCTTTGCTATACTGGGTAAGGAGACTTCACGGTAAACAAGAAACAGGTGAAATTGATAATGATGTCTTTATCTTTATTAACATGGATGCAGACAGCGAGTTTTGGTACGGTTTAAACTATCCCTTCCCTTTGAGTAAGCTCCCCGGGCTTTCAGGTCTCCAAGGCCTTATCGCTGAAATTGCAGAACTCCCCTATGTAACATTCGACACACCCTGGAATTATCTTAAAACCCACCCGCCTCTTAAGGAAATATCTTTTAATCATGATATTGCTGATGGTAACTTCGACGGCTATTCAAGTTGGAGCGAGAAGCCCTTTAACCGCCGCATCTGGACGCGTATCGAACGTGCCCGTGCCCTGACTCCGAAGAAAGGCAAAGAAACAGAGGCTTTCTTGAAACGAGTTAGACTCTTATCTACAACTCACTTTGGTCTTTCAACGCCCCATTTAAATATTCGCCGCGAGAAGAAGGCCCTTGACCTTTCAGCTGAAATGCTTAAATGCATGGATGCCGATTCTTCCGGTGTCGGTTGGAAGGGCGGGACTGTTGATGATCTGCGCTATTGCCTCCCTGCGAGCGCTGAAGGTCTCGCGGTAGGTTCTGCAGACCTTGCGGCGTTTCCCGGAGTAAAGCCGCCTTCCATTGAATATAATAATGTAAGACATAAAGCTGAGAGCCCTGAAGAAAAAGAGTTTGACATAGCAGTTAACGGCTTTAATCTTAAAGGCACTTTAAGCAAGGCTCAGTTAAATCTTCCCGGTCAACTTGAAAGCGGTAATTACTCGTTGACTTCGTATAAAGCAGAAAAAATTAACGGCATATTTTATTCTCTTAAGATTAAATACCCTTATACTTCTGAAGATGCCTATGTCTATAACCAGATCGCAGCTCTGCAAAGGCCCCAGGACGATAAATGGATCGAAGTGTGTCCTTTTGAAATTAATGCAGGGCCCTCCAAGGGCGCGCGCATCATAAAGCGCAACTACGAAGGCGATATCTGCGATTATTTAATTGATGATTTTGCCAAGGCAGACCCCAAGAATGTCGAGATCGATTCTTTTAACCATCAGGTGAGTAACGGGATTGTCGGGGTTAATACTACTAACGGGGGCTTCCTCCTTGCAGTGCAAAAGCAAGTGGCCAACTCCATGGCTTTTTGCCCAATGCGAATACGAGGCGGCAGGCTTTTCCTTAACCCCTTCGGCACTTACTACGGCAAGCAGAGAAACCATGCCACCCACGGAAACGGCCTTGGTATTCAGGCTGCAATACACTCAGCGCCACAGTACTTTCCGCTTGCACCATCGTATAACGGTGCCGAAGAAGAAATCCTGCTCGCTATTTTTCCGTTTAAAGATAAGCCCGGCCCCGCTTTATGGGAGCAGGCAATCGCCTTCAGTGACGGCAGCATCTCCGCCGAAGAAGTCCAAAGAGATTTTTGTATTAATAGGGAAGCTGCAGATTCAGACAGGGAGACGCCATTAAAGAAAATTAGCTCCGGGATTCCCGTTTCCATTCAGATTAAAATAATGATTAGTGGTATAATGAGTAAAATAAAAAGGCGGTAATAAAATGGTGAACACTACGAGCACTACGAACACCAAAAAATATACCCTTACCTCCAAACTGTGTTATGCAAGCGGCGATATAATGGGCGGCGGCTCATACGCACTTCTTTCACTGCTTTTTTTGAGTTTCCTTGTCACGATTGAAGGCATGGATCCCGGTTTAGCGGGCGCAACAGTCATGCTCGGAAGAATCGTCGATGCTATAATAGACCCGCTCCTTGGTGTCATTTCCGACAGGACCCGATCCCGTTTCGGAAGGCGGCGCATTTTTATTGGTATCGGAATTCTGCCCTTTATCGTCACTTTTATTATGTTATGGTACAGTTTCGGGATACAAAGTGATATCGGCAAGTTTATTTATTATAGCGCTGCTTATGTCCTTTTTTGTATTGCACTCTCCTTTGTTGCTGTGCCTTATAATGCCCTGCTGCCTGATATGGTATCAGGCTATGAAAACAGGGCAGGTTATACCACAACCAGGATGTTAATTTCGAATATCTCTGCAACAATTGCAGTTACAACACCTGCGTTCATACTCGGGCCTGAGGCAAGCAGAACCACCGGAAGTTACCTGGTCATGGGCATAGTCTTCGGCCTCTTCTTCGGTCTGCCTCTTATCATCACCTTTTTCACGACATGGGAAGAGCCGCCTGCCGATACAGAAGAAAAACCGCCGGGCCTTGGCGAAACCCTTATGCTGTTCTTCGACTCATTCAAGAACCGCTCCTTTCGTCAGTACCTTGGAATTTTCATCTTCGGACAGACAGCCAACGATCTCGGCACAGCGGTAACAGCCTTCTGGCTTTCGGATGTTATGCGCCGGGGAGATTTCCTTATGGTGGTATCGGGCCTTACAGTAATTGCAAGCATCTCCATGCTGCCAATCAACAATAGACTTGCAAAAAACAGCGGGAAGCATCACCCTATTTACTACGCCCTCCCCCTCCGTGTAATCGGTCTTGCAATAGCCTTCTTCATGGGCCCCGCACACGGAATACCCCTGCTCATCCTTGTCTGCCTCTTAAATGGCGTTGGAATGGGAGCCGCCAGCTTTGTCCCATGGACCCTCCTCCCTGATTTACCGGACACCGATGAGCTTATTACAGGAAGACGGAATGCAGGCATTTACGGAGGCATTACCACCTTTACCCGTCAATTTGTATCAGGCCTCTCGATATTCCTCGCAGGTCTTATGCTCAGAGCTTTCGGATATGTCGAGTCCGTTGCAGGGCAGACCATAGTGCAAAGCGAGAGAGCTCTGCTTGGTGTACGAATAGCCTTCGCGATAATTCCTCTTGTGTTGGTCTTACTTACAATTTGGTTTGCAGTGCGTTTTGTGCTTACAAAGAAGGGACACGCCGCTGTCCGCAGAGCCATCGATCATAAGCATAGCTTAGGCGCTCCGATAGAAGACCCTGAAGTAATATCTGCCTGTGAAAAAATATCGGGGATACCATTTTCACAAATGTGGGCAGGTAAGAAATGAGAATGAAGACTGTCAGTATTCTTTTATTGATTTTCTTCACAACGTTATGCGCTATGTATGCTGACAGCGATTTTGATCTCGATCTCGATATTGACCCCGATGATGACTTTTACTTCTTCGAAGAGTTCTTCATTCAAGAAGATATAATGTCAGCAATGTCCGAAGATCTGTCAATGGATGATTTCGATGATTATTTCTTTGACGATTTTGATGATTTCGATTATTTTGATGATGATTTTGCTGAAGACGATCTTCATGATTCTATCGATCCTCTTGATTTTCTTGCTCCTACAATAATTGTTGATGCTCCATCATTTGAAATGCGCACCTTTAATGATTTATTTCCGCACTTTCCCGGTGTATGGCTCCCCCTTGTCTATAGCGAAAACGGGCTTAGACATTCCTTTTCAGTAAATGAATACCCCGTTCTTTATCCGAACCCCGACTTAGATATAAACTTAATCGAAAGAGTTATGGAAGCAGACCCCTCTCATTTAATTGAAGCACTGTTAGTAATACCTTATACAGACAGAGAGTACGACTTACTTGATATCTTCAACGCACTCGGAAGAATCGAAAACATAAAAGACTACCCCGCCAATTTTAACAATAACGAAATCTTTATCTTTTCCGATTCCCATAGAATTGATAACCCCCAGAACAGAATAGCAATCCCTGACCCCCCGCCCTCAACCTGGCTCCCCGCTTCACAGACAATGTATCTTCGTCTAAGAGAAATATACATAGGGAACCTCTTCCTCCGCGGAGACATAACCGTTAACGTTCACAGCATCACATATAGCATGACAAACTTCATTGATGTTCGTTATTTCTTTATCCCGATAGTACGAACAGAAAGATTCGCCGCTCTAATTTACATCGAGCCCGTCACCGAAGGCCTCCTAATCTACAGCGTCGCAGGATTCTATCTCCCAAGCTTCTTCGCAGACAGAATGAACCTTACTCCCAACATTAATCGCCGCATCGAAGTCTTTATCCGCTGGATCACCGACGGCCTAAGGTTGTAGGTTGCTTATGTATGTATTATAATTTATATAGTAAAATAAAAATTGGAGGTTTTTATGAAAAAGAACAAATTTTTGGGAATTGTCGGGTTACTTATTTTTACAGTATTGTTTGCAATCTCTTGCGATCTTTTTGAAGTTAATCCATTCAAAGGCACATGGGTAACAATTGAGGGCACTACTCTTGTTTTTGAAGATTCAACATGGAGAATGAATACTTTTATTGGAGGTGCGGGACTAAGAGGAACCTATACATATTCCGACAATACTGCAACTCTTACCTATACTCAAATTAGCATTGATAACGGAGCAACATGGCGGCCGATAACTTCTTCAGAAGCATCCGGTTATTCAAGAACTGCTACTGTTTCAGGGGATACACTTAGATGGGGAGTTAGAACATACGCAAGACAATAGAAAGGCGGTTCGCTATCTTTTTGGTCCTAAAATAACCAAAATTATGAAACTTACGAGTGGTGAAAAAATACACGAGAGGATAAAGTAACCCAAGAAAGATCGGTTTCTGTTCCTTGCTCCAAAACCAACCATTAGTGCAAAGACGAACCAAAGAATACCACCGAAAATAACCATACGCCCTCCTTTAAGTGTATAATATCAGTTTTTCTTGTTTATTTCCATAGGCGGCTCATCTAAATGCAAGACAGTAACGCTGCAACCAAATGGGTAATGCAGCTTGGAGGAAAGGGTGATACGCAACTCACGTTAATTTCGCAGAGAGTATACTTACTTTCAGTGTTTTTTGAGTTTACCTCATTAATGAAAAGGTCTATGTCCCATAAGAGGGGCATGCGCTCATCGGTTAAGGAATGGATTTCTTGCAATTGGGGAATCCATTTGTTTTCCATTATTTCACGCAAATCCTGAAATAAGCCGCAATGCTCGCTGAAGTAAAACCTGCCGCTGGTCGGCCTAACCTTGGAATCAGGATCTCTTGAAACGGGACAAAGAGCATTGGACTCCTGATACCCAAACCCGGAAACCTTGGTTCCGGTAAGATAACAGCGAACCACCACGTTAATTAGACCATCTGCCCACTTCTGGTTTATGAGTAGTCCGTCATTATTAAAGTAGGGACTAAACTTTTCCAAGAACTCCCCTTTGGATAAAATCTGCTCATCATGTGGAGAAGGAGCATGAGTAACCTTGAGTTTTTCTCCTGCTGAATCTGCAAGTCGGACCTTGTAAACCCCGTTACCGCTTTCGCCCCGGTATTGCTTTAGTACCCGTATACTAGAACTGTTTAGAGATACAAGAAACCGTTTTTCGAAATCAGAGAAATCGGTATACATCTCGGTATCCCCACCCCAGTCCATATCTCGACTTGTATATAGAACCTTTTTTGTCCCTATTTTTAGTATTGTATCGGGATGAGTAGAAACAAACACACCCTTCTCTGAAATATTCACAAGCAGCCCATCCAAACGCGCTCTATTATTCCCCTTCTCAATGGGGTTTACCCATACAAGCACTGCGGAAAACTCTGCTAGTTTATCTTCCAGTTCATCTGCTACCGCATCGTGGTAGAGTACAGTTTCTACGGTAAAGCCTGCCTCGATTAACGCCTCAGCCAACTTTTTATATTTTTCATCTGTCAGTGCATCTCTGGAAGAACCCGTTTCCCCGTATAGTACCAGTGCAATTGATCGTTGCTTATTCATTTCATCATTATAAGTAGAAAATCATATAAAATCCGGCATACTCTATAAAATTCATACACTTTGCACTTTACTTGACAAGTCGGACTGAATAGTTCTGTAACTCATTCAACTTGAAATTTCAATTAAATAGGTCTAGAATTATCTTGCATGGATGATATAAGGCAAAATTTGGAAGAAATTACTTTAAAAATCACTGAGACTGTTCCGGTGGCAGCTATATATCTCTTTGGCTCTTATGCATACGGTACCCAAAATAAGGATTCTGATGTAGATTTATATGTGGTTTTTAAGGATGAGATGACAATGAGGGAGCTGGATGCCATTACTGCAATAAGCATGGCAATCAGTCCGATAAGAAAAAAGCCTATGGATATTTTGGGTCTCAAACAAAACCGTTTTGATGATATGAAAGTATTGGCAACCCTCGAGCGTAAAATTGCCCGAGAAGGAGTCAAACTTTATGGATAAAGTAGAATAGTAAATATCAAATATCTCCATTTTACTCTAAACGTTTAGAGTAAAAAGTATGAATAATCATACACATGATAGTATTATTTTCTTGAATTTCTCTAAATTTAGATGATATAATGTCTTTATGAGCAACCTAACTGGCGAAAATACCATTTTCCTTGATTATATCAAGTCCGATGATCCTGTTGAAATTGATCAAGGCATACGCGATACCATTATGGGCATACGTCTTTCGATACTTACCATGGGCCTTGGGCTTGCCAGGATAAAATCCGAAAGGCTTTTCATGAAGTTGAATTGCCGAAACATCACCACATATATTAACCGGTTAAGTGAAGAAACCGAGATGGATCACAGCAGTATCTACAATTGGCTTAGCATTGGTGAGGCATATATCAAGTACAGAGATGAACTTGAACAGATAGGTTTTAGTGATAAAGATGGCCCAACAAAGCTTACCCTTTTAGAACGTGCACTCGCTGTAAGGGAAAAAGAAGAAGTCTTCGCAAATCTAAAGAATATGTCTCATCGGGAATTTGTGGATTTCACGAAGGGCGGCAGCACAGTTGAAGCTGATGATATTCCCTTTATCGAGATTAAAGGCAGTGTAGTCTATATAGAAGGCAAGAGAGCCATCATCGTAAGTAAAAAGCTTGGACGAAAGACTAATAAATACTTCATGAAGGTTTTACAGGTTGCGTGTAGTGCGCTGGATAAGGGTGGGCGTATTGCACCTGTCTATCTGCGGAATAAGAGGGAGTCCGAGCGGTTCAAGCGCGCCTACGGGCGCATTATGGCAGAGGTGAGGAGGGAGGAGCGGGGTAGGTAGGGGTGTTGTGGCAGAACAAGTGGCTGTTAACCACTAGGTCTGTGGTTTACTTGTAGTATAATTTGGAGTAAATTGGCTTATGGCAGTAAAAAAGAGTGAATTATACAGTAGCCTTTGGGCAAGTTGTGACAGCTTGCGCGGGGGCATGGACAGCTCTCAGTATAAAGACTACATATTAACTCTTCTTTTCGTTAAGTATGTTTCTGACAAATTTAAAGGCGTAGCTTACGGTGATATAGAAGTACCCAAAGGCGGCAGCTTTGACGATATGCTTGCACTTATAGGTGATAAGAATATCGGTGAGAAGATGGATAAAATTATTGGTAAGCTTGCCGAAGCAAATAATGATCTTCATGGTGTAATAAATAATGCTCACTTCAATGATGAAAGTAAACTTGGCAGAGGGCAGGAAATGGTTGATAAACTGGGCGAGCTGCTCAGTATTTTTCGAGATAAGATGCCTGATTTTAGCCGAAATCGTGCTGATGGAGACGACATCATTGGTGATGCATATGAATATCTTATGCGAAACTTTGCTACAGAAAGCGGTAAAAGCAAGGGTCAATTCTATACTCCGGCAGAAGTGTCGCGCATCCTTGCCCATGTTGTAGGCATAGATATGGTAAAAAGCAAAGCTAATAATGATATAACCCTATATGACCCGGCCTGCGGTTCGGGTTCGCTTCTTATTCGAGCTGCAGAAGCAGCTCCTTTTGATGTTGCAATATATGGGCAGGAAAAAGAAGGAACCACAGCAGGGCTTGCCCGCATGAATCTCGTTCTGCATAATAGAGCTACTGCCGAAATAAAAGGCGGTTACAGTACTTTTTCTGATCCTCAGTTTTTTAATCAAAATGATGATGATACGCTGCGGCAGTTCGATTTTATCGTAGTAAATCCGCCCTTTTCCGATAAGAACTGGACTCACGGCCTAAAAGAATACGGACGCTTTGATGGATATGGGGATCGTCCGCCGCAAAAAAATGGTGACTTTTCCTGGCTTCTACATGTGATAAAATCGCTTAAGCGTAACGGAAAAGCAGCGGTTATTCTTCCTCACGGTGTTCTCTTTCGCGGCAACGCAGAAGCAGCCATTCGACGTACTATTATCGATCAGGGCTTAATCAAAGGCATAATTGGTTTACCTCCAAATTTATTTTTTGGTACAGGCATACCTGCCTGCATTATTGTTATAGATAAAGAAAATGCTAAAGAGCGTGATGGCATCTTTATACTCGATGCAAGCAGGGATTATATTAAAGACGGTAACAAGAACCGCCTTCGTGAGCGGGACATATATAAAATAGTTTCTGTTTTCAATTCACAGCTTGAATTGCATAAGTATTCACATTTTGCAACCAATAAGGATATTAAAGAAAAAAACGACTATAACCTTAATATACCTCGTTATATAGACAGCGGTGAAATAGAAGATTTACAGAGTATCGAAGGACATTTAAAAGGCGGTATTCCAAGTGTGGATGTGGATAGTCTATCCCTCTTTTGGGAAGCTTTCCCTGATTTGCAAAAAAAATTGTTTAAGTCCTCTCGTAAAGGATTTAATTCCCTTGCCGTAAGCGAAGATAAAGTGCGGGATACCATTAACAGTGATAAAGAATTTTCCTCTTATGCTGACAATGTAGAATCCGCCTTTGAAAGATGGAAAACGAAGGTTGACAAGAAACTTAAGGGTATAAACAGTTCAACCAAGCCTAAACAGCTTATTTTTGAAATTGCTGATGTAATTATAGATGAGTTCAAAGCTATAATGCTTGTAGATAAATACGATGCTTATGAAGTACTGCTCTCTTACTGGAATACTGTTATGGCTGACGATGTTTATCTACTTGTAGAAGAAGGATATAAAGCTATTCGTGATACAGAAAATATAACCAAAACCAGTGAAAAGAAGAAAAAAGATGGTACAAAAGAAACCAAAACCAAGATTATAGACTGGCAAGGTAAACTTGTTCCCAAAGCTCTTGTAATAGATATGTTCTTTTCTGATGAAAAAAGAATAATTGATGATACTGAAACTGTTATAACAGCGGTAGAAATTGAATTGGAAGAAATTATAGAAAATGCAGAAGAATATTCGATTATTAATGAGGTGTTGAAGGAAAATGGCAGTCTTGATAAAAATGAGCTAAAGAGAAAACTGAAAGATAAAACTCTTGAATCAGATGACAAGATGATTTTACAGAATATGGCTGATTTAGTCCTAAAAGTTGATGAAGGAACAAAAGCTTTAAAAGACCTTCGTGATGCTCTTGATAAAAATGCACATGATAAATATGCAAAGTTGACTGATGCAGAATGTCTTGAACTACTGCTTGAAAGAAAATGGTACAGTGCAATTACAAGCGGTATTTATGAGCTTTATATAGCAGTGCATCATTGGATTACCGACAGAGTGTCAGAACTTAACGATCGTTATGAGGAACCCTTGCCTGTGCTGGAAAGTAAAGTTGCGGAACTGGAGGGCAAAGTTAAATCACACCTGGAAACTATGGGGTTTGTATGGTGAAGTGGGAAGAAACAACAATCGGCACAGAATTTGATTTGTTTGCTGGCGGTGATGTAGATAGAGAACATTTTTCTGAAACGAGAACAAATATATTCAGGTACCCAATTTATGCTAACGCTTTACAAAGAAATGGGTTATACGGGTTTACTTCCAATCCAAAATACAATGGTGATTCCATAACAATTACTGGGCGTGGCGATGTTGGTGTTCCAATTTATCGAGACACTGACTTCGATGCAATTGTAAGACTACTTGTACTTACACCTAAGCCAAATGGAAAAGCAGACAGTCGTTTTACGACATATCTTATCGAAAGATGTGTTAATTTTCCAATGGAAAGTACAGGTGTGCCACAGTTAACTGTTCCACAAATTCGTAATGTTGAATTAATTCTCCCACCTCTCTCCGAACAACGCCGAGTAGCTGCCGTACTCTCCGACACAGACGAGCTTATCACCGCACTGGAAAAACTTATCGCTAAGAAACGCAGCATCAAGCAGGGGGCAATGCAGGAATTGTTGACAGGTAAGCAGCGTTTGCCGGGGTTTAATGGGGATTGGATGGTTACAGATATTGGAACAGAATTTAATTTATATGCTGGTGGAGATGTAGCGAAAGAATACTTCTCACATGTACATACTAATACTCATACATATCCCATATATGCTAATGCTTTGCAAAATGATGGTTTATATGGGTATACTTCGATGCCAAGATATAAAGGTGACTCTATTACAATAACAGGGCGAGGTGATATCGGTGTAGCAATGTATAGAGAAATTGATTTTGACGCTATTGTACGGCTACTTGTACTAACGCCAAAAGCAAACAGTAATGTAAATAGTAAGTTCACAACATATTTTTTTAACTGTTGTGTTCAATTTCCTCAAGAAAGTACAGGTGTACCACAGTTGACAGTTCCACAAATAAGAAATGTTGAACTTTTGCTTCCATCACTCCCCGAACAAACAGCCATCGCATCCATCCTCTCTGACATGGATGCGGAAATTGATGCACTGACAGTGAAGATGACTAAACTCAAACACATCAAACAAGGAATGATGAACGAACTGTTGAGCGGTAGAATACGGCTCATAGGCGAGGAAAAGCCGTCATGAGCAAATCGAAGAATAAAAACAATATCATTATTTTCAAAACAGACGATGAAAAAATAACCGTAGAAGTCCGTTTTCATGAAGAAACCGTATGGCTAACCCTTGACCAAATGGCTGCTCTTTTCGAGCGGGATAAATCTACTGTATCACGGCATATAAAGAACATTTTTGATGAAAAGGAACTTGAACGCAGCTCAGTTGTTGCAAATTTTGCAACAACTGCCTCAGATGGAAAAACCTATCAAGTAGACTATTTTAACCTTGATGTGATTATCTCAGTCGGGTATAGGGTTAAATCCTTGCGAGGTACACAATTCCGGCAATGGGCAACCAAGCGTCTTCATGAATATATCCAGAAAGGTTTTACCCTGGACGATGAGCGCTTAATGCAGGGCGGAAACCGTTATTTCCGCGAACTACTCCAGCGTATTCGCGATATTCGCTCCTCAGAAAGGAACCTTTGGCAGCAAGTTACTGACATTTATGCCACAAGCATTGATTATGACCCAAAATCCGATCTTACACAGGAGTTTTTTGCCACAGTCCAAAACAAAATGCACTATGCTGTACACCAACAGACAGCAGCCGAAGTAATCTATAACCGTTCAGATAGTGAAAAACCGATGATCGGCATGACTAATTTTAAGGGAAATTATATAACCAAAGATGATGTTAAAATTGCAAAGAATTATCTTTCAGAAATAGAGCTTCAAAAACTAAATCTACTAACAGAAGGTTTTCTTGGATATGCGGAATTACAGGCAATTGAAAAAAATGCGATGACCATGAAAGAATGGAAAGATTTTTTAGACAGGCAATTAAAAATGTTGAACAGAGATATTTTGACCGGAAGAGGGCGGATTTCTCACAAAGAAGCTATTGAAAAAGCAGAAAAAGAATATGAGATATATAGAGAAAAAGAAATGAAACAGATTGAAAGCGACTTCGATAAGGCTGTCAAAGAGCTTACGAAACTAAACCCGGCGCAAAAGGAAGATGAGAGCAATGCCTAAAATTAACGAAATTGAACGGGTAATTCAAAACCAGGTGGTACAGTTTTTTCAGGATCAAGAAATACTAGCTTACAAGTATTATGGTAATTTGCAGGATCAATTAAATAAAAATATTATTCCTGAAAAACTGATAGATTGGCTTACTTCAAGAAAAGGCGGCGGGCATAGTGCAAGCCTATCAGCAAAAGCTGTTGAAGAACTTATGGGCACAGCAAGCAATCTGCAGCAGGGCTTGTATAAGGCAAATCAGGATGTATATACGATCTTAAAATATGGCGCAAAAGTCAAAGAAAACCTGGGAGAGCCCGATAAAACAGTTTACTTAATCGACTGGGAGCATTCTCAAAACAATGAGTTTGCCATTGCCGAAGAGGTAACAATTAAAGAAAAAAGTGAAAGACGTCCCGATCTTGTTGTTTACATAAATGGTATTGCCATTGCGGTTATAGAGCTTAAGAAATCTACCGTGTCTGTATCAACAGGTATACGTCAGAATCTTTCAAATCAAAGTGAACATTTTAACATGCCTTTTTTCACAACTATACAGTTTGTAATGGCAGGTAATAACAGCGAAGGTTTACGCTATGGCACTATCGAAACAAAAGAAAAGTACTACATGGAGTGGAAGAATAATACTGACAATACAAGTGCACAACCTCTAGACGATGTATCTCTGGATATTATAGAAAAATGCAATCAATTTCCTGATAAACTAAAATGGCAAATTTACAGCATGTTTTACAAACCGCGTTTTCTCGATCTAATCCATAATTTTATGATTTTTGATAAAGGCGAAAAAAAGGTAGCTCGTTATAATCAGGTTTTTGGTATAAAGAAGGCACAACTGCGAATTAATAAGAAGCAGGGTGGTATAATATGGCATACTCAGGGTAGTGGGAAGACTCTGACTATGGTGTGGCTGTCCAAATGGATATTAGCAAATAACTCCAATGCCCGTGTATTAATCGTTACCGACCGCGAGGAGTTAGATGATCAAATAGAAAAGGTTTACAAAGGTGTTGATGAAAAAATCATTCGCACGAAGTCTTGTGCTGATTTAATCGAAAAACTGGATACATATCAAAACAGGATTATTTGCTCGTTAATTCATAAATTTGGTAATCGAGGGGAAGTGTCTGAGCTTGATTATGATAAATATATCAAGGAATTAAAAAAGTTATTGCCAAAGGATTTTGTGACAAAAGGTGACTTTGTTGTATTTGTAGACGAGTGCCACCGTACGCAAAGTGGTAAGCTGCACAAGGCAATGAAAGCAATTTTGCCAAATGCAATTTTTATCGGTTTTACAGGTACGCCACTTCTCATAAAAGACAAGGCAACAAGTATAGAAGTGTTCGGGGGATATATCCATACCTATAAATATGATGAAGGAGTTGCAGACGGTATAGTGCTGGATCTGCGTTATGAGGCCCGGGATATTGATCAAACCATCACTTCGAAAGATAAGATAGATGAATATTTTGATACAAAGACACTCGGTTTAAATGATGCAGCAAAAGCGAAATTAAAAACAAAATGGGCTAATATGCAAAAGGTATATAGCTCTCGCAAACGCCTTGAAGTGATAGCCGAGGATATTATTAGCGACTTTGATGTAAAAGGACGGCTTGCAAACGGTAATGGAAACGCTCTTCTTATAGCCGATTCAATATATTCTGCTTGTAAGTACTATGAAATATTCTTGTTCAGAGGATTTAATAAATGCGCTGTAATTACATCCTTTGTACCGCTGGAAGCCAATCTTCGTACAGAGGCAGAAGATGCTGAAGAATTCTATAAGTATGATGTTTACAAAAAGATGCTGGGAGATCAAAGTGTTGATGACTTCGAAACCGAAGCAAAGCGAAAATTCATTGAAGAACCGGCTCAAATGAACCTTCTGATTGTTGTTGATAAACTACTGACAGGCTTCGACGCTCCGCCATGTACATATCTTTACATAGACAAATCAATGCATGATCACGGTCTTTTCCAGGCAATTTGCCGTGTTAACCGCCTTGATGGCGAAGAAAAGGACTTTGGTTACATTGTGGACTATAAGCAATTATTTGGTGACTTGACAGATGCTTTGAATAAGTACACCTCAGGGGCTTTCGAAGGGTATGCAAAAGAAGACATCGAAGGCTTAATAAAAGATCGCCTTAGTGAAGCTCGCAAATTCCTTGATTTAACCCTTGAAGAACTTGATGACCTCTGTGGAGGGGTGAAGCACCCAAAAGCGGAGATTGACTATATTCATTACTTTTGCGGAGAAGATGGTATTGGCGGAATAGATGACGAGGCATGTTCCCGCAGTCGTGAAAAGCTCTATAAATTAGTTAATCGCTTGATTCGTGCTTACACAGAAATTAAAGGTCAAATGACAGATGCAGGTTATACTCTTTCTGAACAAACAGACATTGATAAGCTATTTGATTTCTATATTGGAATAAAGGATACAATAGGAAGGGCAAGCGGTGATTTTATTGACTTAAAGTCTCATGAAGCCGACATGCGCCGTCTGATTGATAATTACATTAAGGCTGAAGATAGCCGGAAACTAGGAGAGTTTGATAATTTCACTTTGCTGGATTTTATTATTGCACAAGGTGAGAAACTTGACGGCAAAAACAAGGAAGCTGCTGCCGAAGTAATTGAAAACAATATCAGGAAAAAAATTGTTGAAAAGATACTTATAAATCCAAAGTATTATGAAAGAATGTCAGCGATTTTAGATGAGTTAATCAAGGCACGCCGTGAAGGTGCTACTGCATATGAAGCTCTATTACAGAAGTATATCGAACTCGTTAAAAAATCAGAAAATCCGGAGAATAATCCTGATTACCCTGAAACCATACGGCACAGCGAAGTATTACGGGCATTTTATGATAATTGCGGCGAAAATGTATCATTGGCCATTGCTCTTGATAATGCCGTTCGTGAAAGTAAACTAGACGGTTTTCGTCATAATACGTTTAAAGAGAAGAAAATAAAGAAGGCATTGTATGATATCCTTAAAAACCATGACGAAGTTGAGAGGGTTTACAATATTGCATCAGCGCAGAAGGAATATTAATTGAATCTTGTTATTTCCGGCATAGAAATTAAAGTTTGCAAGAAAGATATTAAGAACATGCATCTCTATGTCAAACCACCAAATGGGAATGTAACGGTTTCTGCACCCCTTACAATGAGTGATGGCGCAATAGAGCGATTTGCCCGCACAAAGATAAGTTGGATAAAGAAACAGATTAATAGATTTGACTCCCAGCAGCGCCAATCAGAAAGAGAATTTATATCCGGTGAAACTTTATTTCTATGGGGTAAGCAGTACTATTTGTTAATTGAAAATGGAAATAGAAATTCAATTGTACTGACCGGAAATAATGCAATTTTAACTGTCCGTAAGAGGAGCACCTCAGAGCAACGAGAAAACTTTGTTCGCGAATGGTATCGAGAGCATTTAAAATCGGAAATTACGCGCGTTTTGCCGAAATGGGAAAAAATAACAGGGTTAAAATGTAGAGACTGGCAAACTAAATATATGACTACTCGTTGGGGTACATGTAACACAGCAACAAAGAAAATATGGCTTAATCTACAGCTTGCAAAAAAAACTCCTGAGTGTCTTGAGTATGTAATACTACATGAGCTTATCCACTTTATAGAGAAACATCACAACGAACGGTTTATTTCTTTTATGGATAAATATATGCCGATGTGGAGAGAGATTAGGGTCACGTTGAATGGACAGACGCTTGATTATATGGAGTGATGTACAGGTCTTTGTGAGGTACATAATTTCTGATAAGGAGTTTATATGAAGTATATCATTATTTTAATATAATAGATATTGACAAATTAGATTATAAAATGTAATATAATTTTAAGAGGTTTTAATGAAAACAAAATCTGAAGAGTATAATATTTATGATGTAATTGAGGGAATCCATCATAATAATATTATTTTACCATCAATTCAACGGGATTTTGTATGGACTAAACAGCAAGTTGTTGCATTATATGATTCTATTATGTTAGGTTATCCAATTTCAACATTTTTATTCTGGAATATTGAAGATTTTGATTTTTCACAAAATACTTATTTTTATCAATTTTTGAAAGAAGTGTATTTTAATTTTCAAGGTAAAACTAAAAATCAAACAACTAGCTCAAAAATAGATTCCAATATATTAAATAAAAATACTATTGCTATTCTAGATGGGCAACAAAGATTAACATCTCTTTATATAACTTTGATTGGTCAAGCAAAATTAAAGGAAAAATATAAAAAATCAACGAGTGATTGGACTCTATTAGAATTGTATTTAGATTTAGGTTCAGGTTCTGAATTTTTTGATGATGAAGGGTTTATTGAAGGTGATGAAGATGAAGATGAAGCGATAAAAGATAATCTTGCTTATACATTTGATTTTCAATTATTACCAAGTAACCCTAATAAAAAAAGATGGTTTAAAGTTAGAGATATACTGAAACTTAAAGATGTAAACAATAGAGAAAAAGAAATTAATAATGTATTATCTTTCATTGAAAATTCAATTAGTGAAACTGCAAGGAAAAATTTATTATTATTAGCGAAAAGGATATTTGATGAAAAATTAATGAATGTAGCTGAATTATCTGAATGTGAATTAGATGAAGCATTAGAAATATTCATTCGCTTTAATAGAGGAGGAACTCAGCTTTCAAAATCAGATTTAGTTTTTTCTACTATTGAATCAAGATGGTCAGAAGCAAAAGATAAAATAGGAGAATACCTGACAAGTTTAAATAGCAATAAATTTAAATTCACAAAAGATTTTATTGTTAGACTTGCGTTAGTATTATACGGGCAAAATAGAGATATTCAAAAAACAATAATTAACAACGAAATTGTTCAGCAATTACGAAATAATTGGGATAAAATTGTGAGTTCTATTAATACAACGATATTTTTTCTTTCATCGAATTGTGGCATTACAAGTGATAGAGAAGTAAGCTCATATATTTCTATTATTCCAATAATTTATTCTGTGTATAATAACGATTGTCAAATTAAGAATGAACATGATATGAAAAAATACATATTTCGCTCTCTTATATTAAACATTTTTTCTAGAAGGACAAATTCATTATTAGTTGATTTAAAAAGATTAATTATAAATTCTGAATTTATAATTAGTATCGAAGATATAGAAAATAAAATAATTGATTTCAAAATAGGTGATGATAGACTGGATCAGATTCTTGATAATGATAAATCATTTACTACACAGCTTACTCTTTTCTTAATGGGAAACAATAATATTTTCCATAGCAGAGATGGGACAGAATATCATCAAGATCATATACACGCATCCAGTTTATTTGATAGTTTTAATAATAAACCATATGGAATTTCTGATACAGATTGGATAAAATGGGGAAAAATGAAAAATAAATTACCAAATCTTCAATTATTAAAAGGAAAGCCAAATCAAGCTAAGTCAAAAAAGAAATTAAATGAATGGTTAGATTCAAGCGGTGCACCGACAGAGACAGAATTTAGAAAAGCATTAAATTTACCAATAGAAATCAGTTTAAAACTAAAAGATTTTGAAGAATTCTATAATTTCAGAAAAGAAATATTAAGAAAACAATTGAAAGAAATGTTATTGTAAACTATGTTGACACCATGCTTGCAGCATGTTACTTTATTATTGGAGGCAAAATGTGTCTATTTCATACATCAATATCAGAGTTGATAATGATATAAAAAAGGAAGCCCAAGATGTATTCTCGTCCTTGGGCATGGATATGACCACCGCAATTAACATTTTTTTACGTCAAGTGATATATTTACGCAGTATTCCATTCGCAATTGCCTCGGAGTCCGCAAAAAAGGTGCCAAAACCAGGTTGTATGAAAGGAAAAATTTGGATGGCTGATGATTTTAATGCACCTCTGGAAGATATGAAAGAGTATAAATATTGAGGGATAATATCGTGTGTATAGAAATTATCTGGAAAAGGTTAATTAAATTTGAAGGAGAAATATTTTATACTGTAAGATGTTATCCATTTTCATATAGAATTGAAAATAATATTTTAATTCCTATTAGAAATGATAAAGAAATAAATAGAAAAATTCCAAAATCAGATATAGAAAAAGCTTTATCGTATTGGCCAATTCCAGGTCCTGGTGTAATATCAAGTGAAATACAAGGTTCAAGCTATGTATACGGATTACTAAGTGATAATAGAATATTAGGTAGTAAAAATGGAAAAAATTAAAAGATGTTCGGTATTTTTTAACAGATGCAAGAAACAATAGTTTCTCGATGATAGAGAAGGAGAAGATATGACAGATAAACAACATGAAGAAAATCTGCTAGTCGTTTTCGCAGTAGAAGAATATTCTAGACGACAAGGAATACCTGCACATGAAACCATAAATCTTTTTGTAGAGCACGGGGTAACAGAAGCAATTAGGCAGTGCTACGAAACACTTCATACTCAAGATATATATGAATGTGTAGCATTTGCTGAAGATATTCTTAAAAGGAAAAAAGCATGATACTTTTTCATGGTTCAAATATTGAGTTTGATTATGTTGATTTATAAAAATCGAAAGACAGGCGAGACTTTGGCAAAGGTTTTTATACTACAACTATCAAGGAACAAGCCTTGCATTGGGGCTTTAACATGTTTAATCGTTTTGGTGGTGATGGTATATTTCTATACGAATTTTATTTTGTACCTTCTAAGGATTTAATATCAAAACAATTCACAAATATTTCTGATGAATGGTTTGATTTTATTTTATTGAATAGAAGTACCGGAGGTATTCAGCACAATTTTGATTTTATTCAAGGGCCTGTCGCTAATGACAAAATCGTTCTAACTATAACCGGTTTTCTTGATGGTATTTATACAAGATCAGAGGCAATGCAAAGATTAATGTATAGTAAGGCTAATGATCAAGTCTCTCTTCACACTAAAAAAGCTGTTTCATTATTAAAACTGAGAGAAAAGAGGAAGACACCTTTTAATAAAATAATGTATAATGGTCAAGAAATAAGCTTTTTATTAGTTCAGAAGACAGAACAAATTGTAAGCATTATCGCTGAAAAAGAAAAAATTACTTTTGATTCTGCTTATTCTATTTTTACTGTTTCCAGACTATATAAATCTTTGCGAAATCCTGCATCTTTATTATGGGCAGAAAATGCTGAGTTTATTGTTGATGAATATTATAGAGAGAAATCAACTTCAAAATGAGAAAATATGAATAATAATAAGGAAAATTTTTTTGCTTCAGAGTTAATTTTGCTTGTGAATTTCAAATGGCAGTTCAATCTTACACAACTGCCAAGTATAAGGGGATTATAGTGGCTGACCCTCGCTGGTTACCCATACCACTTGTGCAATGCACTTGTAAAATATATTACATTACGAAATGTTTGTAAAGGTTAGATTAAAATGAACAAATCGGAGAATAACATCATTCTTTATGTACAAGCATAGATATTAGTTGACAGTCTCCTCCGAATGAAGCATTGCCTCCCGCAAAATTGCATTCATTCGGGTTTGATACCCCTTCCCGGTACTCTGCAGCCATTCAATCACATCAGCATCAAGCCTAACATTTACTGTCTTCTTGATAGGTTTATAGTTAGCCATATTTCGCAAATGGGAAGGCTTGAATTCTTTCATCTGGTCTTCCGTTAAAATCGGAGCGTCAGAAAAATCAGTAACCTTGAAAGCATTAATTTCTTCTAGTCTCTTCTTTGTAATGGGAATAGTATAACCTCTCTTAAAATCATGTTTCTTATCATCTTACTCTCAATCCCACCATGAATACAAGTTCTCCTTAAGTAGCTGCCCCAAGCGTTCAAAATCTCGATCAGAGTCAACTTCAGCCTGTTTATTGGCATTTGCTAATTCTTCGTGGTATTTCTCAAGTTGGGTAAGTAACCTTTCCGTCTCATCTTTATCCGGGCTTTCGGCTAATTGAAACCTTCCATTGACAAACTCAAAGTATCCTGCCCTTGGATTTAAACCGCTTTCCTTGCCTGCCCAGCCGTTGTCTTGTGCTATAAAATCTCCGCTAAAGCCAGAACCGCCGTTATTATATTTTGTAACCAATCCTTTATACTCAGGGTAACGAGATTTAACCTCCTGCCGAAGATTATAGTAGTAAGCATCAGGATTGCTCATACGTCTTAAAAGTTCAACTGTTTCTCCGGCTGTAGCTATTTTATTCTTTTTGTATTCTTCTTCAGAATGTCCGTATTTTTCTTCAGTTTCAATATAGTCATTTAAATGAGTTATCATTACTTTTACAAGTCCGTCAAATCCTTCCCATGGACGTATTTCTCTGATAGTTTTTCGCCATTTAAAATGGTTTCGAATAGAATATTTTAGATCATAGAAAAACCTTTTAATGTCATCTAACAACCAATGAAGGCGTAAACTTATACTTATTTTTCGTTTCCCATTCTTGTTAAGAATATCTTCAAACATTTTGCCTATTGCTTGTGCTTTTATGTTATCTTCAGAAAAACCTGTTGTATCATTTTTTCTATTTTTCAATATTTTTTCTGAGTAGCTCGGATCTAGGGGTTGAGAATATTTTAGCACTTGTATAGTATAACATATTATGTAATGTTTGTAAAGGTTAGATAAAAATGAACAAATCGAATAATAACATCATTCTTTATCAGGATGAAAACGGTATTACTAAAGTGTCTGTACGATTTTCTGATGAAGATTTATGGATGACTGAGGTGCAAGAAATTCTTGCTAGTTCGAACCGAAAGAAAACGCCAGGTTGAAAGGAATTGACCTATCTTCCCCTCAAGGTTAAAATAATCTGAGGGTATTACAATTGGAAAAAGATAAAATCCATAAACATATTCGAACAGAGCGAATGGAAATTGTTGAACCTGACGGAACTGTTAGATTGTCCTTGTTTAACAGTAAAAACATTCCTCCGGCTCTAATGGATAATGAAGACATTTTACCGGGTCATAGGCAGGATACGGGTATGGCAGGGATTATGTTCTATAATTCAGAGGGCGATGAAAGTGGCGGCCTTTTGTTTTCAAGTGAAAAACGCCTTGACGGAGGGTACAATTCAGGTCTTTCCATGACTTTTGATCAATATAAAAACGATCAAGTGGTTCAAGTTCTCCTTGATGAAGATGAAAAAGGAAAAACATACGGATTTAGGGTTTTTGATAGAAACAGTGCTCATATAAAGGACACTGTAGCTCTTAGTAAAGCTATGAAAGAAACGGATGATCCGGAAAAGAAGAAAGAATTTGAAAGCAAATTAAAGGCACAAAATGTTCTACGTATGCATGCGGGAAAAGACAGAGATGGCAGTGTTGGTGTTAACTTATATGATAAACAAGGCAAACAACGAATACGCTTATATATTGACAATGACGACATGCCACGCTTTGAGATTTTTGACGCAGAAGGAAATGTGAAACATAAGCTTCAATAAACCCCACATAAAAGGAGTACCCCCGTTATAATAACTATTTTCCCATAGCTTGCTTATATAGAGGACAGTTTACATGAGTGTTATAGTTACATAAAGATTGCCTCATATCATCTGATTTAGCTTTACCATCAACATTACATTTTGAACCTCCGAAAGCTCTGAATGGACACATAATAATTTCTCCTTGAAAGCCTAATTAATGAATATCTCATTTGGCTGACAGCCGAATATTCTTTACAGGCTATTAATTATACATTATTGATTAAATTTTGTAAATTGTTTTGAATTTGATAAACGATATTAATTCTTTACTATCAGACATATTACTATTTTTATAATATACCCTGTTAGTCAAGACCGGCAAAATTGTTTGGGGCGTACCCATTGTACCGGACTAGTATGGATCATGAATTATAATGTAAACTACCCCCATGAAGAAAACCTTCCTTAACGAGTTCACCGGGCGTGAGCTAGAAGACCTGCTTAAAGACCCTTCCAAAGTAACGGCGATCTGCACGTTTGGTTCCTGCGAGAGCCATGGCCCACATTGTTGTCTTGGGCCTGATACCTTTGTACCGACAGAGGTTGCGAGGCGAGTTGCCGAGCGTCTTGAGAATGTGGTTGTGGTACCTTGTTTGCCTTATGGCACGTCGATTAACTACAATAAATTCCCTATGTCTATTACCCTTCGCTACGAGACTGTAATTGCTGTGGCTGAGGATATCTTGGAAAGTCTTATCAATAACGGCATCAAGAAGATTTACATTCTTAATGGGCATGACGGAAATATTCCGGCTTTAGAGATTGCAGCCCATAAGGTAAAGGATAGGCATCTTGATGCGAAGATTTTGTACCTGCCTGCTTGGTGGGAAAAGGTTGGGCCTGTTATGGGGGATCGTTTTGAGGTTTGGAACGGGCTTGGCCACGGGGGCGAGGGTGAGACTTCGATAATGATGGCTGTAAGGCCTGAGCTTGTAGACCTAAAGTGTGCTAAAACTCAAGTCCCGCAAGATTTAATCAAAGCAAGTGAAAAGGCGAATGTTATCTGGGACATCAAGGAAATAAGTGAAACGGGTGCTACAGGTGATCCGACAAAAGCAAGTATCGAAAAGGGAAAGCGGATGCTGGATATCCTTGTTGATCTTGTTGCTGATGCTATTATTAGCAGTTAAATTAAGGGATAAAATGAATAATACTGCAAATTTATTCGGAAGCATGGTTTTCAACGAAGATGTTATGAAAACGAGACTGCCTGAGAATGCTTATAATGCATTAAAAAAAACAATGTCGCAGGGGACACGTCTTGATCTGGATCTTGCAAACGTTGTTGCAAATGCAATGAAGGACTGGGCAGTTGAAAAAGGTGTGACTCATTTTACCCACTGGTTTCAGCCAATGACAGGTATTACTGCCGAGAAGCATGAGAGTTTTATCACTCCCACGGGGGAGGGGAAAGTTATCATGAAGTTTTCAGGTGAAGAGCTTGTCCGTGGGGAACCGGATGCATCGAGTTTCCCCTCAGGCGGACTTCGGGCCACCTTTGAGGCGCGAGGTTATACGGTTTGGGATACCACGTCTTATGCTTTTATTAAAGATGGGACGCTATGCATACCAACTGCATTTTGTTCGTATAGCGGTCAGGCCTTGGATAAAAAGACTCCGCTGCTTCGTTCAATGGAAGCAATCAATAAACAGGCTCTGCGTGTGCTAAAGCTTTTTGGAAATACAAGGGTTAAGCACGTGGTTCCTGTGGTTGGACTTGAGCAGGAGTATTTCATCATAGACAAGGAAATGTTCTTAAAACGTCCTGATTTAATTTATACAGGCAGGACCTTGTTTGGTGCCCGCCCGCCAAAAGGGCAGGAGCTTGAAGATCATTATTATGGCAGTTTGAAACCTAGGGTGTCGGCTTTCATGAAGGAACTTGATGAAGAACTCTGGAAGCTTGGTGTTCATGCAAAGACCAAACACAATGAAGTAGCTCCGGCACAGCATGAGTTGGCCGCAATTTATGGCACAAGTAATATTGCAACAGATCATAATCAGCTGACAATGGAATTGATGAAGAGTGTTGCAAACAGGCATGGTCTTGTATGTCTGCTGCATGAAAAGCCATTTATGGGAGTTAATGGAAGCGGAAAGCATAATAACTGGTCCATTTCTACGGATACGGGAGCAAATCTTCTTGAGCCGGGTGAGACTCCATACGAAAACGCACAGTTCCTGCTCTTCCTTGTGGCTGTTATTAAGGCTGTCGATGAATACCGGGATTTGATCCGAGCTTCAACTGCAAGTGCCGGAAACGAGCACCGCTTGGGTGCAAATGAAGCGCCGCCTGCGATTGTTTCAATGTTTTTAGGTGATGAGCTTACAGAGATATTACAGTCTATTGATTCAGGTTCTGAGTACAGTAATAAGAGAATGTACCAAATGGAGATTGGTGTTACAGCATTGCCATATTTTCCAAAGGATACTACAGACAGAAACCGCACTTCCCCATTTGCATTTACCGGGAATAAGTTTGAGTTTCGAATGTTAGGATCATCATTTTCAGGGGCAGGCCCCAACACTGTTATAAATACAATTGTGGCAGATGTTCTTGCACAGTTTGCAGACTCTCTGGAAAATGCTGAAGATTTCAATTCCGCACTTGCTTCTCTTATCAAGACTACATATAGAAACCATAAGGGTATCATCTTTAACGGCAATAATTATAGTGAAGAATGGCTAAAGGAAGCAGAGCGGCGCGGATTATCAAACTTGAAAAAAACTGTGGATGCGCTTCCTGTGCTCATTACTGAAAAGAGTATTTCTCTTTTTACCAGGCACTGTGTATATTCTGAAATTGAACTGCATTCTCAGTATGAAATACTTGCTGAATGCTATAGCAAAACATTGAGTATAGAAGCTTTGGCAATGATTGATATTACATTTGAATATATAATCCCTGCATGTATTGGATATCAGAAGGATCTTTCTGAGCTCCTTGAGCGTAAAACTGCTCTTGGTAATTTTAATACTCTTTTGGAAAGTACTTTCTTAGGAAAAATTGCCGATTTGTCTGCAAGGCTGCTTGAAGAACTGAACTACTTAATAAATGCTGAAGAAGAGGCAAAGAATGAACAAAGGCCTGATGCCCGGGCTGAATTATATGGAAACAAGGTATCTGCAGCAATGTCGAAAATGCGGGAAACAGTTGATGAGCTGGAAATAATGGTGGCAAAGAAGCATTGGCTTATGCCATCCTATGCCGAGCTATTCTACAGCGTTATTTAAAGAGTTATAAAATTAGTTTTTCTAATTTTATAACTCTTGACTTTGCACCGTTTATCATCCACAATTTTACCACCAATAAAACCATAAAAGGAGACCATACATGGCACAGAAGGCATTGAAAAGAAATGAGGTAAACGTGCAGGAAACTTGGGATTTATCACGTTTATACAAAACGGAAGCGGATTACGAGGCTGCACTTTCTGATGCAGAAAAGAAGACAAATGCCTTTGTGGATAACTATAAGGGTAAGCTTAATTCATCGGGGATTATCAATAAGGCACTTGATGATTTCAGGGATTTGCAAGTTTTGCTTAATTATGTTGGTACTTTCCAGTCACTGAACCTTTCAAGCGACCAAACAAACGAAGAAAATGCAATAAGGAGCGGCAAATTTGGGATTTTTGCTGCGGATGTAAATAAGAAGCTCGTCTTTTTCATGTCGGAGCTGCAGGCTCTTGATCCTTCTCTTCTTGAAACTGCGAAAAACGAGGCAACAGAGAATAAAATCTTTCTTGAGAAGGTAATCAAGGATTTAAAACATAAGCTGGATCCAATCGTAGAAAAGGCACTTTCGGAATTTAGTCAGGTTTTGAATGCGCCAAGAGAAATATATCAAAAGTCAAAACTCTCCGACATGAACTTCGGGACATTTACTGCTGCAGGGAAAACTCACGATCAGTCCTTCAGTCTTTTCGAGGGTGGGTGGTCAAACGAGATTAACACAGAAATTAGAAGGACGGCATTTGAAAACTTTTATGCAAAGCTCGGGGAGTATGAAAATGGTCTTGCGAATAATTACCAAACCCAGATTCTAAAAGAAAAGGCTTATGCCAACCTTAAAGGTTTTGATACTGTATTCGATTATTTACTTGATATTCAAGATGTGTCATTAGAGCTTTATAACCGTCAAATAGATATTATAATGGAGAAACTTGCTCCTGCAATGCGTAAATATGCAAGTCTTTTAAAAGAGATTCATGGTCTCGATAAAATGACTTATGCAGACCTGCACCTTGCGGTGGACCCTGAGTTTGAGCCGACTGTGACTGCGGCAGAGTCAAAAAAATATGCGCTTGAAAGTCTTGAATTGCTTGGGCCTGAATACCGAAAAATGATTGAAAGGTCTTATGATGAAAGATGGATAGATTTCCCGAAGAGTCTTGGTAAATCTACGGGCGGTTTCTGTGCTTCTCCATACCGAAAGGGTTCATACATATTATTGAACTGGAATAATCAAATGAACGAGGTCTTTGTTCTTGCTCATGAGCTTGGCCATGCGGGACATTTCTACTTCTGCAGTGCGGCACAGAATGCCTTTAATACAAGACCTTCAATGTACTTTGTAGAGGCACCGTCAACAATGAATGAAATTGTAATGGCAGAACATCTTAAGGCAAAGGAATCGGATGCACGCTTTAAACGATGGGTGCTTTCTTCGATGGTTTCTCGCACATATTACCATAACTGTGTAACTCACTTACTTGAAGCAAATTACCAGAGGGAAGTGTATCGCCTTGTGGAAGCAAAGAAACCGATAACTGCCAAGGTTTTAAACGATTTGATGCTTGGTACGATCAAGAAATTCTGGGGCGATGCAGTTGAGGTTCCCGATTATGCGGGAAGAACATGGATGCGTCAGCCGCACTATTTTATGGGTCTTTATCCATACACATATTCGGCCGGATTAACTGTCGCAACTGCTGCATTTGAAAATATCAGGAGCGGTAAGATTAAAGTAGAAACCTGGCTTGATGTTCTTAAGGCGGGCGGTACTTTAAAACCGGTGGAACTTGCAAAAATGGCAGAAGTTGATCTGACTACAGAGCAGCCGCTTTTAAGCATGATTAACTATGTTTCATCGATGATAGATGAGGTTGTTGATATTACCCGGAAGTTAAAATAGGTTCTACCTTAAATACTTCCTTAGTACTTTAAAGACTTCCTCGAAGTCCAAAGGTTTAGCAAGGTGGTCACTCATGCCTGCTTCAACGCCTTTTTCGATATCCTCTTTATAAACATTGGCTGTGGTTGCTATAATAGGTATGTTTGTCGCGTTTATAATCTCGAGGGTTCGAATTAGGCGTGTTGCATCGTAGCCGTCCATTTCAGGCATTTGAACATCCATGAATATCATATCGTATTTATCGGGGTTCTTACTGAACAGGCGGACGGCTTCGGCACCGTTTTCTGCGCAATCGAATTGGATGCCGGTGGTTTCAAGCATGGTCATGAATATTTCGCGGTTTATTTCCACGTCTTCTGCAAGAAGAACATACTTACCTGTAAAGTTATCACTTGTTTCAAGATTGGCATCTTCGGGTAAATCAAAGTAGCTTTTACCTTTAATATCGTTTTCGGTTGCGATGCCGACAGGAATTATAAAGGAAAATGTGGAGCCCTTGCCAAACTCTGATTCGAGCCATATTCGGCCGCCCATGAGTTCCACTATGCTTTTTGATATTGCAAGACCGAGGCCTGTTCCTCCGTATTTCCGAGTTGTATTACTTTCTGCCTGCTCGAAGGCGCTGAAAAGTTTCACTTCCTGTTCTTTTGATATTCCAATGCCGGTATCACGCACATTTACCTGTATGCTTGCTGTTGTTTCATTCTTTTCAAGGAGTTTAATTGACCATTCTATGGTTCCCTCTTCGGGGGTAAACTTTACTGCATTCGATAGAAAGTTAATTATAACCTGCTTTAGTCTTTGATCGTCGGCTACGAGCATCTTGGGAATATTAGTGTCAATATTCGTTATGAAAACCTGTCCCCTGTCTTCTATTCGCTGTTTAAAGATATCGATTATCTGCTGAACCATTTTATTAAAGTCAAATACTACACTGGATATCTCGTGCTTTCCTGCCTCTATTTTTGATATGTCAAGCACGTCATTTATTACACTTAAAAGATGGGCTGAAGAGTTTTCGATTTTTTCAAAGGCATAGTCCTTACGTTGTTGGTCGTCTGACGACTTGCCTATTGTTGCCATACCGATTATCGCGTTCATTGGCGTTCGTATTTCGTGCGATATATTTGCAAGGAATGCGCTTTTAGCCTTGGTGGCTGCAAGTGCGTCTTCGCGGGTTTTTACAAGGTCTTGCAGCATTTCGTTCCGGGAAATTGCGTTTGCCATTAAGAGGCTTCCCGATAATAAAACTGTCTGCTCTTCTTCTGCGATGGTTCTTTCATTACGAATATTGAAAAAGCAGACACAACCCCAATAATTCTCTTGCAGATATACCGGGAAGGCAAACATGGATTTTAAATTCATGTTAACTGCTATTCTATTGTCTTCTTCGCTTAAGTCGGCTGTTATTACTTTAAAGCTTTTATTTTCGGTAAATACTATTTTCATGTCGGATATTATGCTCATTTTTGCAAATTGCGAAGGATCTATGCCGACAAGGTTGTTTTCAGGCCAGTATGCTGAAAGTTCATATACATGATTGCCGTCTTCGGGGAAGGATATGTGTTTCCAAATGCAGATCTGCTCTGCATCAAATACTGTGCCCATCATCTGCATACAGTCCTGCAATGCTGCATTAAATGAGTCGTCGTCTGCTATAAGTAGAGAAGTGACGGCATCATTTACGGTTTTCATTAGCCTTTCGATATGCTGTGCCTTCTCAAGGGCCTTCTCTATTGCGGCTCCCGATTCCTGCTCGGTACGAATTATACGGTTGAGAAACACTACGACTATAATTATCATTATTATATAAGCAGCAGTGAGAAGGAGGAAAATCAGAGTTGAGGCTCTTTGAAGGTCTCTTTCAAGATCAGAAACGAGCTCGTTTGCCCAAATATAGCCTATGACTTCACCGTTCCTCTCGATTGGATGCATTGCATTCATAATGTTTCCGCGAACCATGGTTCCCATGATAACATCGGGTGTGTTAGTTGCCATGACAACCCTGCCGGGATGTGTATCTGCTATGGGAATGCCTACAGTTGCGGAATACTCTGACGAGGGGCCGTATGTCAGAATGGCATCGAGTGCGCGGGAGTAAAATCCTACACCAAGGCCTTCGCTGATTTGAGAGATGCGGTCAGTTATTTCCCAAAGTGCTTCGTTAAGGACTGCAATCTGTTCTTCTTTTGAAGCATGGAGCATCCCTGCATTCATCAATATTTCATCGTATCCGCCGTCTACAAGCTGAGTGTCCAACATTCTTGCGATTGAGATAAGATTTTCTGTCTTTTTCTCTAGAAAGATATTGGAGTTAATTTCACTTACAATATACCCGATTGAGATAAATGGTATTGCAATGCATAGTGCAAGTATCAATAGCATTTTCCAATGGAGGGTTAGTATATTCGAACGTTTCATAATTAATATTCCTCCCCGGGAACTTGAATTGCAGAAAGAATAAAACGATGTATCAGTGACCAGTCATCGTTTATTGGTAATAATATATATTGACCAAGATTAAAGCTCTCATCAACCTGATCTGCTCTTAATCCCTGACGCAAAAGGTTGGCATAGGTTGCGTAAAGGATGGTATTTGTGTCAAAGACTGCCCGGTTTTCTACACTTATAGAGCGAAACCTGACAATATTTCTGACAATATCTGCAGGAGTAAAATCTGTTTCTACATATCGCATAAAAACCATTGCAAGCTCATGGACTCTGCGAATATCACTTATTCCGAGAGCGGTGACTTGATCGATAATAGAAGAAAGGATTAATTGCTGATGGCGGGATCTTCCGAAGTCGGAGATGAAGTGCCGCGAGCGTGATACTCTTAGGGCCTCTATTCCGTTTAGCTGATGGGTACCTGCAGGATAAAAAAGAGTGGACCATTGTCCGCCATCGCGGACACGGTAGGTGGGATCAACAAGGGGAGCATTCAGAGTAATTTCAACCCCGCCCAGAATATCGATAACATCGATAAAGGCATACATATCAATAATAATATAGTGATCGATATCGAAGCCTGTCATGGCTTCCATTTCTCTTACCAGCCGCCTCGGGCCATAGTTATAATAGTATTCGTTGATTTTTCGACCCCCGAAAAAGAGATCCCTTGGCAAGCTAATTAAGTCGACTGTCTGTGTATCTTCATGGGCCATTGCAAGAATAAGAGTGTCGGTAAGCTGCTGATTCGTGCCTACAATTAGAACATTAAGACTGCTTCCTCTTTCCGACGGGCCAACGGGGAGCATGTCGAAGTCGGGGATTGAATCCGGGGAATTATCACCTAATCCCATACCAAAAGTTTGAATTGCACCAAGAGGTACATATTGTTCATCAAGAAGATAAATCCCGCCTGCTCCTTTTTGAATCCCGATTGATCCGACTCTGGTTCCCTCAAGGTTAAAAAAGTCAAAGAAAACAAACTCTGAATCTTCATTCGGTTCCCTGGAGAGGATCAGGTTCATTGTTCTAAGATAGGCAACGAAACCCGAATCGTTAAAAAGCTCTTCGAGTTCACCTAAGTTCTGTTCGATTAAAAAATCATCTAAATTGCTATTATCGATTCTCTGCACTGTGCGATTGGGGGTGAGTAAACTTTCATTTGATTTTTCGTTATTTTCAATTAAATTGGCAAGGTGCTCAACTGCATGGAAGTATGCAAGACGGTTATTAGAGCCTCGCATATCATCCATATCGAGAGAGGACCTTCTATTGCTTTGCAGTTCGTATGCGATTTCAGGCTGTCTTAGAATACGGCGAAGTTCATTATTCTCTTCTGCCATTAAAGTAAAGTTTCGCGAAAGCCTGTCAATTTCTGCTTGGGTTTCCCGGATTTCCTGCATTAGAGAGTTCTGTATCTGCCTATACGATGCAGCTGTGAAGTAAATTCCTGCAAGGCCGATGAGTATGAGAACCACAGTTAGAATACCGAGAACTATATATATGACCCTCATGGTTTTTTACTATAATATCATACCTTGATTTATAGTTAATAGCCGGTAAAATTGAAGATATGGCTTTGAAAAGAATTCTCCTTCTTACAACCGGCGGTACTCTTGCAGCCAAGGATTCAGGAGCGGGTCTTATCCCGAATATGGCTCCGGATGAAATTTTACGATTCATCCCTGAAATCGGCCACTTCTGCGATGTTAAGGCCCTGGAGATCCTAAACATTGATTCAAGCAATATACAGCCGGAGGACTGGCTGCTTATGATGCGGACAATTCGTGACTATTATGACGATTTTGATGGTTTTGTCATAACTCACGGCACGGACACAATGGCCTATACTGCAAGTGCCCTATCATACTTAATTCAAAATTCCCTTAAGCCCATTGTTCTTACCGGCTCCCAGAAGCCAATCGCAAGTAAGGATAGTGATGCAAGGCAGAATATTTTCGATGCCTTCTGGTTTTGCGCCCATGGGGAGAATGCGGGGGTTTACCTTATGTTCGATGGTAAGGCAATAATTGGCAGCCGTGCCTCCAAGGTAAAGAGTAAGAGCATGGATGCATTTGAAAGCATAAATCATCCTATTGCAGCCCTTATTCATTATCCAAAGGCGGCTATACATCTTGGGCGCGAAGAAGGCGGGGAAAGAGAGGGGCCCTTGTTTTTTGACGATATAAGGCCCGGGGTTTTTCTATTAAAGTTGATACCGGGTATTGAGCCGAATATCTTAGAGTATGTCGGGCAGTACTATGATGCCATTGTTATCGAAAGTTACGGCATGGGAGGAGTGCCTTTCGCTGACAGGCGTAATTTTCTTGAGCAAGTAAGGCGGCTAGCTTCCAAAGGGAAGATACTTGCGATTGCGACCCAGGTTAAAAGTGAGGGCAGTGATTTAAGTGTTTACGAGGTTGGGATGAAGGCCCTGCAGAGTGTGCCTCTATTGCAGTCAATGGATATGACCATTGAAGCTGTAGTTACAAAATTAATGTGGATCTTGGCTAAAACAAAAGACTTTAAGGAAGTTGAAAAATTATTTTATATGCCGGTGAACAATGATATTTCACTGTTCCCCGGCACATTGCTCTCTTAATTGCCCACTCTAATTGAATTAAACCAGGCATTGTTAAACAGATCGAGGGCTGGGCCTAAGTCATACTTTAGTTCAAGGTTGACGATATCTTCCACATCATACCAGGAATAACCTTGTTTATACCTGCGGGCAGGAATATTCACTGTTGCAGGAAGGCCAAACTCGTCAACAAAGAGTGCGTAAATATCGGGCCTATGGATAAAGTTGATAAACTTATGGGCGAGTTCCACATTTCTTGCACCCCGTAAAATGACCATATTGTCGATGAAGGCAGTGCCTCCCTCTTGAGGAATGAAGAAGACTGTGTCTCTCATTAACTGTTCATCTTCCATAATCTCAAGAAAGACATCCTCTGCATAACCGTGTGCTACCCAGAAATCTCCCATTGCAAAGGCCATACCGTAGGCTACTCCGTCGAATCTTGCAAGGTTTGGTTTCCATTGATTGTTGATAAGATCCCTTGCCGCTTCAATTTCCCTCGGGTTCCTGGAATTTGGTGAATGGCCGAGATAGCTCAAAGCAACGCCCATTGTCTCCCTCATGTCGTCGAGCATTGTCATCCTTCCTGCAAGGTCCCTGCGGGCGAAGATTGACCAGCTTCTTTCAAAGCTTGGCACTCTTGCGGTGTTAACCGCAATGCCCGCTGCTCCCCAGAAATAGGGAACCGAAAAGTTCATGTTCGGGTCGTAAAGGGCCTTGCTGAGTACATTGGGATCTACGTTTCCTAAGTTTGGCATCTGTGATCTGTCAAGGGGCTCAAGCAAGTTTTGTGCAATCATTATTGCTACATAATCTTCAGAGGGGAATACTATATCATAAGTGCGTGTAAATATTCGAAGGAAGCGGCCTAAGAATCCTTCCCTGTTTGTTGCGAGTACCTTTGCGTACATTTCTTCGTTACTCGCATATTCATCGTAGATAACCCTGACGCCGTACTCCTCTTCAAAAAGCTCAAGTACATCGGTTGGGGTATAGTAGCTCCAGTTATAAATGTATAACCTTTCCTGACGGCTGCAGGAGGCAGTACCTATAATCAGTACTGCCGCCAACACAATTAAGACGATAATCCTTCTTACTTTCATCCTTCTACTCCTATTAAAATATTTAGCCTTACTAGTTTGCCGCAATGTTTTTTAAAAAGTTTCTTAGCAAGTATGTTAAAACCACCGTTCCAAGTATCATCACTACGGAGAGTGCGCTTATTACAGGGGTTATTCCCCCCCGTCTGGTGATTGCCGAGAAAATAAAGATGGGCAGTGTAGATGAGCCGGGCCCTGCGACAAAGAAGGTTATTACAAAGTCTTCAAGGGAAAGGGTCACCGCTGTTAGAAAGCCTGCGATAATGCCGGGCATACAAACGGGTATTGTTACTTTATACAGTACCTGCTTCTCACTTGCTCCAAGATCACGGGCTGCTTCTATTATAGAAAAGTCAAACTCGTGCAGCCTTGCCGTTACCATAAGAAATACAAAGGGTATATTAAATGTGGTATGGGCAATATATATCGAGAATAAGCCTAGGGGTATGCCTACCCCTGCGAAAAATATTGAAAGTGATACTCCCACTATTATTTCAGGGAGTATCATTGGAAGGAAAGAAATGGTTTGAATATAGTTTCGCATTCTGAAACGATACCAGTTTATTCCTATTGCACCGAAGGTACCTATTAATGTGGCTGTAAGGGCCGAAGTTGCAGCTATTATTATACTGTGCTGGAAACTACGCCAGAGTTCACGCTCCGATAAAAGCCGTTGGTACCACCTTAGAGAAAAGCCTGACCATGTCATGCTTGTGGAATTATTAAAAGAAGAAAAGATTAAAACAACAATGGGCAAAAAGAGAAAGAACATTGTTATGATAAACACAATACGGGAAAATGAAAAGGGAGTCTTTGCAGCCCTTCGTCTTGCATGGCGGGCAGCTTCGCCATGAGGGGTATTGCTGTTTATGTTCATTATTTTCATAACAGCTCCTCCCTTGCTATTGCCTTCTCCCTTCTCTGCATGCTCATCATTACGATGACTCCGACTGTTGTAAGAAGGGTTATGACAATGGAGATTGATGAGGCGAGAGGCCAGTTTCTTGAAATTAATATTTGATCGGCGATTATATTTCCGAGCATGTAGGAATCGAGTCCGCCGACAAGCTGGGGCACCACATAAGAGCCGAAAATCGGTATAAAAGTAAATAGGACAGCAGCGAAGATGCCGCTCTTAATATTCGGTAAAAGTACCCTTACAATCGAAGAAAACTTCCCTGCACCAAGGTCCCTTGCGGCTTCCAAAAGTGAGAAATCGAACTTGTCGGTATTTGCAAAAATGGGAAGGATGGCATAGGGCAGGTACATGTATACCAAAACAAGAGTAACAGCTCTTTGGTTATACATTAGGGGCAGGTGATCACTTATTATATTAAGTCGTAACAGTACCTGATTAATAAATCCGTTATTTCCGAGTATAAGCATCCATGCAAAAACGCGAATAAGGAAGTTGGTCCAAAACGGAATTATTATAAGCAATAATAATACATTCTGGTATTTACTTTTTGCCATAAAATAACCGCAGGGAAGGGCGATTAAAATTGTTATGATTGTTGATATAATCGAAATATAAAGAGTTCTTCTTATTATTATTAAAAATGCAGGGTTCGTTAAACTCCTATAGGCATCGAGTGTGAACTCCCATACCACTCCGCCATGGAGTCCCCTTCTAAGAAAGCTATAAATTACTATTATGATTATCGGGGCAAGGAAAAAGACAGTGAACCAGAGGCCCATCGAGAAGGAGTATCTTGGGCCGTAATTATGTTTCGCACCGGGAGGCTCCTTTGGCTTGACGTGTTCGGCGAGGTTACTCATTGCTTTACCTCCACAATATATCCGTCATGGGCACTCCATGAAAGGTAGACTTCATCCTTCCAGACTATGTCAGGCCCCTCATCATAGTATTTTGCGTGCTGCTTAATTGCCCTTATTACAAGGCCGTTTATTTTAACGTAGAATTTTGTTTGGAAGCCCGAGTATATTGGCTCATCAACCATTCCCTTGAATTGAATAATATCGCCCCTTCTTGTCGAAGGCTTATCTTTTGAAATAACAATCTTCTCGGGCCTGATTGTAAAGCTGACCCTTTGGCCCGGCTTTACTTCATCGACTGTTGTTACTTTGATAATTCCGAGCCCGGGGATTTCAAGTTCTGCCATATACTCAAAGTCTTCAGGGCCCGAGGCTTGAGTCTCGGGCATTGGCACCCTTTCGGCGGAGATGACTGTGGCATCAAAAAGGTTGGTCTCTCCTATGAAGTTTGCAACAAAGTCGGTTGCGGGGCTTTCGTAAATATCATGGGGGGAGCCAACCTGTAAAATCTCCCCAAGATGCATTACAGCAATTGTGTCGGATACTGAAAGTGCCTCTTCCTGATCATGGGTAACATAGATGAAGGTGATTCCGATCTTATCGTGGATCTCGTCAAGGTCGATGAGCATTCTCTGGCGGAGTTTGGCATCGAGGGCTGAGAGAGGCTCGTCAAGGAGGAGCACCCTCGGCTCGTTGATAAGGGCCCTTGCGATGGCCACCCGCTGTTTCTGCCCGCCTGAAAGCTGATCGGGCTTTTTATGGATATGACTTTCCAGTTGAACGAGCTTAAGGTAGTCATTTACCCTAGATTTTATGTCTTGAGTCGAAAGTTTTTTAAGTCTTAGGGAAAAGGCAATATTTTCAAATACAGTAAGGTGGGGGAAAAGAGCATAGCTCTGGAAAACAGTGTTTGCCTGTCTTTTATTTGGAGGTATGGGAAGAACATCTGCCCCATCGAAAGTAACTATCCCGCAATCCGGGGTTTCAAATCCTGCGATAATTCGCAAAAGGGTTGTTTTGCCGCAGCCTGAAGGTCCAAGGAGGGAGAAAAACTCACCCTTCTTTATCGATAAACCAACATTTTGCAAAACAGTTACGTTACCAAATGTTTTGGAAACTCCCTCGATGACAACATCGCTCCCTTTCAATCCTTAGTTCCCACCTCCTTAAAATTCAAAGGTAATAAGTACAATACGTGTTTTACCCCTACGGGTCAATAGGTTTATGTGGAAATTTATGATTCCAGTTTTGAGAGGTAAGGGGAGTATTTCTTATCCGAAGCGGCAATATGATGCAGTATCCAGTCCATCAGATACTTCACAAATTTTGCAGGGTCGGGGTTATCATCATTCTCAAAATTCCTGACCTGGTTTGTTACTTCGACGACAAAGTCCTCGTGCTGTTTCTTATGCTCCATGAATTCGGGATACTCGGCCTTCAGCATAAGGGCTTCTTCATCAGAGAAATGGGTTTTAACGTACTGTACCGCTCCCTTAATTGTCTGTAAAAAATAGACCTTTGCAAGGACTCCGCCCATTTGAACCCCGGCATAAAACTCATTGGTCAGCCTGACCAGCTCCTTATGCTGGGTGTCAATTGTACTGTTCCCAACAAGAAAATCGTCGCTCCATGTTACAAGTTCATTAGCCATTTCCACCTCTCTTTCAAATATGGAGTTCTTGCGCAGCAAGAACTCCCAAGCTGAACTGCGTAGCAGTTCAGCACATCATAAGCGCCATGACTTTGGCATTCCCTATGATATTTTTTATTAAACAGCTTTCGTTTGGTTGATGAGCCGTTCCTTCGAAACAGGCCCACACTGCACAATCTATGCCCTGCCTCCTAAGGAAGGATGCAAAGGTTCCGCCTCCAATACCCACACATTTAGTCTTTACATTGTAAACTTCTTCGACATTTTTTGAAAGGAATTTGACTAAAGGAGAGTCCTCAGATGTCGGAGGTGATTCATTATGCTGACCAATTTCGTATTCGATTGTTACCCCGTGTCTTTTTTCTACTTCTGCCTTGATTCTGTCTACTTCCTTTAAGACTTCGGCAACAGGGTGTAACGGCAGAATTCGCATATCGCAGTAGAAAACATCTTCCCCCGGGATTGTATTTATGTTCGGCACGTTCGGCTCTTTTTTTGTCGGCTGAAAGGTTGAGTAATCGGGTTTGAAAAGCGGGTCTTTTTCGGCAAACTTTTCCGAAAGGCCGAAGTGGAGCCGCACAGTAAGGTCTGCTCCTGCAATATAGGCATTAATGCTCTTGCCCGGGCTTGCTGCATGTCCCTGCTTTCCCTTTGTGATAAACTTGACCCATACATGGCTTTTTTCAGCAATCTGAATATCGCTCCCGGTTGAATTGCCCGAATCGGGGATCAGCATCATATCGCTTTTACAGAATAGTTCCGGGTGGTTTTTTATCATCCAGTCGACACCGTAGACGCTTCCATTCTCTTCGTCAGAGGCAAAGAGGAGTTTTACAGTTCTCTTAGGAGTGATGCCCTGCCTTATAAGTGCAAGGGCTGCTATTATAGAAGAGCAAATTCCCTGCTGGTTGTCTTCGACTCCCCTGCCGATGATCTTCCCGTCAGAGACTTCTGCCTTCCAGGGGTCTGTTTGCCAGAGTGATGCCTCCCCGGGGGGTACCACGTCAATATGGCTCATGATCCAGAACATAGGCTTTTGGCCCGTTACGGGGTCGGGAATGTCCTCTCCGGGTATTGTCGCTATTAGATTGGGTCTTACCCCGCCCTTGGCCCTAGAATCCGGGGAATCATAGCGCTCAAGTTTTGTTATGCCCTGCTTTTTAAGCCAGGATTGCAGAAATTCACACTTATCCAGCTCCCCCTCGCCCCCTGATGCAGGTGAAATTGCCGGGTATTTACAGAGTTCAGTCTGTAATTCTATTGCAATTGCTTCGGATTTATCAATAAATTCAAAAATTTTCTCTTTCATAGCCTGCTCCTTCTTAAGCTCTTATACCTGTCTTTTTATACACCTCCCAGGAGCTGTGGATCAAGGTGTCTAGAGAGGAGTTTTCTGCTTTCCAATTGAGTTTTTTAAGCGCAAGTTGTGAAGATGCTGTGTGAAAAGCGGGGTCTCCGGGGCGTCTTGGGGCAAAAATCGAAGGGATTGGCCTCCCGGTAATCCTTCTTGCGGCCTCGAGGACTTCAAGATTGGTTGTTCCTGTCTCTGTTCCGAGGTTTACAGTGAGACTTTCATCATTATTTTTTATATAATTCAGTGCAGATACATGGGCTATGGCAAGATCGCTTACATGGATATAGTCGCGGATGCAGGTGCCATCCCTCGTTTCATAATCGTTCCCGTAAATTGAAAGCTCCCTTCGAATACCTACGGCTGTTTCCATAATAATCGGAATCAGGTTTGTGGGCCTCTTCTCAAGGCCGGAAATCCTGCCCCTTACATCGTAACCTGCAGCATTAAAGTAGCGGAGACTTGCAAAGCGTATTCCCTTAAGCCTGTCATACCAGTCAAGTAATCTTTCGATTTCCACCTTGGTAAAACCGTAGAAGCTCTCGGGGTTTAAAGGGTGATTTTCATCGACAGGGATATACTTGGGCTGACCGTAGACTGCTGCACTTGAAGAGAAAACCAGATTTTTTATTCCTGTCTCTGACATTGCATTAAGTATGTTTATTGTGCCGGTTATATTGTTAACAGAGTACTTCTCGGGGTATTGCATGGATTCGCCCACAGCTTTAAGAGCTGCAAGGTGGACTACAGCATCAATGTTTTTTCTGCAAGATGCAAGAAGGGCATTATAATCAAGCATGGAATTATTATCGAAATCTGCTTCGGGGAAGAGATTCTGCTCAAGGCCGCTTGAAAGATTGTCAAATACAGTTACCTTATGTCCTGCATCAAGAAATTCCCTTGCAACATGGCTGCCGATATAGCCTGCGCCGCCTATTATCAATATATTCATACGGACACTCCGACAGATGCTCCCTCTTTGATCTGACGATTTAGCTTCTTCATCTCAAAAAACATAAAAACACCTGTAATTAAAATACAGATTGCCTCTGTTGTGGGAAGGGATGCCATAAAGCCCCAAAGCCCCCAGACATTTCCAAAAATTATTGCGCAGGGGACAAGAACTATCACTTGTCTTAGCATATTTAGGGTGATAGATGTCCTTGGCCGCCCCGTAACCACAAAGAAATTGCTCGACATGACCAAGAATGCGCATAGGGGAGTCATTATATTGTGAATTCTTAAAGCTATAGGTGCAAATGAGAGCAGTGCAGGGCTTCCGTCAGGCACAAATAAGCGCACAAGCTGGATCGGAAATATTTGAACCATAAGAAATCCAAAAGTGGCAATGCAGGTTGCAGCAAGTATTGCCAGGATATAGGTTTTCCGCACCCTGTCAAACTTTTTTGCCCCGTAATTATAGCCTAAAATTGGCTGGGCTCCCTGATTTATCCCGATTACGGGCATAAAAATGAGCATTGTGAATGTGCTTACTATGCTCCACCCTGAAAGTGCGATGTCGCCCCCATTACTGACCCCAAGGGCCACAGGCCCCAAGCGGTTTAAGATATTGTTAAACAGGATAATTACGAACGATCCTGATGCTTGCATGATAAATGATGATGATCCGAACCCCATTATCTCGTAGGTAATTTGGAGTGATGGCCTAAAGGTAGAGAGCCTGAGCCGTACTACGGCCTTTTTACTCAAAGAAAAAGAAATAATCCATATAAATGAAGAAAATTGGCTGATAATCGTTGCCCAGGCTGCCCCTTCAACACCCCATCCGAAGACTATTATGAAAAGAGCATCGAGTATTATGTTCATTACGGCACCTAGAATCATGCCTATCATTGTGATTTTCGGGAAACCCTGGGCCCTTGTACAATGTGAAAGCCCAAAGCCCATCTGAAAGAAAATAAGACCAAAGAGAATGACCCTGAAATAACTCTTCGCATACTCTAAAGACTGACTTCCGCTCCGGGCTCCCATTATCGATAGAATATCCTCAGTAAAGAATAGTCCAAGGCACATTATTACTGCACCTATGATTGCAAGCAGGACTACACAGTGGTTTAAAGTGGCTTCCGCTTCCTGCTTGCGGCCCTGACCAAGGCGCATTGAAATCATATTTGCCGAGCCAACACCGAAGAGCATGGAAAAGGCCATTGAGATGACCATTAAAGGCATTACAAGGGTGAGACCGCCGAGGGCTGTCTCATCAACCCAACGTCCAACGAAGATACGGTCAACCACGTTGTATAGGGCATTCACGAGCATCCCGGTGATTGCAGGAAGCGAGAAGCGGAGGAGAAGGCGGCTTATTGGCTCGGTTCCAATACGATCAGCGGCACTTTGTGGAGGGGCTTCGATATCTGACAAAAACGGACTCCCTGAAAGTGATAATTATCATTATTTATCTTGCATGATATAATGTTATCCACAAAAAAAACAAGGAGCTAAAGGGCATTTAATCCTAAAGTAAAATTTTTAAAAGCCGATACTTGAGGTGGATGTCTGTCTTAAATTTAAAAGAGGGGAAGATTGTGGATTATTCAAATGCAGTTTCCAGTTATAAAGAAACCAAGGTAAAAACGGCGAGTCAGGGGCAGCTTGTGCTTATGCTGTACGATGCGGCAATTAAGAACCTGGATCGGAGCCTTGAGCTTCTTGGCACAAATTTGGGAGAAAAGATAAATCCGGGAAATATCGAAAACATCTCCAAATTTATCTTAAAAACACAGGAAATTATTACCGAGCTCACCGTTTCTCTGGATTTTGAGAATGGCGGTGAAATTGCAAAAAACCTTTTTTCTCTTTATATCTGGTTTAATAGGGAGCTTTTAGAAGCGAATATCTCCCACGATACCCATAGAATCACTGCGATTCGCAACCAGTTAAATGAACTGAGAAGCGCTTGGGCCGAGATTGCCGCAAAGACCGGTGTTGAGAGTAAAACCGTCAGCGGTGTTAATATTGCAGGATAGGGGGTCGGAATGGTACTGACAATGCCGGCACAGAGTATCAGCGCCGCAGAGTTACAGCAGCGTGTTGCCGTAATTAAGCGTTTTAGGGAGCTCCTAAGGGCTCAAAGAGACAGGTTTCAGGTTTATTTGAATACCCTGGACAGGCAGAAAGATATAATCGAAAATGGAAATGCAGACGATCTTATTCGGCATGTAGAAATGGAAGAGAAGATCGTAGAAGATATTTTTTCTATTCAAAAGGTGATAGACCCCCTTGAGCTCATGTATAATTCAACAAAGAAGGATGATGAAGTCTCGAACCTAAAGGATGTGCTTGAGGGCTTAAAGAGCGAGGCAATAACCCGTTCTGCAAGAAACAGGGACATGCTTGCTAAGCGCATGGTCGAGATTCGATCCGAGATAAAAAGCCTTAAGACAAATGCCTATACAAGGCGCAATTTTGACTCGGGGCCTAAGCCCACCGTGGTTGATATCAGCGGTTAGGTTCCTTTTTTAGCAATTCTGCAAGTTTAGTTTCCTCACCCAAAGACATGGATAGCGGCAGAATTATCGGCTCTTTGATTGAAGGCGGGATTAGAAAGCCTCCTTCAAGAAAATATTGGAAAAGTTCTTTATATTTTCCCGGTTCAATGCTTGTTTTAAGTCTTAAATAAATGCCGTTGCGCTGCCATGGGCTTGATCTAAGTGATATTTCAACTTTTTGATAGAATCGGGGGCCTTTATTTGCTTCTTTTGCTTGTTTTATTGCAGAAATAAGGTTATAGAGGGCCCTTATGGCAGGGGCAAGCAGAACCGGAGGGATAAGATCGCCCGGGGAGAAACTAGCATCGAGGGTTTTATCGAGTACCAGCACCGGGGGCCCGAGGGGGCAGGGCAGGATTGGCAGTATGACAGGCGGTCTTACAGCAGGCAGCCCTTCTTCAGAGTTTTCCTCTGTAAAGGGGCGCCAAATTGCAGGGCCCTCTTTTATGCCTGCCTGCTCAAGGGCCATTGCGAGGGTGGATTTATCCTTGTAAATTCGAAAAGTCTTATCTGGGAAAATTTCCTGTAAACCTTTAAGAAAGCGCCTTTCAGTCGGATGCGGGAAACCGGTATTAAGGCCCCTTTCTGCTGCGTTTTTTAAATCTCTAAGGACCATCGGCGGCTTATGACCTAGAACTGCCCTTCCTCCATCCAGATAGAGGTCTACGAGCCTTTTCCCGCCTTCAAGGTAGAGGTGAGATTCCCTTGCCCTAAGTACATTAGGGAGCAGCCGGAGAAGCTCTACCGGATTTTCCATAGAATATTCCATCGAACTAGCCATGGCGCTCCTCCCTTATCTTTTGGAAATTGGAACTCTGGTGCTCACTTAGAAAGCGCAATTGATGTCCTGTTTCAAAGGAAACCCTGATTATTGGTCCGTCTTCATCTTCCCTGATTTCCGATACATAGCCGTAACCGTGATCATCGTTATAGACCCTGTCTCCAATGGCCCAGCGGCCGTCGGAGGATGTTCCCGATTTTTTCCGCTCAGGCACGGGGCCGTAGCCCCCGGGCTTTTTCCCGGTAATTCGCAGGAGGTTCTGATCGATTTCCTTAAGGAAGATTGAAGGCTGCATTTGCATGGTTCTGCCGTACATGCGTCTATAGGCGCAAGACGTGAGGTAAAGCTCGTCCATTGCCCTGGTTGCACCGACATAAAAGAGCCGCCTCTCTTCTTCAAGGTCTGCTCCCTCCTTATCGTCCCTCGGGAAAATTCCCTGCTCAATGCCTGTGATTATGACTCTGCGGAATTCAAGGCCCTTGGTATTGTGGAGGGTAATAAGGGTGACCTTGTCCCCGCCGGAATCATCAGAGTCTTCTATTGAGCGATCCAGTTCGATATGTTCTAGGAAGTTTAGAAGGCCCTCGGGTCCTGCCGGGTAAAGACTTGCCGCATTTGCCACCTCCTGAATATTGCCGAGCCTCTGATTCCCTGTAATTTCATCGTGGGAAAGGTGGTACTCTGCAATACCGCTCTCTGTTGCAAGGGCGACCACGCAGCCGGATAGGCCGACCCCGGCTCTGAGCCATGCGCTTGATACCGGCATTGAGTCGCCTGAAAGCGCCGCCCTTCCTGCTTCAATTGCCTTAAGGAAGGCTTTTACCCCTGTCTGAGCTTTCTTTGAGAGATCCGGGGCTAATTTTTCGGCTGCAAGTGCAAGGTCTCCGCCCTGCTCTGTAATTCGGCTTAATGCAGAAGGCCCGAGTCCGCGGGAGGGCTTATTAGCAACGCGGCGAAAGGCGACTTCGTCCCTCGGGTTTACCAAAAAGGAAAGCAGGGCAAGGATGTCTTTTACTTCTTCCCTCTCGTAGAACTTTAAGGAGCCCACAACCCTATATGGGATTCTTCTGCGAAGGAATTCCGTTTCAAAGCCGAGGGATTGAGCATTTGTTCTATAGACCAGGGCCCAGTTTGAGTAAAGATTCCCCGAATGCTTCATGCTTTCAAGGATTAACTCTGCACAGAACCTTGTCTCGTTGTCCTGGTCGCTAAGAAAGGTTAGCACAGGTTGTTTGCCTTTCTCGCGTTCGGATACAAGGGTTTTCCCCAAGCGTCCGACATTGTGATTTACCACGGAGTCGGCTGTTTTTAGGATGAGTGATGTTGAGCGATAATTCCGCTCAAGGCGTATGATATCTGCACCGCCGAAATTATCCGAAAAGGAGAGGATGTTTTTTACTTCGGCCCCCCGAAAGCGGTAAATCGACTGATCGTCATCTCCTACTACGCAAAGATATGATCCGGGGCATACGAGTTCTTTTAAGAGTTCTGACTGGGCAATATTTGTGTCCTGGTATTCATCAACCAGGATCATCTTGAATCTCTCTTTAAATCGTCTTATTGCCTCGCCTCCTTCTCTTAAGATCCTTACAGGCATCTTAATAAGGTCGCCGAAATCCACATTGCCTATTTCGTTAAGTCTCTTTTCGTATTTTGCGTAGATTGTTCTGAAAGAGTCCCTGTGATCGATTAAGTCGAGCTCCGGATCATCGGGTGAGAGAAAAAAGTCCTTTGCGCGGGCTATTTTGTGGGAAATTGCCCTAACTTCTGTCCTCGGTTTTCCTTCCATTATGGTGGCAAGCAGGGCGGCAGAATCATCATCATCATAAATAACAAAACCGGGATCGAGGCCGCCAAGATTACCGTATCGCCTTAGGAACCAAGCCCCGAAGGAGTGGAAGGTCCTTAGCATGACATCCCCTGCCCGCTCATCAATCTGCCTTGCCCTTTCCGCCATCTCCCTTGCGGCCTTATTCGTAAAGGTCACTGCGAGAATTGAGTGCGGGTCAGCGTCCTTCTCCCTTATGAGCCATGCAATCTTAGTTGTGATAACCCTTGTCTTGCCCGACCCTGCCCCCGCAAGGATAAGAAGCGGTTTTCCTGTATGGAAAACCGCTTCTCTTTGCTCCGGGTTGAGGACTTCAAGGTAGGCCGGGACTTGGGTTTTCAATTTTTTCCTGCCATTAAAAAATGATAATTATCATAAAAATACACAAATTATTGTGAATAATGGTATAATATCTTTGCCCTAGTATACAAGGAGTTTACCATGAAGAAGTTTCTAAGAATTTTTGGGATTATTGCTTTTGTGGCATTAATCGGGTTTTCTTTTGCGTCATGTGAAGATGATAGTGATAGTGGTTTTATTTATCAAATGACATTTCAAAATAGTTCTTCCCAAACAGTGACTATCTCTTCCAATGATCTAGATCCTTCCAATATAACATTAGCCCCGGGCCAAAGCAGACAGGTAAGATCAAGACTTCAAATAGCACAATATTTATTTGGGCCTGCTAATCTAGTCGCACCAACACAAGTAGTAGCAGGTACAGTTGTCTTTGTAGATATATAGACCGAAAAGACTCCTGCGGCTCCCTGTGTTTTTTTATCATCAATTGTATTATAATTAAGGGATAGAAAGGCGGTTGCCGCATAGGAGTATTGTTATGAAAAAGCTGAGTATAATTTTAATTTGCCTATTGCTTGGGTCTTTTGTATATGCCCAGAGCTCGATGCAGCCAAATATTCAAGGGTATTTCGCTGTAATTAACGGACAGGCAACCGGGCCTTATGACACATTGGGTTTATTGACTCTTATAAGTAACGGGCGATTGGACAGGAATACCTATGTATGGAGAAACGGGATGTCCAACTGGGAGCTTGCGGGCAGGATTGCCGAGCTGGCCCCACTGTTTGCACTTACGCCTCCGCCGGTACCTTCAGCCACTCCCGCTCAGGTGACTCCTCCTCCTGCAGCTCCGGTTACTCCGCCCCCGACTCCCGAGCCTGCACCTACTCGCACCACTCAAACTGCCACTGCGCGTGCCGCAAGCACTGCTCCGGCAAGAGGACAGAGCATTCACAGCATTGGCGGCGGCATAATTTGGGACTGGAGTTTTAATAATGGTGTGCAAATCGGGAATATTTATACAGGCGCACGTAATATGCTTCTTGGCGGGTTCTTCTTCTATGATGCAAGATATGTGGAAGCAGGTTTGCATATTGGCCCTGTCCTAAAGGCTGATGTTATGGAAGCTTCCGGATCTTCTAACGTTAAAAATGTCGAAAGCATGGAATTTGACGGTTTACAGTTCGGTATCGGTGTTCTTGGCAAGTTTCCCTTTAATGTAGGCCCTGTTATCCTATTTCCCCTTCTTGGTGCCGAGGTAAATTTCTATACTGCTGATATCGGGTTAAGTCAAATAGGCTTTATGGGGGGTGTTGGCTGTGACTTCTTCTTAAGTGATTCCTTCTTTTTAAGGGCCGAAGGGTTGTTTAACCTGCGCCTTCCCGGCTTTGATAATCTCGGCGATTTCTTTAACCCTCCTAATACAATTACAAGCTATACAATGGGAAGAGGCCCCCGCTTAAAGCTGGCCATCGGGTTTAACTTCTAGAAAGTATTGATTCCAGGCCTTTTCAATTCCGGAAAGGCCCGGTTCCCTGTTTAATAAGTTCTTGACATGGGTTCCCCACTTTAAATTATCGCAAAAATAGGAGAAAAAACGCCTTGCCCTGCTCAAATGAAACTCGGGCGGCTGGTAGCGGGCAAGGAGTTCGAGGAAGCGGAGGCCTGTTTCTTGGATGGAGACTCCGTGTGCCCGGCCCCGGGCCTCGGCAAAGGACCAAGGGCGGCGAACTGCAAGGCGGCCAATCATCACGCCGGTGCAGTCATCCCCGCGGGTTAGCATTTCTTCCCGGGAGGCGATATCGCCGTTTCCGTAAAGTGGGATGCGCAATTCCTTTCGGAGCATGCCCACATAGTTCCAACGTGCCCTGCCCTTGAACTTTTCCTTGGCTGTTCTTGGATGCAGGGTGATGAGTTCGATTCCCTCATCTTCGAGGCGGCGGCAGAAGCGGACAAGGTAGTCAAAGTCGTCGGTAATACCGGTTCTCAATTTTACACTGAGTCTGCGGCGTGTCCGGGGCCTTAGGTTTTGAATCAGCGCCCCTGCCTTGTCAATGTCTGCCATCCAGCGGACCCCTGCTCCCTGGCGGGTTATTAGAGGGGCCGAGCAGCCCATGTTTATATCAATTCCAAGACATTCCTTTTTATCCAAAATGTCCACAGCTTTCCCGAGCAGGTTGGCATTTCCGCTTACCAACTGGTATACCAACTTTTCGGGGCAGGGGCCTCCGTCTAAATACCATGACTCGAAGGGGCCGTTGTCGATAAGGGCGGCGGCGCTTATCATTTCGGTGAAGTATTCGTCTGCTCCGCCAAAGCTTTCTATAAGTTCGCGCAGGGCCCTATGGCTAAGTTCGGCCATTGGTGCTAGAATAAAGGATGGGGACATGGTATAATTATCATGCTTATTAATAAAAAAATAAACACGTTGGACCGGATGGGGGTACTTGATTCGTAGAGCCATCGGCGAAGCCGGTGGCCCCGAAGAGCCAAGTGCAAAGCACTTGACTTGATTGTGCCTTTGGTCTAAACTATGTATAAGTAGAGGAGCGTGCTCATGATAGCAAAGAGTGATATGCCCATTAGTTCCGCAGCCCCGGAAGGAATAAAACCGGAAGGTGTTGCTTATAGGGTGCTTGTTGTTGACGATTCCATGTTCATCGCCAAACAGCTTGGACAGATTTTCACTTCTGAAGGGTTTGAGGTTGCAGGGACCGCTGCCGATGGAGCTCAGGGAGTGGAGTTATACAAGTCATTGCATCCGAATGTCGATCTGGTTACTATGGATATTACCATGCCGGTTATGGACGGTGTCTCGGCCCTGGAAAAAATTCTGGAATTTGATAAAAATGCATGTGTAATCATGGTCAGCGCTCTTGGAAAGGAAGATGTTGTCAAGAAATCACTTCTAATGGGCGCGAAAAGCTATATAGTTAAGCCTCTGGATCGGAAAAAGGTCTTGGAACGGGTAGTTTCTGTTCTAAAGCGCTAAGACAAAATGTAAATTTTTCAATATATTCTCTTATATATGAAAGCAAGAGCTATAAACGATTATATTTATTGTGTTCACGCGGATATTAGGGAAGGCGGGTTATTCGAGGGGATTTGGCCCATCCCGGAAGGTGTTTCTCTAAATTCTTATCTCGTAAAGGGCGAAAAAACTGCTTTTATAGATCTGTTTCGCGACTGGGGTTCTGCTGTCGAGCAGATGAAGCAGGGTATTGCTTCAGCGGGGAGCAGCTTTCCGGAAATTGATTACCTTATTTTAAACCATATTGAGCCCGATCATACAGGCTGGCTTAGGGAGTTCAGGGCACTTAATCCTAAGGCAGAGATCATTGCCACAAAAAAGGGCATCGATCTTGTTAAGACCTTATATAAGATTGAAAGCGGTTTAAGGGAAGTCAAGGACGGAGATACCCTGGACCTTGGCGCCGGTATAATTTTAACTTTCTATGAAGCGCCAAATGTCCATTGGCCTGATACCATGGTCACTTTTGAGGCAAGCTCAGGCACCCTTTTTTCCTGCGATGCCTTCGGTTCCTACGGTGCACTCGGGGAGAGGGTTTTTGATGATGAGTTTGACGAAAAGGAACACGCCTTCTTCGAGGATGAGTGTTTAAGGTATTATTCAAATATAGTATCATCCTTTTCCTCCTTTGTGGAAAAGGCAGTAGCTAAACTTTCCGGTCTTACTATAAAATGTGTTGCACCAAGCCATGGTATGGTATGGCGAAATGATCCGAAGAAAATTATTGACCGCTATTTAAAGTACGCATCCTGGGCGAAGGGCCCTGCCGAAAAAAGCATAGCCATAATCTGGGGCTCGATGTATGGAAATACCAAGGCAGGTGTTGATGCCCTAATTAGGGGAATCGAGAAGGAAGGGGTACCGTATAGTATGCATAGGGTGCCTGACGAGGATGTTTCCTATGCGCTCACCGCAGCCTATAGGAGCTCAGGGCTCGTAATTGCAATGCCCACTTATGAGTATGCAATTTTTCCTCCGATGGCCTATGTACTCGATATTTTTAAGCGAAAGCATATAATCGGTAAAAAGGTTTTACGCATTGGTTCCTGGGGCTGGATTGGCGGAGCGAAAAAAGAGTACGATGCTATATTAGAGAAGTTAAAATGGGATAACCTTGAGTCTATGGAATGGGCAGGTTATCCGACAGAAAAGGAACTCGCCCTTCTTGAAGAAAGGGGGAAGGAACTTGCCGGAATGATAAAAAGTCAAACATGAGCTCGATTTGTCTTCACAATGGTACAGTGATTACCGGTTTTGCAGCAATGGAAAACTGTGCAGTACTTGTGGAAGACGGCATTATTTCCGACATTTTTTCCCAAAAGCGTTTTGAAAAAAAGCGATTTGATCCCGGAACCCTATTTATCGATGTAAATCAGACTATAATCTCTCCCGGTTTTATTGACACCCATATTCACGGCTTTGGCGGATATGGCACTGAAGATGCATCTGCCGAGTCCCTCCTTTCGATGTCCCGGCTCCTTGTTCAGTACGGTGTAACTGCATTTAACCCGACCCTCTACCCTGCACCTCCTGCCGAAATGCTCAAAGCTGTAGCTGAGGCTGCCTCTGCAATTGGTAAGGAAACCGGTGCTCAAATAATGGGGCTGCATCTTGAAGGCCCATTTATTTCCCGCGAGCGTCTTGGCGCAATGAAGGCGGAAGCAGTGCAGGATGTTGACATAGTCTTTATGGAACAGCTCTGGAAGGTTTCAGAGGGCCGCATTGTTAATATGACGGTTGCACCTGAGCTTAAGGGTATGAGGGAGCTTGCACTTTTTTGCTTGAAGAAGGGAATTGTTCTTCAGGCAGGTCATACAAATGCCTCTTATGAAAACATGGTGGAGGGTATGCAGGCAGGTATACTCCATGCAACTCATCTATTTAATGCAATGAGCAGGATGGAGCATAGGAACCCGAATGCTGTTGGGGCTATTCTTATTCACCCAAATATGTCCTGTGAAATTATTGCAGACGGTTTTCATATTAACCCTGAACTTTATAAACTGCTTTTACGTGATAAGCCATCGGATAAGATTGTGCTTATCACCGATGCCCTTAAACCCACCGAGCAGAAGAAGGGCACCCTCTATGCAAACGGTGATGAGCTTGTCTTCAGCGACGGTGTATTTCGCCGTAAGGAGGATGAGGTTATCTCAGGCTCGGCCCTTACCATGATAAAGGGCGTGCAGAATCTTGTGAAATACGGTTTCAGCCTTGAAGATGCAATTAAAGCCGCCTCTTCTAACCCTGCCCGGATTATGGGTTATACTAAAAAGGGTGCAATTGCCCCCGGCTGCGATGCGGATATTGTTGTTTTCAGTAGGAATTTTAAGGTGATGGCTGTTGTGGTTCGCGGAGAAGTGAAAAAGAATCTGTTTGAGTAAACCGGAGGAATTATGAGGCTTTTAATCCTAAAAGATTATGATGATGTCTGCATTAGGACGGCAAATTATATAATTGAGCGCATCAATGCCTTTGCTCCAACTCGGGAAAAGCCCTTTGTCATGGCCCTGCCAACCGGTTCAAGTGCCCTTGGTGTTTATAAGAACTTAATTTCTGCACATAAGGAAGGGAAGGTCTCTTTTTCAAATGTAGTATCATTTAACCTTGATGAGTATCTTGGCCTCCCCGGTGATCATCCCCAAAGCTATAGGCATTATATGAAGGAGAACTTTTTTAGTTCAATCGACATCCGCAGCGAAAATGCCCATATCCCTGACGGAATGGCCGATGACCCGGAAGAAGAATGTAACCTCTACGAAGAGAAGATAAGGGTCCATGGGGGCATCGAGCTTTTTATTGGCGGGATGGGTGTAAACGGTCACATTGCTTTTAATGAGCCCGGGACCTCCCTTGCTTCTCGTACATCGGTGCAAATTCTGGCGCGTGATACGATCATTGCGAATGCCCGCTTCTTCGATGGAGATCCGAGGAAAGTGCCGGTGAAGGCTATTACGATGGGCATTGGAACTGCAACTGAGTCAAGGGAGATGCTTATAATTTCTTCAGGGCGGCAGAAGGCCAAGGCTCTTAAAGACATGGTAGAAGGGCCTTTGAGTCACTGGAACCCTCTTTCCTGCCTTCAAATCCACCCGAAAGCCGTTGTTTTCTGTGATGAAGATGCTGCCGAAGAGCTAAAATACTCAACTGTCCGATACTATAAGCATATAGAGGGCCTTGAATAGAAATGTTCCAAAGAAGAGTATTCCGTAGAGTATTCATCTTTTTCCTTTTTTTTCTCTTGATTATTCCTGTTATACCGGATGAGGGTAATAATCCGCATCTTGCCGGGTTTTCCGATCCTGCTCGAATTTGGGGGAACGGAGTGGAGCGGGTTATAGAAGAGGCCTATAGGCTTTTCTTTCAGACTCGAATTATCGGCGGCAGGGTGATGAATTTGCGAATGCCCTTTGCACAGAATCATGAGCGCGATTTCCTTACGGAAGTTGAATGGAGCTTTGTTGAAAGCGGGAAGGGGTATCCTGATTATCTGTGGGATAGGATTAACGAACTTCTTGACAGTGAAGATTTTGCTGAATATGTCAGAGCTCTTACTGACGGGAGGGAGAAGGTTATCATCTTTGATCTGCCGAGTCAGAGTTGGACAATTTCTCGCAGTCTTTTTGACATTGCAAGAATGAGGACAGGCTCTTATCAGGGTCTTCCCCATAGGCCTTGGGTGCTTACGGGGGGAGGGGGCCTTGAGGAAAGCGATGTCTATAATTATATTTACGCCATCGGTCTTATCGGAATCGACTGCTCTGCCTTTGTCTGGCATGTTCAGTCTTATATTGCTGCCGCAGGAGGAGTTAATCTTGGCCGGGTATTTTCCGGAGCTCTTGGAGTAAGAGGAGGCCAAAGTCCTGCAATGTTTGCAGGAACTAACTTCTTTAACTCGAATAATTCGAATATTATTGCCGTAAGGGACGAGATTCGTAATCTGCGACCTGCCGATATAATTTTGTTCAGAGCCGAAGACGGCGGGATGTCACACTCTGCTGTGATACAGTCGATCAACTTTACAACAGGCGTTATTCGTTATGTACAATGTACTGACGAAGCGCCTTTGGCAGAGCGGGGGGTTCACGAGTCGTTTATTCATTTTGATCCGCGAAACACAAGGGTCTCCCTTTCGCATCCTTCCCTGGTCTGGTCTCAAAGAAGATATCCGCCATTCCCCGGAGAACTGGCTTCGCCCTTTTCTGACGATGGCGAGAGATACAGGGCCTTCCCTGAGCGAGGAGGCGGAAGGGTGGTGCGCTTAAGGCCGGTTGCAGAAGTGATTGACAGAATGGCACGAAGATAATTTTATGCCTGATATACTGATTGCAGATGATAATAAACAGATTGTTTCAATATTGGAAGAATACGCGGTAAAAGAAGGTTTTAAAGTTACTACAGCCTATGATGGCGCCGAAGCTATTGAAAAATCTTTGGAAACGCATTTCGATATAATACTCCTTGATGTAATGATGCCGAGAAAGAATGGATTTGAAGTTTGCCGTGAAATTAGGAAAAACTCAACTGTCCCTATTATAATGATTACTGCGAGGGGCGAAGATTTTGATCGTATAATGGGGCTTGATAACGGTGCAGATGATTATATAGTCAAGCCTTTTTCGCCTGCAGAAGCAATGGCAAGGATACGGGCAATTCTGCGCAGAATCGCTCGTGAAGATACCACATCCGCCCGGATTATCATTATAGGGGACTTAACAGTAAATCTTGACGAATACACTACACAAATAGGTAATAAAAAGATTACGCTTACCAAAAAAGAAGTGGAAATTTTATGGACCCTGGTAAATAATAGAAACAAGGTCTTTTCTCGCGAGAATCTTATTAACAGCTTATGGGGTTATGATTATTGCGGAGATACTCGTACTGTGGATACCCATATCAAGCGCCTGCGTATAAAACTGGATGAGGTTCCGCATTCTGATTGGGAAATAAAGACGATTTGGGGTGTAGGTTATAAATTCGAGGCATCGATATGAAGAATAGAATCCTGTTTCGTCTTACTTTGTACTTTGTTACTTCTTTTGTCATTTTCGCAATAGTAATAGGAATTGTGTTTTCGACACTGTTTTCGAGGCACAATTTGAATGAACATATGGCTGATCTTGAAAGACGGGCTGTAAATGCTGCTTATAATCTGTCAGGATTGCTCTTCGGTTGTCCTGAATGTGAGACCGGGCTTTGCACATGCTCAGGCTCTTTCCTGCACATTATTGAGATTATATCCATGAGCAGGGCCTGGGTAGTTGACTCCAATCTAAACACCATTGCATGCGGAAGCATTGAGCATAATATCTTTCCTGAGCATGTCTGCGCTGATTTACCTGATTGGGCTATATCAATTGCTGTAAGAGCAATAAATGAAGAAAGATTGATAAGTGAAAGCTTTGGTTCATTTTTCAGAACAACCGATATTGCGGCTGCAATGCCAATTTTCGCTCATAACGAAATTCACGGTGTAGTTATACTGCATCATAATCTAACAGATATAGGCTCTGTAACACGAAGTGGAATAACGATATTGCTTTTTAGCATGATAGCAGCTATAATGGCTTCTCTTGCCGTTGCAGTTTCGCTTTCATCCCGATTTACAAACCCTCTTGAAAAAATGAAAAAGACCGCTTTGCAAATAAGCGGTGGGGATTACTCCGGAAAAACAGGAGTAAAACAGCCGGATGAAATAGGTGAGCTGGCTGCAGCTATGGATGAAATGGCTGACAGGCTGGACCTTTGGTCTAAAGAAACTCTAAAGCTGGATAAGCTTAAAAATGATTTTATCGCAAACATTTCACATGAACTTCGGACTCCGGTAACAGTTATCCGTGGCTCTCTGGAGGCTATTTGTGACGGTGTCGTAACGGACAAGGAAAAGGTCGCTGAATACCATAATCAAATGCTTGCCGAGAGCATATACCTTGAGCGTTTAATGTCCGATTTCCTAGATCTTGCCCGCCTGCAGAACACTGATTTTGCCATTGATATTAGTCAAGTTGACCTAAAAGACATTGTTGATGATGTATTGCGGTCCATGAGGCGAATTGCTGAAGAAAAACAGATAAATCTCGCCTTTAGATATGATGAGGAAGACTTTAGGATAAAAGGGGATTATGGCAGACTGCGGCAAATGCTTATCATAGTTCTGGACAATGCTATAAAGTTTTCTGCTGAATCGAAGACGGTTGATATTGAATTAATTAAAAGCAAAACAAAAATAGAGATAGCAATTAAGGACGAAGGTTTCAGTATAGATCCGGAGGAACTTCAATACATTTTTAACCGATTTTACAAAGCCCGTAGTGAGCAAAACAATGACGGAATAGGGCTCGGCCTTGCAATTGCCAAGCAAATTGCCGATAGGCACGGGGTGAAGATCATTGTTACAGACAATGATAAGAAAGGGGCGGAATTCAGGTTTATTTTTTAGTTTGAAGATATATAAGCATCTTAAAAAATGCATTTTTTTTCATAAATGACATATTTTTGCCACAATTTTATTCATATAACTAAGTATGAAGAAAACAGACCTCGGCTTATTGGCTTTGTCCCTGAAGAATCTCAGGGCAAAACCGGTACGCACAGCCTGCCTTGTGGTAGTTGCGGCAATACTTGCCCTTACCCTTTTTGGCGGGTCTATTCTTGTGTTTAATCTGCGGCAAGGGCTGTCCGTAATGACACAGCGCTTTGGAGCAGACTTGATGGTCGTACCTCAAGGTTCCGGCGGACAAGCTGAGGCCTTATTATTGCGAGGCGAAAACAGCATTTTTTACTTTGATGCAAGTATAGTCGATAATTTAACCCAAACGCGGGGTATTGTATACGCATCACCCCAGTTTTTTCTTACCTCTCTCTCTGATTCTGTTTGCTGTGATGCTCCTTTTCAACTTATTGCTTTTGATCCAATAACGGATTTTGTTATACAACCATGGATTTCTGAAAAGTTTTCCGGGCAGATCTCTGATGGGCAGCTTATAATTGGAAGTCGAATTATCCAAAGACCGAGCGGTACTATTATGCTTTTTGGACATGAATACCCGGTTGCTGCACGCTTATCTGACAGCGCAAGCGGCTTTGATACTTCAATTTTTATGACCATGAACACTATGCAGCATCTTATAGGACGCGGTCACGCAGAAGGATATGACTTTCCGGCAGACAGGTACGAAGGAGAGGTGATTTCTGCGATTTTAGTTCAAACAGATCCTGAAATAGAGCAATCATTTATTGTTCATGATATACAGGTGCAAAATCAAAACGTGGATGTACTGGTTTCCAGTAGTATATTCTCCAGTATTACCGCAGCATTATCGGGACTTCAAAGATATATTCAGATATTTTCTGCCGCATTGTGGGCATTGGCTATTGTGGTACTGACAGCGGTGTTTTCCGGGATAATTCATGAGCGTAAAAAAGAATTCGCACTTTTACGTATTCTTGGAGCGACAAAAAAACACCTTGCCGGTATTGTGCTAAGCGAATCTCTTACAGCAGGGCTCATCGGCAGTGTAGTAGGAATTTTCCTTGCAAGCCTTACAGTTTTCCCTTTCTCCGCTCTAATAAGCACACGGCTGGATTTGCCCTACCTCGACGCATCGTTTGTACAGATTATTACTCTTGCTTTAGGTAGTCTTCTTCTTTCTTCCATTGTCGGGCCTCTTGCATCATTGTACTCTGCAATCAGGATAAGCAATGCGGAAACATATTTTACCATGCGAGAGGGTGAATAAATGAGTCTGCTGGAACTTAGAAAATTAACCAGAGAATACGAACGCGGCGGACGAACTTTTAAAGCTGTAAATTGTGCGGATCTTTCGATAGAGCCGGGAGACTTTATTAGCATAATCGGAAGAAGCGGAAGCGGGAAAAGCACATTATTAAATATGAGCGCAGGACTTATCGAGCCAACCGATGGGGATGTTTTATTCGATGGGGTTGATATTCATTTATTAAACGACAACGAAATTTCTTTATTCCGCAATGAAAAAATTGGCTATGTTCCACAAGGACAGAGTTTGCTTTCTAATTATACGGTTTTAGAAAATGTTTGTTTGCCTTGGTTTTTATCTAAGCGCGAAGGAGATCCGGTGGAACAAGCTCTCGCACTGCTTGAAAAAACAGGTATTAAATATCTTGCCAATTCATATCCTAAAGAACTTTCAGGGGGAGAAATGCGGCGAACGGCAATTGCCCGCTCTCTGATTAATAAGCCGGCACTACTCATTGCCGATGAGCCGACAGGTGACTTGGATGCGGAAACTACTGCAGAGATAATGCAGGTCTTGGCAGCAATCGCAAAGGAAGGAACTGCAGTGCTTATTGTTACACACGAACTTGATACCATTTCTTATGGGAACAAAACTTATAAGATGGACAATGGTAAGTTATCTGTATATCCATAGGGAAATTTAAGAGGGTAATTTTAAGGAGGAATAAAATTATGAAACGAATTATCGGTATTGGTATTATCACAGTAGGAATTTTGCTTGCTCTTGGACCTCAGTTTTTGTTCAAGGTTTGTGACACTGATCCTAATATTATGAGATGTCATTGGACAGCACAGGCTGAAATCGGTATTGGGGGAATAATCGCTTTATTGGGTATTGCCATGTTTATTTTTGCTGATATTAAAATACGACTTGGGCTTTCCATCGGAATACTGCTTTCAGGTATTTGTGCTTTGCTTGTTCCCCATGTGCTTATTGGCGGCTGTTCTACTGCTTCAATGGCCTGCAATACAACAGCCTTTCCGGCAATCACTGTTATAAGTATTTTGCTGCTTGCAGGAGTTTTAATTAATATTATACATTCCCTGCGAAAGTTATCTCCAACTCTGAAAAATACTCTTGGTCTCTCTCATGTGAGCTAATGAAATAGTTATAGTTTCGTTAGTTTGTACTTTATTTGCCGGGAAAATTGGTACGGGGTTACAGCCTCCGACTTCTCGCTCCAACATACTCATTTGGTAGCGCATATTACAGTTCTGGCAGACCAGCACTGAGCCAACTTGCACATAATATCCCCTGCCGGATGGATAGCATACTTGGCAGGCATTAAATGCAGTACGAATTGTACCGTCAGGTGCTATAACAGCCAATACTTCCATGTTGTAACCGTCTACGAGCATGGGGAAAAAGAGTGCGTTCTCTGATAACTCATCAATCCGGATAATTAAATCCTGATCCACAATCTGAGGTTTTCTATCGTTCATGCCATAAACCCCGGGTTCAGTTGAAACAGATCCTGTTCTTAGAGAAGATATCCTTGTACCGGCCCAGAATAAAAGAGCTACGGTTATTATTGCACTTACTAATAATGTTGCGATTCTCTTTTTCTTTGCTGCACTTTGTTTCATTGCATTTCGTTTCTTCTTATTTATTTTTGCGTTACTTTGCTTTTTCATTTTTATTGCCTTTCATAGAATTATTTGGTTACAAATAAAATATACTATAGAAATCCGATTCTGTCAAACAAGGTCAGGAATTAGCCGTAGTCTTTCTTCTTGAGTGTATCGTGAGAAGGGCGATGTCTCCCTGACGTATGCCGGGTATGCGTGAAGCCTGGCCCAGGGTAAGGGGCCGCACAATGTTCAATTTCTCCTTTGCTTCGGCGGAGAGGCCTTTTATGGAAGTGTAGTCTGTCTCGGGAGAAAGTTTAATAGCGTCTATTTTAGAAAGTTTTGCGGCTATCCTTTTTTCTTTTTGAATATAGCCGGAATATTTTATGTCAAGGCAAACTAATTGGAGCCATTCTTCGGGCCAAGAGGAAAAATCATCATCTTCTTTCAAATCTGAAAGGTCGGGGACTTTAATTTTTTTCTCTTTTATTAAGTCCTTAATACTGTCAAGACCTTCTAGCTTTTTTTGGAAGTGCTCCCATCTCTCATCACTTATTAATTTCAGCTCCCTTGCCTTTGGAAGCAGGCGACTGTCTGCTGTATCATGTCTTAGGACAAGGCGGTGCTCTGCTCTGCTCGTGAACATACGGTAAGGTTCTTCTGCGCCAAGGGTGGTTAAATCGTCGATCAAGACGCCGATATAAGCTTCTGCCCGCCCGAGAAGCAGGGGAGGCTCATTGCGCAATTTCTGAACGGCATTTATTCCTGCAATAAGGCCCTGTGCAGCGGCTTCTTCGTAGCCGGAGCTGCCGTTTGTTTGCCCTGCCGAAAAGAAGCCGGAAAGGTGCTTGGACTCAAGGCTCAAGGTTAGATCCAGTGGGTTGATATAGTCGTATTCCACCGCGTAACCGGGTCTTACGATGACGGCTTTCTCAAGGCCTTTTATACTCCGAATAAAATTTGTCTGCACATCTTCGGGCAGGGAAGTCGGAAGGCCGTTAAGGTAAACCTCGTTTGTGTATAGGCCCTCAGGCTCGACAAAGACATGATGTCTTTCCCTTTCGGGGAAGCGCATCACCTTATCCTCGATGGAAGGACAATAGCGTGCTCCTGTACCCTTTATCTTCCCTCCGTAAAGGGGCGAGCGGTGAATATTCTCCCGTATGATGTTATGTGTCTCCGCTCCCGTGAATGTAATCCAACAGGGTAACTGGGGCAATTTTACGAAGTGTTCATTCTCAAAAGAAAAAGGTTCGCACTCCTCACCCTCCTGTTTTTCCATTGCTGAATAATCGATGCTATTCCCTGCCACTCTTGCAGGAGTACCTGTCTTTAAGCGGCCAACCCTGAAACCGAGGCGGCGAAGGTTCGGCCCAAGGCCGAAGGAAGCCTCCTCTCCAAGCCTTCCCTGTGGTGCATCGTATTCCCCTATGAAAATCTTTCCTTCGAGGAAGGTTCCCGCTGCAAGAATAACGGTGGAAGCAGAAATCGAATGCCCCCTTGCTGTTTTTACGCCAAGGACCCGGGGAGGGCTGCCGGGCAGGCTGCCGGAAAGAGCGCCCGGCTCGGAGGATGTTATCAAATCTACTACCGTATCCATGAAAATAGTAAGGCCTTTTTGGTTTTCCAGTGCGGTGCGGGCTGCTGCCTTATACATTTCCTTGTCGGCCTGCGCTCTTGGAGCCTGTACTGCGGGCCCTCTTGATTTATTCAGGACCCGGTATTGAATCATGCTTTTGTCGATTAGTTTAGCCATTTCACCGCCGAGGGCGTCGACTTCCCTTACGATATTGCCTTTGGAAAGACCGCCCACTGCGGGGTTGCAGGAAAGTGCTCCAATGGAGTCGGGGTTTGTTGTTATAAGGAGACAGGAAAATCCGAGGCGGCTGATTGCTAAGGAGGCTTCAATCCCTGCGTGGCCGCCGCCAATTACAATGCTGTCATAGTCCATTAATCTAAAAGGCTTTCAATTGTAGCCTGCATTGTCGCACTATCCCAGTCATAGCCGCCAATAATTCTGACTGCGATCATGCTGTTTGCGTCTACGACAAAGACTGTGGGAAATCCGGGGACTCCATAGGATTCGGTAACCCTCCCGTCCTCATCAAGAAGAGCTGTGAATGTATATTCGTATTCTTCCATGAATGCAGAGACCTGTGATAGAGTTTCTCTTGAATTAATTGCAAGCACCTTAAAGTTTCTGTCGCTGTATCTATTGTACAAAGCCTCCAACGAAGGCATACCCTGACGGCAGATCCCTCACCATGTGGCCCAGAAATAAAGGAAGACGACATCACCCTTTAGTTCCGATAAGCTTATCGTTTCGCCTGTTGTTGCAGGCAGAGAGAAGTCCCGAATGGAGACCCTTTCTCTAAGGAGGGGCAGTCTTTCTTCGCTGCTCCCGGAAGGAGCGTTTTGCGCTCTTCCGGGCGTGCAGGAAGCAAAGAGGAAAAGTGCGGTTAACAATAAGGTAACTCTTACCGTATAATTCTTTTCCATGTTTTTTCTCTTAGGTCAGGCCTATCTGCCTTCCCAGTGTCTGTTCAAGTGCTGATCAACCCTTGCCATATCGTGGATAAGGACATTTCCTGTATCCATTAAAGACGATAAGGTGGAATATGATTTGAAGTACCTGCCTTGATAAAATGCCATGATGTCATCTTGGTTAACACTGTAAAGAACAGCGAGGCGAAGGTTCACATCGCTTAATACACCGTTAAGGTTGGGAAGCCAGTATGATGCAGCATGGGACGGGATAACAATAATGTCCAGATCAGGATTACTTGTTATAAGGTCAAATCTGTCGGGAGGTACAGTAAAGAGCAAGTCTGTTTCACCGCTTCTGAATGCTGCAATTTCAGCATCCTTATCCGTGATGAATCTCATGTTGACATATCTTACCTTTGGTGCCCAATTTGTACCCGGCATATAACCCGGGTTTCTTTCGAAATGAATTTCGTAATCGTTCTTATAGAGAGGGATATAAGGTCCGCTTGCCCATAAATGATGATTAAATGTCGGCCCGGGAGTTAATGCTGCCTGGTCACCGTAGAGAGTGTGGATACTGCGGTCATAGGAAGCAACAGGGAAGTTGTTTATCGACATAACCTGCTGTTCGTTAATGATACCTGCACTCTGATGTGCAAGATAGTTTAGAACTTGCGGGAATGGAATACGGGTTCTTACCCTGACTATCTGATAAACTCCTTGAGCATTATTTGCCTGAGTTTTATTTGCGGTTAGGGTCCTGATCGGAGTAGGAGTATTCTGTTCCATTACTTGGCGCAGGGTTCTTCCTGTATCACTGTCTCTGACAGATTCAAGAAGGCTGATATCAGTAACAATAGAAATTTCGTTCATACTCTCGTGTAAGCTGAATGTTCTGTGGTCGGGTACCGATGTCCTGTCTCTTGCACGGTTAAGAGAAAAGACAACATCTTCTGCACCGACACGAACACCTGTATTAACTGCGGCATTGTTAACGACTCTTGCAAAATGAATGTCATCGCGAAGAACAAAGTAGAAATCCTGATTGCCCTGTGCAATTACATACTGCCAGGAAAGAGAGCCGTCAGGGATGACTGCATCCCTGCTGTCAAGGTTTACGAGGCGAACGTTGATGTTTGAGTTGAGCTGGTTGATCGAGCCGTCATTTGCTCTTACGGGGTCAAGTGAGGTAAGGTTACCTGTGCCCTGACTCATCATTATCGGCCTTGTTTCTCTTAATGCAGTATTCACATAGTCGTTCATTTCCCAGTTCTGGGAGCGTGCAGGAAAGAGGAAAACAGAGTCCCTTCTCATTACAGAGGTATTAACACCGAGGGTTCTGATGTTTCTGTAGAACGGGATATAGAAGGCGTTGTCTGTAACAAGGACATTTTCCATATCGGTATAGGTTCTGACATATTCTGCAGGTGTCTGTGATGCTGCAAGTTCAATAAGCTCGTCAAGTCTCCTATTGTTAATGCCATTCCTATTACTGTCACCGTCAGAATGGAAAAGGGATCTTACGGCATAATCGGGATTGCCCGTAACTGTTGTCCAGCCTGTAAGAGCAAGGTCGTAATTACCTGCATCAACCTGCGTAACCCAGGAAGCAAAGTCGGGCTGAATATTAACGTTAACTACAAAGCCGGCATCGGTAAGAAAGCCGCGCATCATGTTAAGGTTAAAATCGTTTTCACCTCCGGCTGTTGCAAGAAGCGTAATCGGAATGCCATTTCTGGCTCTGCCGCTATCGCCTGAGTCGCGGTTACAACCGGCAAAAACGCCAATAAGCACTGCAGAAACTATTATCCCTGCAATGATCATTTTGGAAATACTTTTCATTTTTTCCTCCAAAAAATTTTTTTATACCCGCGGTGTTACCTGCAGGGTTTATCACAATTAAAAGCTAATCTCTCCCTCTAAAAGCTCTTTATAACGCACACATGCCACTGAATGACCGGGGAATGCTTCCACTAAGGGTATATTTGCCTCGGTGCATTTTTTTTCAACAAAGGGACAGCGAGGAGCAAAGCGGCATCCGGGTTTTGGGTTTACCGGTGATGATATTTCGCCTTTTAAGATGATCCTTTGCTTCTTAATTTTTACATTTACACTTGGAATTGCAGATAAAAGTGCTATTGTATAAGGGTGAAGGGGCTTTGTGAAAATTTCGTTCTTTGGCGAATATTCTACGACTTCACCAAGATACATTACTGCAATATTGTTTGAAATATGTTTAATTACAGACAGATCATGTGAAATAAAGATATAGGTAAGTCTTAGCTTTTCCTGAAGTTCGATCATCAGATTCAGAATCTGCGCTTGTACCGAAACATCCAAAGCACTTACAGGCTCATCGCAAACTATAAACCTTGGCTCGATTGCAAGGGCCCTTGCGATTACAACCCTCTGCCTGCGTCCTCCGTCAAATTCGTGGGGATATGCATTCATAACCCGCTCCGAAAGCCCGACCATTTCCATAAGTTCACGCACCCTAGCCTTACGTTCTGCATCGGTGGCGTAAACATTGTGTATTTTTAACGGTTCTTCTATGGTCTGGGAAATTGTATATCTGGGGTCCAGAGAGGCATAGGGATCCTGAAAAATAATTTGCATATACTTGCGCATACTGCGCATTTCTTCCTCGGAAAAGGAAGTGATGTCCATGCCATCGTATATTACCCGTCCGCTTGTAGGCTCGTGCAGCCTTAGGACAACGCGGCCAAGAGTAGACTTTCCGCAGCCGGATTCTCCGACAACTCCAAGTGTCTCTCCCCTTATAATCGAAAGATTTACATTGTCAACTGCATGCAGATTTCCGCCGGGTACGCTGAAGTATTTGCAAATATTATATAGTTCGAGTAGTTTATCCATAGCTTATAGTTCCAAATAACATTTTGATATATGACCTTCTCCCCTATAGCCGGGAGCTGTCATCTTACATTCAGGTATCGCATAACGGCAACGCGGGTGAAAGAAACAACCGGTGGGAAGGTTTGCGGGGTTTGGCATAAGCCCCTCAATGGGGGTTAGCTTAATGGAATCTGCTTCGAGTTTGGGAATGGAATCAAATAGTCCCCTTGTATATGGATGCCCGGGATTTAAGAAAACCTCTTCGACTGTGCCCTTCTCTACAATTTCCCCTGCATACATAATTGCAACATTATCACATGTTTCTGCAACGACACCAAGATCATGGGTTATCAGTAATAGCGACATTTTATATTCATTGCGTAAATTTCTTATTATTTCCAACACTTGAGCTTGAATGGTAACATCAAGTGCAGTTGTAGGCTCGTCTGCAATTAGCAGCTCGGGGTTGCATAGAAGAGCCATGCATATTACTACCCGCTGCTTCATTCCGCCCGAAAACTGATGAGGATAATTTGAAAGCCTGTCTGCCTTAACACCGACAACTTCAAGTATATGTGTTACTGTTTCTTTTGCTTCGTTTCTTGATATTTTTTTATGGGTAAGCAGGGCTTCGGTTAATTGTTCTCCTACTGTCAGAATGGGATTTAAGGCGGTCATGGGATCCTGGAAGATCATTGAAATGCTGTTTCCGCGAATCTGTCTATTGCGTTTTTCAGTGTTAAAAACAAGGTTTTCTCCGCGGAAGTTTACTGCGCCGCCGACAATTATTCCGGGCGGGTCAGGGACAAGCTGCATTATTGAAAGTGCTGTGGAAGTTTTACCTGCACCCGTCTCACCAACAAGGCCAAGGCTCTCGCCTTCGTGGAGATCAAAGCTTATACCGTTTACAGCTTTTACAGTCTCATCTTCGGTTATATAATGCATGTGTAAATCTTTTATCGAAAGTAAAACTTTCGGAGAAAGTGCCTCAGCCACTATCACTACCTCACTTCAGCTTTGGGTCGAGGGCATCTCGTAAGCCATCGCCAAAATAATTAAACGAAAGTACAATTAATACTATTGCAAGCCCGGGATAAATTGCCAAATACGGGTGCAGTTCCAGAAACCTGCTGCCCGACCTTAATACATTGCCCCATTCAGGTATATGAGGTTCAACTCCAAGCCCAAGGAAGCTAAGGCTTGATGTGGATAGAACCGCGGAGCCGATTCCCAAGGTGGCGCGCACGATTATGGGTGCCATGGAATTAGGGATTATATGTTTTAAAACAATCAGGTAACGGGGCTGACCGTTTGCCTTTGCTGCTTCTATATACTCATTATTGGAGACGCTTAAGACAGATGCACGCATTGTACGTGCATACATGGGTATCCCGCCGACACTCAAGGCAATAACCAGGTTCGTAGTGTTTGCGCCAAAAGCTGCGATAATTGCAATTGCAAGGAGTATGCCCGGTACTGCGTACAGTATGTCCAAAAGGCGCATAATGATATTATCGGGCCTGTTACCGTAATGCCCGGCAATTGCGCCAAGTAATCCTCCGATGATGATCGGTATTGCAGTGGAGACTGTGCCAACCACAAGAGAAATACGGGCACCAAATATTATCCTCGTAAAGACGCAACGACCAAATTCGTCAGTTCCAAAAGGAAACTGAAGTGTGGGAGACATTAACATTGTCTGGAAATTATTTCTGAATGCTATGCTCTGATCAAAAGTGAAGATTGACATTATCGAGACAGACAGCAGAAAAACCACGAAGAAAAGGCCGAGCATTGACATATTGTTTCTAAACAGTCGTCTTATAACATCGATCCAAACAACTGACTTGCCCTTATTTCGAATTTTCGACAGTATAATTAAGCCCATTGTAAAAGCGAAAAGGTTGCCGGATACAGTGCTTATGATCAACAAAACGGCAATAGGCAGAAGTTTTTTATCGGCATCCATGTCTTTAATCCAACGATTTGCTGCCAAGGTTGCTATAATATAGAAAATAGAAAGAATGGCTAAAATTACCATTCCGGGAATAAATAAACTTGAAACAGAAGGTTTAAATAAATTAATCATGGATATTACCATAATTGAAATGCTTGTAAGGAAGGCCCAGGCACCAAGCAAATATTCAACTGACCTTTCTTTTTTTATAAGCATAAAACCTGCAATTGCCACAAACATATTAAAGACCAGCATAAATGGTAATAATGCAAAGCCCAGATACCGTGTCGATGTTGTTAATTCACCCCGGTTTAATATTTCGTTTTTGACTTTTTTGCCGATAAAAAATGCCAGAATTGCAGAGACAAGAAAAATAAAGCTTATGGAAAGAATGGGCAGGCTTACAGTTATACCATCTTCAGTAAAAAACTCAAAAGAGTTAAATAGAATCACAAGAAAAATAGCCAACGAAGCCCCTGCCCCAAGGTTTAGAGAATTATAGGCAGGGAAAGAGTTAAGGCGGCGTTTATTTTCCCTTTGGATATACAGATTACTTAAAACGTTTTCTTGCGCCATTTATCATCTTTCCCATTGTTAGTAGTTTTTCATTCCGGACTTAATACGCGGATCCAAAAATGCATACATGATATCTACAATCAAGTTTGTTATACTCACGACAATTGCAATATAGACAGTGCCTGCCAAAACAATTGGTATGTCCGGAATGAACTGCCTTTCCACTATATAGCTCCCAAGGCCCCTAATATTAAAAACCCTTTCAGTAATAGCCGCACCTCCGAGCATGCCTCCAAACTGAAGTCCCACAACTGTTATAATCGGGATCATTGCGTTCCCTAGTATATGCCTTAGTACGACCTTGCTGTATGGAAGGCCCTTAGCCCTTGCAGTTACAACATAATCCTGTTTTATAACTTCAAGCATGGATGAGCGGGTCATACGAGCAACACTGGCGGCAAGCCCTGTGCCCAAAACTATCACAGGCATAATAAGACTCATCCAGTTGGATACCGAATAAATTGGCGGAAGCCAGCCCAAATTGATTGAAAAATTAAGAATCAGGATAAGTCCAAGCCAGAAGTTTGGAATGGAAAGTCCCAAAAGTGCAAAGAACATAAACACATAGTCAAAGGCAGAGTATGGCTTTATTGCCGACACAATTCCTGCGGGAATGGAAATAGCAAGAGAGACAAAAAGTGACCAAAAGGCAACGGTGAGCGTTATGGGAAAAAGGCGCATTATTACAGACACAACATCTTCATTCCCCATATACGCTCTACCCATATTAAATGTGATGATACCTGTAAAGGCATCGACTAGCTGTTCTGTATATGATTTATCCAGGCCGTAAACGCGGTTGAACTCTGCTACCGTTTCTACTGTAGCATGCTGGCCCAGGATATTTACCGCAGGGTCCATCGGGGACATATAAAGAATTGTGAATACCAGGAAAGTAACCCCAAATATGACAAAAACCATCATGAGGAGGCGTTCAAAAATAAACTTAATATATGGATTTGCAAAAATAAGAACAAGAAATAACGCAGGAAAGCCAAAAACAAAACTGAAAGTCGTAAAAGCCGGATTTTTAAATAGGCTGATAAAAAAAGTCATGAAGTCCGGAGGCTCCTGCCTGTCGCTATTCCTTATCATTTCTATCGCAACAAGCTCGTTAAAACGCCTTGCAAAAATTTTCTTCTTTTCTGCCGTGACTTTTCCCAAAGTCGGGTTTTTCTGTAAAAACTCATGTTTCTTTTGGAGCTGTGTCCAGACTTCAGCTTCTAATTCTGTGTCCGCCCCATTGTCTTTAAGCGTTTTAATGGCAATAGCTTTAGCATTCGGTCCTGAGCCCATGCTTAACCGCCTTGCCAGAAACATGAGACCGGTAACTAAAAATACAGGGAATCCGCAAATTATAAGGAAAATTCGATACAATGGCATTTTATGCATCTTGGTCAGGTTTTTCTTTACCATGTTGTCCATAAAGCCATTCGTCATGCAGTTGTCTCCGAGGCTGTAGTATAGCAATTGTTAGATATTAAGGTCAACACTTCGTGTTGGCTCTTCGGGTCAATTGCTCTAAAGCTCGCTCAGGGCTTCCTCGTTGAATCCGATTATGACCTTTTCGCCGTCGTTTACCACTATGCAGGGGATGCCTATTGCACCCTTCTCCCTTGACGGGTCAAACTCACTGCGGCCTTCCCGGAAATTCACAAAGTTCTTCAAAGCCAATAGATTTTCGCTCATGTCCTGGTATGCAAACTGCACATTTTTCTTCAAAAGAAACTCTTTTGTTGGTTCACAGGTGGGTCAGTGTTTATGCCCGTAGATTACAATTTTCTTCATAGGTTCCTCCAAGGTGAAATTTGAAATGCTCCCCGAATTATACCGGAATACTTCATTAAAGTAAACGCATTGTTAGGGCTGAATATTGGCCTGTTAATATCATTATTCCAATAATAATCAATAAAATTCCACTAATGCGCCGTATCAGGAGCAGCCGGGAGCGGAGTCGGGAGCTGATTTTAATGAATTTCTCAAAAAAGATGCCTGCAAGGATGAAGGGGAGGCCAAGCCCCGCCGAGAATAGGGCCAGATAAATTATTGCAGTTCCTGTTTGCCCGCCATAGCTCGCCATGAACAGTATTGAAGTAAGGATTGGCCCGATGCACGGGGTCCAGCCGGCTCCGAAGGCTGCTCCTGCGAGGAAGGCTGAAATCGGCCCCGGGATTTTCCCTGCCGTAATACCCCGGGTACTTTTTTCCAGAAACGGGCGCTTTTCATAGTTTAAAAATGATAAAAAGTCGAATAGTATATTCAGCCCGAGGATTATTACGATTATCCCCGCTGCAATATTAATATACCTTAAAACACCGCCCATAAGCAGAAAGGTGGTGGACATCACCACCCCAAAGGCTATAAACAGAACACTGAAACCCAGCACGAAGCAAGTGGCCGTTAAAACAAGGCGGCCTTTTTGCTGAATACCAACGCCGCCAAGGATGCCAAGATATGACGGTATCAGGGGCAGTATGCAGGGGGAAAGAAAGGCAAGCAGGCCCGCGCTGAATGCTATACCTGCGTTAAGACCAAGCGATATATCTTCAATCATTCTTATAATTAATCTATACTCTTCTAATGTCATTCTCAATAGACCCAAAATGCATTAAGGCAATAGCCCTTGATCTTGACGGCACCATTTTACCGCACGGAGCACTATTGTCAAAAAGAACAATAGCGGCCGTAAAAACCTGCATTAAAAAAGGAATTAAGGTCATTATTGCAACAGGCAGGTCTTTAGAATCTGCTGAGCCATATCGTCTTTCACTCGGAGCGGAAGGGCCGATGGTTTACCTCAATGGCGCAATGGTTGTCGAAATGCCGCAGTCCAAGGTCTTAAGTTCCATTCCCCTTGATACAGGGGCTGCCGAGTTCTGTGTGGACCTTGCAAGGGAAGCCGGAATTTATTGCCAAGTTTATTTTTTAGCAGGGGCAGGTTCTGCGCAGACCATACTTATGGCAGAGATGGATTATCCTGAAAGGAACGAATATTACGAGCATACAAAGGTGCTTGCAGAAATTGGCGACATAAAAAAGGCAATGCTCCGCCCGAACTTTGCCGGTTGTATAAAAATCATGTTTCTGGCAGAACCTGAGATACTTTCGACAATAAGGCCTCGCCTTGAAGAGCGTTTAGGGAAAACTGTCTATATTGCGAAGACATCCGAGACTTTTTTGGAAGTGATGAATGCAGGGGCTTCAAAGGGCAGGGGGCTTAAAACAATTATGGAATTATACGGGTTTAAGCCGGAAGAAGTTATTGCAATAGGGGATGAAGAAAACGATTTGCCCATGTTTGATGTCGCAGGCTTTTCCGCAGCTCCGGCCGGTGCTAAGGATGTCGTAAGGCAAAAGGTGGATCTAATCCTGGGTGCCTGTTCCGAAGACGGGGTTGCTATTTTTCTTGAAAACGTTTACAGGCGGAGGGATGTGCGAAAAATCTGAGCCTTCGTGTCTTGACTATTTACTTCCATTACGGCCTTTGTGATTGTTCAATTGTTTTAAGCTGCAGATAAAAAATCTCGTTTATCGGTACCGGAATATTATGCTTTTTCCCAAGCTCTATCATCGTTAAGCTGAACATTTCCAGTTCTGTTTTTCTGCCTGCAAGTACATCCTGACACATGGAAGTGGTGGCATCGGGATTAAAAACATTAAGCATTTGGTTAATGCTTTCAATGTCACCTTCGTTTAAATCTATGCCCTCGGCATTTGCAATTGTGATTACTTCCCTCATGCCCTTTTCAAAGAGAATGCGGGCTTCAGGAATTTCACCCGGGTTTCCCTTGCTCTGGAGTGCAGCATAGGGAAGTCTTAGTATTGCCGTAGTCTGATTCCCGCCGACATTAAACATGTATTTATACCAAAGAGAGCGCCTCATGTTCTGCTCTAGTTTAAACTCGACCCCCGTGCGGGTAAAAAACTCTGCGACCGCCTCTTCTCTCTCTCCGTTCTTCCCATTAGCATCACCGAAGTGAATGGTGCCCTTCCTGTGGTAACTTGCCTGCCCGTTTTCGTGGTGTGCATCTGTACCAATGATCATCGCAAGGGGAATGCGCTCGCGGCCCAGCTTTTCCCCGATAATTTCCTCGCTCGATATTCCGTTTAGAAGCGAGAGGATTATTGTGTCTTTTCCGACAGAGGGTCTAATGTCTTCGATAACCTGTTTAAGATGGTGGAACTTACAAGAAACGATAATCAAGTCAGATTCTTCACCTTCGGTTAACCTTAGAGGAAGCTTTTCACCGTTTACCCAAAAGCCGTTTTTCGAATAACGCTCAAAGCGTTCTCCCTTTGCAAGGATGGAAATGCAACCGGGGTCTGCTTTAAAGATTGTCTCTGCTGTAGGAAGACCGATAGCACCGGCTCCCGCAATCAGGACAGAATTGATTTTCATGTTATTACCTTAAATATCTTCCATGCAAGGTGAATCTTTAATAAACTCTGCCTTTAAGCCCAATCCCGTAAAATATTTGCACATTGCAATGCATGCAAACTTTTCTGTGGAATAATGGGTTCCTCCAATCACGTTTATTTTATTCTTTTCCTCGAGGGCATGGGTCTCCGCAGAATGATCATTTTTCACGGAGACTCCTGTAATTAAAACTTTTATGTCATTTTCAAGTAATTCTTCTACGACAAAAACATTGTTCCCGCCGCCCGCACATACGCCGACATTGTTATCTTTTATAACACTATCTCCGTATTTATAGAGCTTTGTTTCGTGCCCCACTGTATCGGAGTATACTTTCTGCAATTCTTCTATTGTTTTACACTTAGTTTTTCCGATTACCCCCGATAAGCTTCCCCTGTATTTCACAAAGGGCTTAACGATTTCAAGGCCAAGGGCATCTGCAAGAGATTTACTCGTTGAATAATCGCTAAAATTATCAAGAGGCACATGCAGACAGTAAATCGAAATTCTCTTTTCTCTTAACTTTTCAAGCAATGAGGCATTCATGTTATAGAAACCGACAGGTGACTTTCTTAAATCCCAAATTGAAGCATGATGTACGAATAGCATGGCATTTTCTGTGGAATTGATTAGCTTTTTAAACACCCCTTCCGATGGAAATACTGCCGTATAAACCTCGTTAATGGTTTCTGCAAAATCGCATACAAGCCCCATGTTCTTCTCTTTAAAGCTATCGCATATATATTCGCCAAGCTCCGGCATGTATTGGAACCAGTCATCAGTGAGGCCGGGCTTAATAAAGTCATCGTCAAGACGCTTATACAGATCTTTGGCTTTCATATTGCTGCTTTGCTTCCCTTTTCAATGTCTCTTTTCAAAAGATAATTTACAAAGACCATTGCACCCATCATAATTGCACAGATTATATAGGCTGTATTGAAGCTCCCGGTTGCATCATAAAGACTGTCTGCAATTAATGGGGCAATGATTCCTGCGAAGCCCCATGCAAGGAAGAGGATGCCGTAGTTCATGCCGAAGTTTTTTAGGCCGTATAGATCTGCACAGAGGGCCGGCATTACGCTTAACAGGGTGCCGTAACAGAAACCCACAAGAATTATTCCGATGGACAGGGCGAATAGGTTTTGGTAGAAGGCGAAGGCGAACATGTTTACCATCTGCAGGGATATGACCACAAACAGAGAGTTTATCCTGCCTATCTTGTCCGACAATACGCCTCCCATAACGCGTCCAAGAGTATTTGTTACTCCAAGGAACGATACAATTAAAGCAAGAAGGGCTGCATCCCTAATGCCAAGCTGGGCTTCAGCTATTTTAGTCATGTTTCCGACAATCATGAGCCCGACAGAGGATGCCAAAAGGAACATGAGGAACATCATACGGAAGCGCTTTGTTCCAAGAGCTTCCCTCCATGTCGCATCGGCAGGCGCACCGGTTTTGGGAGGAGCCTTGGAATCAGCCTGTCCGCTTTTAGGTGATTCTGCAGGAGCGGCGGGAACATAGCCGGCAGGCGGGTTTTTTATCAATTGGGCAATGGATACGCTTATAATAAAGGTCCCGATCCCTATCATCAATAATGCTCTTGAAATGCCAAAATTATTTAAAAGATTTGTGGTCAGCGGTGCATAGTAAACAGCTGAGAGCCCGAAACCGCCGACTATAAGTCCGCTTACAAGGCCCTTCTTACTCGGGTGGTACCACTTTAAGGCAGGGGGGCTGACACAGCCATAGCAGAAGCCCATGCCGGTTGCAGCAATTACGCCAAAGCATAGGGTGATGCCGATGACGCTGTTCCCGACAAGACCTGAAAGTGCGAGCCCGATTCCGACAAAGGCACCGCCTGCCGTTACCACAAGGCGCGGCCCGATCTTGTCCTGGATGCGGCCGCCAATGAGCAGTGCAACAGCAAAGACAATTATGGCAAGTGAATACGGGAAGCCTGCCTGACTTACAGTCCATCCAAAACCACCGTCTATAACAGGCATGGTCAGCCTTGCCTTCATTACGCTCCAGGCATAGAGGACACCTATGGCCAAATTGACCATGATACAGGCAACAAGAATAATCGGTGCCTTGTTTTGAGTACTTTGAGTGTTCATTATGTGTCTGTATAATATATTTTTAGTATATAAGCAAGCCGATATGCGTTAGTGAATCGTACCCTCAGAGACTTCCCTGCCGTTGCGGGAGTAAAGCACTCTTGTATTTTGCGGGTCTATATGCTGCTCTCCCCGGTGGAAAAACAGGTATTGGAAGTTACCCGGAGGAAGGGAGAGAGTAAGGGTGTATAGCCCCGGGCTTGTTTCCCTCATCACATACATGAAGGGGTCCCAGTTATTAAAGCTTCCACCAACTGTGACAGTTTCCCCCGGCACTGCGCGGAACTCAAACCTATAAGTCCCCGGTGCAATGGGTTCTGCAAAATTTTGGCGAATATACGGAAGCGGAACACGGGACTCAACTATCCCAAGGGGACCTGTTATACTTAAAGGATTAAGGGGGTCGGCGGTCCAAAGACCATCAATTACCATCCTATAATCCATGTTTCTCATGTTCGGGGGGATGGGTTCCAGGTGAAAAAGGATGCCCGAATCGATATTCGGCTCAAGAGCCCTTCTTTCCCTCCTGCTGACTTCGTAATCGGCAGGGTCTCTGGGGATTATCAGGTGGCTGAACCAATGCACCCGTGCATAATTATCATGGGCGAAGGAGATGCCCACCCGGCGGAATGAGGAGGAAGCCGTAAAAAGTACTGCGTCTCCCAGTATTTCCGGCCTTCCGGGCTCAGATATTGTCCTTATATGTTCAATAAAATGATAAGAACCTATATCGACAGCCGCGATATTACCGATAATAATTATAAGGAGCGCTGATGTTATGAACGCTTTCATCATATTCTTTACAATTATCGGTGGATAACTCAGTATCTTAATATGCCGTCATTAAAAGCGCTGAAAGAGTTTAAGGCCTCTTTCGTTAGACTAGGTTCAGAGACTCAAGTTTTGACAGAGTTAAAACTCCCGTTTGACGACCTAGCTCTGCCCGACCATGAACCTGCTCCCCTCCCTGAACCCGTCTCCGAACCTGACCTCGCTGATGATGAATTAATCGGTGATGATTTAACTGATATCTCTAGTCTTCAAGATGATGCTGATACGGCAGGCGAAGAGGACTTTTTCAGCAATATGAGCGACCTTTTTTCTGTTGATGACACTGAGCCTGTCGAAGATGAAGAGCCGGGTCTTGAGTCGCTTGCTGACTTTGAGGAGGCCGCGGACGCTCAGCCGGCTACGGACCTTGAGCCGGCAACGGACTTTGAGCCGGCTACGGACCTTGAGTCTGCCACGGGCTTTGAATCACTCACGGACCTTGAGCCGCCTGCGGACATTTTGCCGACAGAAGACCTTCCACAAGATGACTTCATTGAAGATTTTACAGAGGATTTCATCGAGGATTTTACCCCTCCCGATGACCTGCTTGAGGAGTTCACTGAAGAGCTTGAAACCCCTGCAGAAATAGAAAGCGCCCCCCCCGAAGATAGTGCAGATATTGAAGAGACCACAGAAACTTTCGATTTTGGAGACCTTGAAAGTTCTTTTGAAGAACCGGAAAGCCCTATTGAAGACATTGAAACTCCAATGGAGAGCTTTGGAGAATCCGAAGACCTTGGAGATATGGGCCTTTCGGATTTTGAACCGAGCGAGGAGCCGGTAGATTTTACCGATACGGACTTTGGCGAGGCGCCGACAGATTTTACCGACACAGAGTTTGGCGAAGAACTGGCGGATTTTGCCGATACGGAATTGGGCGAGGAGCCGGCAGACTCTACCGATACCGAGGATACGGCTTTTGAAGACTTTACCCCGCCCGATTTCAGCCAAGACGATACAAACCTTGATGATTATAATATAAGTGATGAGCCTCTCGAATCCGAAGCTGTCGTGAGTCAGCCCATTGTAGGCGATGACAGTCAGGATTTTGATGAAGAATTCCAGAATTTTAATACCGAAGCCTTCCTCGAAGAAATCCCGGGCGATACCTTTGACAGTTTTGATCCCGATTATGCTTCCACCGAGTTTGGTCTTGGGGATAATTTTGATAAAGTAGAAGATTTCCCGATTCCCGGAATGGATTTCGATGAATCCGTCCTTGCCCCGGAAGAGGCGGGAGCGGGTGCGGAAATCGATGAAATAAACCTTACAAGCGATGAACTTGAAAAATTCCTAACCACCCTATCATCCTATCCTCTTAATCTAAGGGTTGCCTGCCAAGAACTCATCGCAGAGCAGGCTGTGGCGCCGGACAAAATGTCCAAACTGGTTGCCCTCCTCGTGGGCGGGGCATCAGCCGTTGAAACTGCCGAGCTGGCAGGAAGGCTGCTTGACCGCACAATAACCATTCACAGGGACTTTCAAAAGCTTTCAGGTGAAGCCCTGGAAGCGGAGCAGGCAAGCTTCGCCTATATATTTGTCCACAATTTCCTGCCCGTCCTAAAGATGTTCATGCTCTTCGGTGCACTCGTTTTCTCGATTGCCTATCTATGCTGGCAGTTTATTTATAAGCCCATAAGAGCAGACAGAATTTATAAAATGGGCATTGAAAGGATAGAAGCGGGGGAATATTCAAGGGCAAATGAGCGGTTCTGGGAGGCCTTTGGAATACACGAAAGACAGATCTGGTTCTTCACCTATGCAAGAGCCTTTAGGGATGCAAGGCAGTATACCCTTGCGGAAGAAAAGTATCTGGAATTGTTCACCTACTCCGCAACAAAAAGCAGGCGGGGGATTCCCGATAAGACGGCAGTTTTAGAATATGCAGAGCTGCTGACGTACTATATCGGAAATTATGAGCTTGCCGACTGGGTAATAAGGCGAAACATCCTTGATCATAACCCTTGGGATAGAGAAGCCCTCCTTGCAGTCGGGGATATTAACCTAATTTGGGGTGATTACGATCCTTCACGCCTTGAGTATGCGCGTCAGGCCTTTGCAATATACATGGAACGTTTTGGCAGCTCAGACCCGTTGCTTGAGCGAATGCTAAAATACTTTATCCGAATAGATGACCTTGAGCAGGTACTCCTTCTCCAGCCGCATTTCATGGAATTCGGCAATCCGATCTCTGCATCCACCCTTACCGAGCTTGGTGGATACTTCCTTGATAAAAGGATTGAAAGCCTCTATGGAGTGCCTGAAGGGAACTTCGGTCCCGGCGGGCCGAGACGGCAGGTACCACATGAGTTTCTTGGGAATATAACAGGGATAAGAGATATCCTTGTAAGATCGGTCCAACAGGATCCAATGCTGCCTGAGACCTATTATCATCTTGCAAGATACTATGAGCTATACGGGAATTATGATGATGAAAGGTCTTCGTTAGAGCTTGCATTGCGGGTATTTGATTTTGTAAGAGAAGAAACCCCCAGGCGCATCAGGTATAATATACTTGCCCTAAGGCGTTATGCAGACCTGCTTATCCAAAGAAGGGAATTCTTCCCCGCCGAAGAGCAGCTTGAGAAGGGGATAACTCTTTACCAAACCGCTCTTGCCCGTCGTTTAGCGAATCAATCGCCCGAGTTTGGCAGGCTTTATGCAGATATGGGAGATTTGGCATTCTTCACAAGAGACGGGAACATGCAGAATGCCCTTTATTACTATAATCTAAGTGAACAGCACGGCTGGGCACCGCCCGAAGTGCATTACCGCATGGGCGCGGCACATTATCAGCTTAGGCAATGGGGCCCTGCCCTTGAGCGTCTTACAGAGGCCCACCACATAGTCCCCCTTAACCACCGCGTGCTTTATGCTCTTGGGAATGTTTCTTTCATGAGGGGTAACTATTTTGCGGCCCAGGGCTATTACGATAAGCTCCTTGAGATACTGGATGCCGATCGTGAGCTTTTCCCCGTTATCACGCCCACAGACGATGTCAGCATGCTTGATTATACCGAGCGCCTTATGATTGCAAGGAATAACCTTGGGGTGACCCTTGAGGCCCTTACAGAGCGCACAGGCGACAATATTTACCGTGTCCGTGCCCAGGGCTATTTCTCCGATTCACTTAGGGCCTGGGATATTGTTACAAGGAGCCCCATAACCATGTTCAGGATGCGTCCCGGCATGGATATTAATGCCCCCGGGGTAAATCCCGCATTCCTTAATATCCAGAACAGCCTAAACCCTGTGCCGGGCTTTAATCATCACTTTTTCCTTAGAATTGATAGCGATATTTTCGAGCAATCCCGATGGGAAGAGCTTGCCCCTCCCGGTTTCAGTCTTTCTGAGGGGATACACACAGGCAGGTAAACAACTCGTAAAGCTCAGGGATCGCCTTCTTTAAAGAGACAGGCTGTTGCTTGTTTTTATCAAAGAAAAAATGCCCTGTCTTGCCTATTGTGCGGATTTCCCCCGAGGCCTCATCAATTATTTTATAATCAACAGACATCTTCATATTTTTCAGTTCTGAAAGGGAGACATCAATGCTGACTATATCTCCAAAACGCACCATCGACTTATACTCACAGTAAACAGACAGAATACCAAACTCTATGCCGTACTCAACGACCTTCTTATAGCTAAAGTCTATTTGATCAAGAAAATCCACTCTGGCTTCTTCAAACCATCTTATATAATTTGAATGATGAATTATTGCCATTTGATCGGTTTCATAAAAGTTTGCTTTTCTGCGATATGGTTTTATTTTCATATTTTCATCTTATATCATTTTTCCAATCCGGCAAAGGGATTGCAAGTTTCACTGTAATCGACCATAGTTATAGTATGAATGAGTTCGGGCCTGATGATCCTGAGAAGAAGCAAGATAATGATGATTCCGGCCCCGGTTTTCCGTTTGGCGGAGGGAAGGGACCGAAATTCCCCGAGTTAAAGCCCTTTGGAAACTGGAAATTTTCTCTTATTTATGTTGTCATCCTTTTGATCGGGCTTAGTCTTTTTAATTTTGTTTTTTTTAGACAGCCAAGCCCCACGATTGACTATTCGGAGTTCAGATCAAGAATAGCAAGCGGCGAAATTAGGCGTGTTGAGTTAACCGAGTCCCACTTTACAGGTTTCACCTTAAGCAGACCTGTTGATAATATTAATATGCCCTCTTCCAGAGTAAGAGATTCAAACGACAGAGTTTATAGAACCGTTCCCATAAATGACCCGGGCCTATTGCAGCTAATGGATGAGATGAATGTTTCCTATTATGCAGTTTCAAGGCAGGGGAATACCATTCTTAACCTCGTTTTTAGCTGGGTGCTGCCCATAGCCTTCTTCCTCTTTATCTGGCGCTTTTTAATGAAGCGCATTGGCAATATGGGGGGAAATGTGCTGTCTGTCGGGCAGAATAAGGCGATAATTGTTGCAGAAGGTGATATAGTCACACGCTTCAATGATGTTGCAGGGGTTGACGAGGCCAAGGAAGAGCTGATGGAAGTTGTTGACTTCCTGAAAAACTCCAAAAAATACACCGAGATTGGCGGTAAGATTCCAAGGGGAGTCCTGCTTATCGGCCCGCCCGGAACAGGGAAGACCCTTCTTGCAAGGGCTGTTGCAGGGGAGGCCGGTGTCTCCTTCTTTAGGATTTCCGGCGCCGAATTTGTCGAAATGTTTGTCGGTGTAGGTGCAGCCCGTGTTCGCGACCTTTTTAAACAGGCAAGGGACAAGGGCGGGGGTATCATCTTTATCGATGAGCTTGATGCAATCGGTAAGAGCAGGGTCAACCATATTGCAGGGGGCAATGACGAGAGGGAACAGACCTTAAATCAGCTCCTTGTTGAAATGGACGGCTTCGACGGAAGCAGCGGGCTCATCATTCTAGCGGCTACAAACCGCCCCGACGTACTCGATCCCGCCCTGCTGCGCCCGGGCCGCTTTGACAGGCAGGTCCTTGTCGACAGGCCCGATTTAAAAGGCCGCGAGGCGATTCTTAAGATTCACTCGGTAAATGTTAAAATCGACAAAAGCGTCAACCTTGAAGCAGTTGCACGGGTCAGCTCAGGCTTTTCGGGGGCCGATCTTGCGAACATCGTTAACGAAGCGGCCCTGCTTGCAGTAAGGGCAGGCCGTAAGGAAGTTATCCAGCGTGATTTCGATGAGGCCATCGAGAAGACTGTTGCAGGTTTACAGAAGAAGAACAGGGTGATAAAGCCCCAGGAGCGCAAACTAACGGCCTACCATGAGGCAGGCCATGCTCTGATTGCAGCCTTTACCCCGAACGCAGACCCCGTGCAAAAAATTTCGATCATTCCCCGGGGCTTTGCCCTTGGTTATACCCTGCAGCTCCCCCTTGAAGATCGTTATACAGTAACCATGTCGGACCTTCTCGGGAGAATCGGCATCCTGCTTGGCGGGCGCATTGCCGAAGAAATGGTCTCGGGGGAATATTCAACCGGTGCTGCAAACGATATCACCAAGGCGGCAGACATTGCCCGAAAAATGATCACAGACTACGGCATGAGCGAACGCTTCCGCAACGTGGCTCTGACTTCACGAGGCATGAGCATGACGGGCCAGGAGAGGAATGACCCCGTTTTCCAGAGGGAATATGCCGAGAGTACCCAGCAGTATATTGACGAAGAAATTGCTCGTATTATTGATACCGAATTTGCAAGGGCCAAAAAGATCCTCGAGGAAAAGAGGCAGATTCTTGACTGTGTTGCTGTTGCACTGCTCGAAAAGGAAACCCTGGACGATACGGAGTTTAGGGCACTTCTAGATCTTCCTCCCCTGCAAGATAACGATTCCGATACTCATTTACCATCTTCGAAATAGAATCGGAAAAATCCTCCAGGTAAAGAGAAAAAATTTCTGCTCCGCGGTCGTTCCATTTGGACTCAGAAAGAAAAAACTGGTACGGTTCCACCTTTAGTGCGACAGCCAGTTTCCCCAGTGATTCAGCCGATACCCACTTCTTTCCATGCTCAATATCGTTAATAAAGTTGTGTGTAAGCCCCGTTATGGAAGACAGCTTAATTTGAGAAATATTAGCTGCCTTCCTGAGCCGCTTCAAGTTTCTGCTGAATAGACTCTTAATATTGACACCCATTATCGTATCGCTCATAATTGCCTAACCATAACGTTGAATTATCAAGACTTTTTTTTTATTTGGCAAATAGCCTCCGGCGATTTTTCTGTCGCTGAAAGATTTGACGTGGAGTTTTTTAAGATTTTTGCTTTTTTATTACCCCCTTGAATATGACCCTTCCATAATATAGAATAAAAACATGAAGATGTTCAGTAAAATTAGTTTTTTTATGGCTCTTTTCTTCTTTTTTTCGGGATTTTTCATATCCGCACAGGAAATTATTACTGCTGAAAGGTACCTTGAAATTGTATCAGAGCATTATGCAAATATTAGGGATTATGAAGCCCAGGTAATTATCCGCTCGGGAACTGCACCTGAAATGGCCGGGAATTTAAGTTATCTTGATCCCTTCTTTATGCGTATTGACTTTACAAATCCTGCAGAACAGGTAATGGTCTTTAACGGTGAAACCCTTACAATTTACCTTCCCGATCTAAGGGCAACTCTGAATCAGACTGTTCCTCCTGCAAGGCGATTAAGCACTGTTGGGGCTTCAATGGCATCTGCACAGGGCCTTCAACTCCTGCGACGCGGTTATGTTGCCGCCTTCCTTGTCGGACCTGAGCCTGTACCCCTTGACGAGAGAGACAGGGAGCCCGTCATTAAACTAAGACTTACAAGACGTCTTTCTTCGGAAGGGTTTAGGGAGATAATTTTAAGCATTAATCCCCAAACGCAAATTATTAGGCGAATTGAGGGCAGAACCATTGCGGATGCCCTTGTGCGATTTGATTTTCTGAATGTCAGAACCAATGTCGGAATACCCGAGCAGCGTTTCGCATATAATCCGCCTCCGACAGCAAATCTGTATAATAATTTTCTTTTCCGTGATGTTGATTAAACTGCTTAAAGAGGAGAATACCGGTGGAATCACTGGGTAAAAAGTTAAGGACTGCCAGAGAAGAGAAGGGCTGGGACTATAACTTTATTTCCGATGAAACAAATATCTCCACAAGATACCTTTCTGCACTGGAAAAGGAGGACTTCTCCGTTTTCCCGGGCGAGCCTTATGCGCTTGGGTTCATAAAAAATTACGGTGAGTTTCTTGGTCTGGATCCGAAGGAGCTTTTACAGCTATACCGCTCCATAGTCATACGGGAGCAGCCCGTTCCGGTGGAGCAATTACTTAGAAAGCCTTCTCAGGCCCCAAAAATTATCGGGATTCTTGTCGGTATTATTGCAGTGCTTACAGCTCTTGCCATAGTTGTTTTTCTGATTCCGCGTGTTCCCACCGAAAGGATTGAGGCTGCGCCCCCTCCTGAAAGAACAGCTTCCGAGTTTATTTTAACTACCGATTTTCTTGAAAGAAGATTTTATATAGGAGATTCCATTCTTATAAACGACGGGAATATCTCTTATAGGCTTGTTTTTGCAGGTCTTGGCGAAGCGGTAACAATTACTACACCGAGGGGACCTGTAATGCTCGATCTTGGTCAGGAAGTTACGGTAAATTTAAGTGATGATGAGTTCCACTCCCTGCGCATTTTTGCTGCAGATTTTGTAAAAAATGATAGCTTATCGGGCGCCTTGCTCCGGTTTGAACAGGAATTCCGTCCGCAAGAAACCGGTTTTATTGATATACCCTTTGAAACAGTGAGCATAAGCAGGGATACTCCAACCGTGCTTCTTACTTCTCTAAATCCCTTTCCTTTCATCCTTCAAACCTCTTTTCAGGGCTTTTGCCTGTTCCGTTATCAAATTCTCTTTGAACTTGACAGGCCTGACCGTAATGAGCGTTTTTATCAGAGGGGGGAGGAAATAAGTGTAACTGCTCAGAACGGAATCCGCATGGGCATTTCCAATGCACAGGCAGTCAGGATGCAAGTGATAGCTCAAGGCCGCACCATCCCCTTTGACGCAGGGGGGCCCGGAGAGGTTGTTGCTGCCGATCTTCGCTGGGTAAGGGATGAGGATAATAATTTCCGCCTTGTGTTTATCAGATTGGAATGAGATATTTCCTTGACCCCTTCGGATGTGCGAAAAATCAGGTTGATGCAGAGAATATGATGGCCTCCCTTAATGGGGCAGGTTTTATCTCTGAAGAAAGTGCCGAAGAGGCAGACCTTATAATCGTTAATTCATGCGGATTTATTGAGAGTGCGAAAAAAGAATCGATAGATGCCGTTCTAGCCTGGCATAAGCTATTCCCCGGAAAAAAGATACTCCTTGCAGGATGCCTTGCCCAGCGCTATAAAGAAGAGCTCTCCGTTGAGCTCCCCGAGGCAGACGCCATCTTTGGGATTGACGATCTGCCGGGCATTGTCGAAGCGGTAACTGCACTTGCAGCCGGCCGCGGCCGTAGGGGACCTGACTCGGGGGTCGCGCGCTCCGGAGACCGCCGTGAGGTTCGCCGTGGGGAACGCTGTGAAGCCGCGCTCCGTGGGGGACCCGACCCGGGGGCCGGCGCCCGCCCCCTGCTCTCCCTGCCCGGCTCCGCCTATGTAAAAATCAGTGACGGCTGTGATAATAACTGCAGTTACTGCGCAATACCCCTAATCCGGGGCAGATTTAAAAGCCGTCCGATCGAAAGTCTTGTTGAAGAATGTAAAACCTTACTTGAACGCGGAATAAAGGAACTTTGTTTAATCGGCCAGGACCTTGGCTCCTACGGAAGGGATTTCCCCGGCAGCGGGAAATCCCTTCCTGCCCTGATGCAGGCCCTCTCAGGGCTTAACGGGGACTTTTGGGTAAGGCTTCTATATATCCACCCGGATCATTTCCCCTTGTCCATCCTTGATATCATGGAGGGGGACAGGCGCTTTCTTCCCTACTTTGATATTCCCTTCCAGCACAGCTCAGAGAAAATTCTAAAGGCAATGAATCGCAGCGGGACCGCAGAAAATTATCTTGGACTAATCGAGAAAATCCGGGGCCGCTTAAGCGATGCAGTCATTCGCAGTACTTTTCTTACCGGCTTCCCCGGCGAAACCGAAGAAGACTTCGCCCTGCTCCTTGATTTTCAAAGAAAGGCAAGCCTCGACTGGATGGGCTGTTTCACCTATTCACGCGAGGAAGGCACTCCAGCTTATGACATGAAGGGACGAGTCACGAAAAAAACGGCAGCATTACGAAAGAGCCTCCTTGAAGAAATGCAGATCCCCATCACCGAAAAACAAATCGATCGCCTTGTCGGTAGAAGCTCTGAAGTCATCGTGGAAGAGAGGTTCGAGCCGGCTTTTGACAGTGATGAATCTGCTCTCTACCTTGGCCGCCTGCCCTGTCAGGCCCCCGAGGTTGACGGCACAGCCATAATCCTTACCGAAAAAACTCTTACACTCGGTGCGAAACTGCCCTGCAAAGTAATCGCTCGCAGAGGCTTCGATCTGGAAGTGACAATAGTATAAACCCCATAAAGGATATATACTCACCCCATGAATAACCGGGCACTTATAAGCGTATATAATAAAGACGGGATCATTGAACTTGCGACCTTTCTTGCAGGCGCAGGTTGGGAGATTCTTTCCACCGGCGGTACCGCTAAATACCTTAGTGATAATAAAATCCCCGTTATAGATGTTTCTGCCGTAACGGGTTTTCCCGAATGTCTTGACGGAAGGGTTAAGACCCTGCACCCTGCAGTTCATGCGGGTATCCTTGCCTGTCGTGATGAGCCGGCCCACATGGAAACCCTAGAGAAGTTAAAAATTGAAACAATCGATCTTGTCTGCGTCAACCTTTACCCTTTTTTTGAGAAAGTCCGTGAAGGACTCACCGAAGATGCAACGATCGAGTTCATAGACATAGGCGGACCTGCGATGCTGCGTTCTGCAGCGAAGAACTTTAATGATGTAGTTGTTCTCACAGACCCGGAAGACTATGCGAAGGTCATCGCCGGCTTAACGGCAGGCAAGTCTCCGGGAAATGTCCCCGTGGAACTAAAGAAACGTCTTGCGGGCAAGGTCTTCAATCTTACTTCAGCCTACGATGCAAGTGTCTCCCGCTTTCTCCTCGAAACCGACTCACCCGAAGCAGAGTACCCGCTGTACTTTCCCCTTTCAATGAAGAAGGGCCCCTCTCTCCGTTATGGCGCAAACAGCCACCAGGGAGCGGCCCTGTATCTGGACACTTCAAGCGGGGGCGCAATTTCCGGAATGGAGCAGCTCCACGGTAAGGAGATGGGCTTCAATAATATTCGTGATATGGATATTGCCTGGAAGGCTGCCTGTGCTTTTAGCGGAGCAGGTCTTGAGCAGTATATACCCGGTGTTGAAAAAATGGCCTCCTGTGTTGCAGTTAAGCACAATACTCCATGCGGTATAGCACTCGGAGACACCCTATTAGAAGCCTTCGAAAAAACCCACGCCTGCGATCCTGTTTCCATCTTCGGCGGTATAATTGCCTGCACTGTTCCGGTGGATGCTGCAACGGCAAATAAATTAAAAGATATATTCCTTGAAATTGTAATTGCCCCGAATTTTGATGAAAGCGCCCTGGACATCTTAAAGAAAAAGAAAGATCTAAGATTGATAAGGGCAAAAAAACCACCTTCGGACGAAAGAGAATTTTTCTCTATTGACGGCGGTCTTGTAGTTCAAGATACCGACAGAAAGCTTCTTGATAAATGGGATGTGGTAACCCGCGCTTCTCCTGCACCTGAAGACATCCCGGATCTTGTTTTCGGCATGAGGGCTGTAAGCTTTGTGAAATCAAACGCAATAATGGTTATTAAGGACTTAGCGGCTACAGGCATTGGAGGCGGCCAAGTGAACCGCATCTGGTCCACCGAGCAGGCTCTTGAGAGAAGCGCCGCTGTTACGGGGGCCGACAATCCCGCACGGGTCCTGGCTTCCGATGCATTCTTCCCCTTCCCTGACGGAGTTGAAGCTGCGGCAGTCTCGGGAATAAAAGCGATAATCCAGCCCGGGGGCTCAATCAACGATAAGCTCGTTATCGAAGCCTGCGACAGACTTGGCCTTGCAATGGTCTTTACGGGCACAAGGCACTTTAGGGATTAGCGCCCATTATATCTCTTAGGCCCTTATCGAAAGGAGGCCGGATTATACCTCGCTCTGTTACAATAGCAGTAATAAGTTCATTATCTGTGACATCAAAAGCCGGGTTAAAAACCTTCACCCCCTTTGGGGCCATCGGTTCCTTATACCACATGTCCGTTACTTCCCCTGCATCCCTCTCTTCGATGACGATGTCATCTCCTGTTTTTAAAGACATGTCTATGGTTGAAACAGGAAGGAATGAGTAAAAGGGAATGCCATAGTGTTTAGCAAGTATTGCTACACCTGATGTACCGATTTTATTGCAAACATCGCCGTTAGCCGCTAATCTATCGCAGCCTACAAAAACAGCCTGTATAAGGCCCTTTTTCATCACTGTTGAAGCCATATTATCGCAGATTAGAGTTGTGTCAACACCTGCGACATATAGCTCAAAGGCTGAAAGTCTTGCACCCTGGAGCAGTGGTCTTGTTTCGTCGGTATAAACCCTGAAGTTATAGCCCTTCTCCCGCCCGAGATGAATCGGAGCAAGGGCAGTGCCGTATCTTACCGTTGCTAAGCGGCCTGCATTACAGTGGGTAAGAATGCCGTCTCCGTCTTTAATAAGGCTAAGGCCATGTTCACCGATTTTACGACAGGCCTCGATATCTTCATCACGAATATTTTCTGCTTCTTTTTTTAAGAGGCCCTTAATTACTTTGACCCCTGCTTCCCTATTCTCTGTTACGACTTTCGCCATCCTCTCAAGGGCCCAAAAAAGATTCACCGCAGTAGGTCTTGCAGAGGCAAGCCTTGCCTTGGTCGTATCGAAGGACTTAAAGAACTCTTCATAATTTTCGGTTTCAATGCGCTCTGCAATGACATAAATCCCGATAGCGGCAGCTACACCGATTGCAGGCGCACCTCTTACTTTTAAAAGATAAATCGCCTCCCTTATTTCTTCTGTTTCGCTTAAATAAAGAAACTCAATTTTGCCCGGCAGTAAAGTCTGGTCGATTATCTTTAGGAAAGGTATCTTTGATACCTGTTTTCGATCGTCGCTTTCTTTAAAGTAATGCAATTCAACTGTATCAATCTCAGGGATTTTGCTTATCATTTTATTGTACTCATAATATCGCGCACACCTATAAGAAAGCGTTCCGCCTCTTCCATGGTATTGTATGGGGCCATGCCTGCACGAATAAATGCGCCGTTCTCACCAAGACCTAGCTTAACAGCAAGGGTCTTCGCATAAAAATTCCCCTCGGCAATAAAAACACTATGCTCCTCGCACATTCGCACACAAAAATCCTTAGGCGATATCCCCTCTGCTAAAAACGCGATGGTTGGCGTTTTTGGTATATTTTTCCCTGCCTGAAAAAGAGTAATCCCCTTAATCTTACTCATCTCGCTGCGGATATGGTCTGCAATTTCGTTTTCATGTTCTTCAAGGGCCCGATACCCGCTGATTATTTTTTCCTTTAGTGATGAGCCGCTGCCGAGGCTTGCGATAAATTGCACTGCGGCAGATACGGCAGGAATGCCTTCATGATTCTGAGTGCCTATTTCGAGACGATCGGGAATATAATCCGGGGCAGGCTCTACCTTATAAACATTTAGACTATCGAAAAGATCTTTTCTGATAATAGCCATTCCCACATGAGAAGCGAAAAACTTATATGCAGAAGAGAATAACATATCAATTCCAATTTCTTGCATATCAACATATAGATGGGGAATTGCATGAACAGCGTCAACAGCTATCAATGCTCCCACTTTTTTTGCCTGCTCCGAAATTGTTTTGACATCACTTATAGTACCTATACAGTTAGACGCCATGCCGATGGCGCATAACTTTGTCTTTGGTGTTAACAGACCCGGCAATGTGTCCAGATTCAAGGTGAGGGTCTTTGTATCAAGAGGAATGTATTTTACCTTGACCCCCCTGTCTTCAGCGGCAGTTCTCCATGAATCGATATTAGAGTGATGCTCCAACTCTGATAATAGAATCTCATCACCCTCTTTCCATTGCCTTGCCAATGCCCTGCTTGTATGGAACATCATCGTGGTGGCATTCGGGCCGAATGCAATTGCGCTATTGCCTGCATTAAATAAGGTGCTTATATCATCCCTTGCCTTATTTACTAGAGCTTCGGTTTCGCGGCTTGTCGGGAAATGCCCGTGAAGGTTCGCAGCACCTCCCCTCATATAATCACTTACGGCCTTGATTGCGCCTTCAGTAAACTGGGAGCCCCCGGGGCCATCAAAATATACCACCTGCTTATCATTATGCATCCTCTTAAGTGCAGGAAATTGCCCGCGAACCTCGGCTATCGGAAAAGTGCTTCCCATTGAATACCTCCAAAAATATTATATCATAGGTGGGGCGAAAAACCTCACTCTTGTAATTCTGCATTAAATTGGGAATACTTGTAATATGGATTGGGCACAGGCAGTTTATATACTTTCCCGTCTTATTCCGGGTACTCTTGCTTCTTTTCTGGCCATAATGCTTTGGCCCGGAACCAGAGATATTGCCTGGATGCTGATTATTCTTGGCACGATTGCAGCTTATGTGGAATCGATTTATATCATTATTGGCAGGATCGGCCTTATTGACACTCATTTTATTCTCTCAGTTCTGCTTGGCGTCTTGCCCGTAACCCTGATTATTGCCGCTCTTTTTGTGATGGTGCTCCGAAAATACCGGCATAGATAATCCGAAAATCCGAAAATCGAAAATGGAGATAACATGAAAGCCTTGATTCTTGGTTTTGCAGTGATTCTAGCGGCTGTTTTAACGATTCTGCCTGCAGGTCTTGGCTGGTCTGACGATGTTTTGGCCTTCTTGAGGGGCAGTTTACCCATACTCGCGGGCCTAATCGGCCTGATTCTAGTCTTCGCAGGCATTTCCGATATCAAAGACCGGATTGATGAGAAGAAGCATTCCAAAGAAAACTAGATTATTTTCAGTCCACTGAAAAAACTTGGCATTTCTTGGAAACTTTTCAGTCTATTGAAAAGATTTGACACGTGATGAAGCAACCCTTGAACGGGAATTACGCTCTTTACGTGCTGTAAAGGATAGTTATCCAAAATATTTGCTGATTATGGATGATGATCCTCCGGCGATCAATGAGGGCATTCGCATTATTAATGTTTTGGATTGGCTTATAGGAGTTGAATGATGAAAGTACTAATCATAGGCGGAGTGGCGGGGGGAGCAACAGCAGCAGCTCGCCTCCGCAGACTGGATGAACATGCCGAGATTATCATGTTCGAGAGGGGGGAGCATATCTCCTTTGCAAACTGCGGCTTGCCGTATTATATCGGTGGGGCAATTTCCGAACGTACAAAACTCCTCCTGCAAACCCCGGAGAGTTTCCTGCGGCGTTTTAATGTTGATGTAAGAGTCTTGAGTGAAGTGCTTTCGATTGATCGCAGTGAAAAAACTATTGAAGTAAAAAATTTAAAGACCGGCGAAGTTTACAGCGAAAATTACGATAAGTTGATCCTTGCCCCGGGGGCTGCGCCCATTAAGCCGCCCGTGGAAGGTTTTGATTTTCAGAATGTTTTTACCTTGCGTAATGTGGCCGATGTTGATCGCATCAAAGAGTATATTGCGAAAAACCGCCCCGGGAGAGCTGCAGTAATTGGCGGCGGGTTTATCGGGATAGAGATGGCAGAGAACCTCCGGGAGGCAGGACTTAAGGTCAGCATTATAGAGTTATCTGATCAGGTGATAGCTCCGCTTGATATTGATGTGGTCACTGAGGTACATCATTATTTAAAGAAGAACGATATCGAACTTTATTTGAATAATGGAGTACAAAAGATAGTTGAGGTTGATACCGGCCTTAGTATAGTTTTGCAAAAGGGTAGTGTGGAAGCCGACATGGTAATATTGGCCATCGGTGTAAAACCGGAATCTGCCCTTGCAAGGGATTCGGGGCTTGAGTTAAACGAGAGAGGCGGGATTGTTACAGATAAAAACATGCGCAGTTCTGATCCTGATATTTTCGCTGTCGGGGATGCTGTTGAAGTGACAGACTTTGTAACAGGGCAGAAGGCCATGGTTCCCCTCGCAGGCCCTGCAAACAGGCAGGCTCGTATAGCTGCAGATAATATCTGCGGAGTTAAGTCCGAGTATGGCGGCACACAAGGTTCTGCCATTATCAAGGTCTTTGACATGACCGTGGCCTCTACAGGGATTAACGAGAAAACAGCAAAGAGGCTTGGCCTTTCTTACGATAAGGTCTTCCTCTACCTTGGCAGCCATGCGGGGTATTACCCCGGTTCTCGTCAGATGTCGATTAAGGTGATTTTTGAGTTGGGGAGCGGTAAGATCCTCGGAGCGCAGATACTTGGCTCTGACGGGGTTGATAAACGCTGCGATGTGCTTGCAACAGCAATCCGCGCAGGAATGACAGCCTCTAACCTGACCGGGCTTGAACTCTGTTATGCGCCACCGTACTCCTCTGCCAAAGACCCCGTGAACATGGCAGGTTATGCAATTGAGAACGTACTTAAGGGAATGGTTAAACAGTTCCACTGGCACGACGTCGATGCCCTTCCCCGGGACGGCAGTCTTAACCTTATTGATGTCCGCAACCCCGGCGAAGCAGCAAGCGGCAGTATTACCGGCTTTGTGAACATCCCGCTTGAGAACTTGCGGGCTCGCATGGATGAGCTTGATAAGAGTAAGTCCGTGTATGTGCACTGCCATAGTGGTGTGCGCAGTTATATCGCAGCCAGGATTTTAATGCAGAACGGCTTTGAGGTATTTAACCTTAGCGGGGGGTATAGGCTGTATAAAATAATGCACACTGTATGATTTTTTATAACTTTTACTCTAAACGTTTAGAGTAAAATCACTTAGATTTAGTCATTAAGAAGCTCCCAGGAACCACCTTTATCACCACCAAGACGTAATAATATACCCACCTCTTTTAGTTGTTTGATGTTTTTTTCTATAGTACTCGTGCTTACATTTAGTACAGTTGCTAATGCATCAATGGTTATCCGGTTATTTTTGGTTATTTGCTCAATTATCTGTTTTTGGGTTTCAGAAAACTTGACATTCTTTACTGTACTTTCTCCGTACTTTCTCCGTACTTTCTCCGTACTTTCTCCGTACTTACCTGACCGTTTAAACTATCAAGGGCATGCTGATTATATTTAAATCGTGCGGTAATAAATGTATCATCAATCGTATAGTCTTCCGGCTTGTAGTATTGCATTATGCGATGCATCCCTGACCCAAGCTGTTCTGCAAGTTCCATGTTCGTGAATATCCGCATTATCTCACGATTTCGGGGCAAGGACTTTCCTTTAAAAAATGCATCCGGGGTAAGTCCTAAAGGAAGGCCACCGGAAGAAGTAACTTCAACACGATCCGAATAAAACTCAACTACCGGGTAGGCTCCTCGAATATAATCATTATGAATAATAGCGTTTATAACTGCCTCTCGTAAGGCTATGGGCTCTACAAGCCTTGTTTCGATGCGTTCCGGGTACTTTATTTCCACTGCAGTTTGGTTATAAATATCTAGAGCATCCAGCATGGCATAAGCAGCTTTTACTAAAGAGTAATTACCACATTCAGTTTTCTTTAGTATGGTAACTTTATCAGTTCCGCTATATTGCACCATTTTTACAGAAACACCGTTATTGTCCGCCATTAAATAAGCAACATAGTTAAATTTTCCATCTTCTGTATAAAAATCTAGGTTTTCTAGCAAATTATCGATATTTAGTGTATTATGCTTTTCTTCGTAAAATATTCTTAGCTGACGGAATGTTAAATTTTGCCTGGGTGACACCACATTGTGCATATCATCAATACCTATATATATTTCACCACCAAGGCCGTTCAAGAAAGCGACTACTGACTTTTCGACATCATCAGGTACTTGGCGCTTATATTCTCTGGTGTCGGTTTCTGTTATTGCCATGTTATTCTAATTATATCATACTTAATTACTTTTGCTTAGAGTAAAATCACTTAGAATCAACAAGTTTCTTCTGTAAAACCACCAGCAATGCTATCAGAATCACCGAATAAACCAGATTCGAGCGGTAACCCCATGCAGAGCCGAAGTAACTGTTGATAAGACCGGTTAAGAATTGTATCGATGCAAAGAAAATGCCGCTTATTGCAATGACAGCACCTGAGAAGATGGGGGCGTCTTTGCCGAACCGGATGAATGTCACCGCCATTAGGGTTGGCCAGTAAATTGCGGCGAAAAAGCCGAGAGCAGGCAGTACTAAAATACCTGTTTCTCCGAGTAAAAACCCTATGATAAAGACAAGTGAAGAAATTATCGCAGCGCCGAGCAAGGCACGCATGTAACCTATCTTCTCGATTGCAAAACCGCAGATAAGGCGCGAAATTGTAAAAAGCATGAAGAATCTTGAGAGGAAGGTTGCTCCGTCTGTATTTGGATCAAAACCGTATATATCCTGGAAGTACATGGTTCCCCAGTTGGCACTGCTCATTTCAACTGTGACCATAATGCTCAAGGTGATAGCCATGAGCCACACCAGGGGAGATCGCAATGTATCAAAGAAGCTGCTGCGCTTTTCTTGTTCCACTCCGATGTCTCTTGGATCTTCCGGAAAGCGAATGATAATCGCAGGGATTAATAATGCAAGCGATACCGGCAAGGTAAACAGGTAGGCATGCCGCCAGCTTAGGCCCACACTGCCTGCAATATATCCCGCTGCTATAGGCCCGATTACTGCACCAAAGCCATAAAAGGAGTGGAGCAGATTCATTAGGAGCGCTGCTCTTTTTACGAAGAGCTTTGAGGCAAGGGCATTAATGCTTATTTCGAAAAATCCAAATCCCGCTGATGCAAGAAGCAGGGCGCTTGCAGTAAGAAAAAAGCCGGGGAGATAAAACACCGCAAGAAACCCGGCAGAAATAATGCTGAACCCAAGCAGATACGAAGGCTTTACCCCAAAACGCCCAAGAAAAATGCCTGCAAGAACACTAAAACCTGTATAGAAAATCGAAATCATCGATATCATAAGGCCCATCTGCTCCCAAGATGCGCCGAACTCGCCCCTGATTAACGGAAAAGATACCCCTTTAAAATTTTCGACCATTCCGAATATCAGCATCGTACCAAACAGGAGGATGAATAACAGAACCCGCTGAAATTTGCTCACAGGAGGATTATCCTGTAAAACCGGGATAGATTCAAGGAGATTTTAGTGATACTATTGCTCCTGTTATTAAGGAGGGACTAAATGGCAAGAATTATTGACCTGTCTAAGCCGATTAAATACTATCCCAATGAATTTTTTGTAATGAGGGTAAAAATAAAACATAAAAGCCACAAGCAGGGAGGAAGGTTATTACCTTTCCTTGGCTTACGCTCGAAGTATAAACCCAAGGGCTGGGATGGTTGGGCAGATGACACAATCAAACACATGGGAGTGCATTCAACAACACATGTTGATGCACCTTGGCATTATGGACCTGAATCCGGAGGTAAACGAGCTGCAACCATTGACGAACTTCCTCTTGAAATGTTTTATGGCCCCGGTGTTGTAATCGATATGACTCATAAAAAAGACATGGAGATTATCAGCAAAGCTGATGTAGAAAATTATGTAAAAGATAATAACTTGAAAATTACGCAAGGTACTATTGTCTTAATCAGAACAGATGGTGATCGCTTTATGGGCACAAAAGAATATTACCCCAATGGTACGGGTGTAAGTGCAGAAGCCACCGAGTGGCTGATTGACCGGGGTGTGCAGGTAATGGGAATTGACCAATGGGGATGGGATCGGCCATTGGCAAAATTGGCCAAACTCGCCAAGAAAGAAGATAATGCAAATTTGTTTTGGGAAGGACATCTGGTAGGTTTGAAAAAACCTTACTGTCATATTGAGCAGGTTGTCGGGCTTAAGCAGCTTCCAAAAGACGGCTTTAAGGTAATGGCAATGCCGCTTCCGCTGGTTGGCTGCTCAGCAGCTCCGATACGGCTTGTCGCAATACTGGATGACTAACGCTCGCATTAGCGTTCAAATAAGGAGGTAATCAATATGAAGATTAAAAAGCTTATCATAAATGATGGCAAAAATGATAAATCCCTGGCCTTCTTACATGATGGTCATTGGGTGGTCATAAAGAAGCTCCTTGAAATTACACCTAACGATGGCAGTAAGGAATATTCATCGTTAGCTGAAACTGCTGATGACTTGATAGCTTTTTTGCAGAGGCTTTCGGAAAACCGGAACAAACTTGATTCTCTTATCACTAAAACAGACATCAGCAAATGCACTCAAACCGGGGACATGCAGGAAGTGATGCCCTTTAGCCCCAGATTTTATCGAGATTTCATGCTATCGGAGCGGCATGTGATTAATAGCTCCCGCGGGATGGTCAGATTCACCATGAAAAATCTTTTCCCTATTGTAAGAGCTTATGAAGCTGTGTTTAGGCGTCCTTTCCCTGCACTTAAGCCAAAGAAGGCCTTTTATGAGAATCCCATTTACTATAAGGGAAACATCCTGTCTTTTTTTGGTGATGGCGAGACAATCACATACCCCAAATATGCCACACTTTTGGATTATGAGCTGGAACTGGGGATGATTATCACCAAAGATATTTTTAATGCAACAGAGCAAGAGGCCCTGGATTCAATCGGTGCATTTTGCATTTTCAACGATTTTAGCGCCCGCAATGTGCAGTACCATGAGATGAAAAGCACCGGGTTCGGTCCGTGTAAATCAAAGGATTTTGCCAATGCGATATCAAATGTTGTGGTTACACCGGATGAAATACTGCCGTATTTAACCGATATCAAAACCAGGGTTTTTATCAATGGCAAGTTGATTGTAACAGGGCAGATGAATGAATTTACACACAGTATCGGCAGGGCTGTTTCCTATGCATCAGAAGGCGAGAGGGTTTACGCAGGTGAATTCATGGCAACAGGTACAATTCCCAACTGTTGCGGAATGGAAAACGGACATCTGCTTGAACGAGGAGATACAATCCGCCTAGAAATTGACAGAATCGGAGAAATGACCAACAAGGTTGTGTAGATAAGTGCAAGTTTACATATTGTAAATGCCATTGACAATATGTAAGAAATGTATAAACCATTGAATCTGGTAGAATATACAAATTGCAAAATTCTAATAATGCTTCTTAATCAGAGCAGCAGATTCAGGTAAAAAGCTATGCAGTTGCTCATAATTGGCCCGGTATTTCCCTCTCTCTGTCTTTAATATGCCTTTTTCAACCAAAAGATCTAAATCCCGGCGGAGGGTAATCAGGTTTAAGTGCATATATGCTTCAGCAATTTCTCCTGAAAGAAGCCTGATATCTTCGGGGCTATAAAAACGGTCTGCGGGGATAAAATACGCAAGCTGTCGCAAGCGTCTTATACTTTTCTTGTTTTTACTTTCTATTTCTTCTATTGAATCATGAACATAGTTATTCCATGTGGATTTCATTTGCTTCTCGTGGATCAGCCTCAGAGTTTGTTCAAGGCCGTCACGAAACCCTTCCAAGGCGTATTCAATGAAAGAGCTCAAGTCTCCTGTTTCTGTTGCCTGTTCAATCTGCTTATAGTAATTAGTCCTTGTATCATTATAGTAATTTGATAAAATGTGGGATGCAAAACTTGGGATACCTGCTCTTAAAATCAGGTAAAATTCCAAGAGCCTTGCTGTCCTTCCATTTCCGTCCATAAACGGATGTATCCACGCTATATATACATGGGTAATAATTGCCTGAATGACGGCATCATCAAAATTCTGACCGGTATCATAATGAAATACCTTGCGAAGCCAATCACAGAGCTTCAAGACATAACTCTCAACCTGTTCAAACGGAGGGGGCCTATATACCACTCCAACAATGACATTTTGCCTGCGGAACTGCCCCGGATTGCCGCCAAAGGCGTCCCCTATATCCTTACCTATCATTTCATGAAAATGTTTGATAAGCTCAGGCGATATGATGGTCGCTTTCTTTTCACGGATAAGCTCATTGTAAATAGTTCTAAATGCTCCAATTACATTTTCAACTTCTATCTGTAGATATCTCCTGCTTGGCTCCAGATTTTTCCCGCTTTGAATTATTGTCAGGTCTTTCTCTGTCAGGGTATTTCCTTCTATTGCGGTGGTGGCCAATGCGCCTTTATTAAAAGATACGATATGCAGTTCTTTATTATAATCAGGCCTGATTGGTATATTGAGCATAGCATTTACGTAGGCATAGCATTGCCCAAGAAGATTTGCAATCTTTTCGTTTATCTTCCATTTCTCCCGAAAAGAGATATGTTCCCAAGTATTTTTCATATTTTTAATGATAAAACGACGAACAATAATTTGTCAATATGGCTTACAAAAAATGCTACAAAAGCCTTGTAATTCATTATATTGCAAGTAATTACACTAAACATTTTTGCTGCAAAAATGCTTACAATCTTGACACATCATCTGGGTTTTTAATTAAGGATGACCTAGTTGACCCGAAGAGCCAAGGGGTTTATCCCCTTGACCCGAAGAGCCAAGAGGCTTCACGAAGTGAAGCCTCTTGACACGCTTGTGCCTTTCATGGCAAGCTCCGAGGATGAAGACAGTATTTGTTAAGCCCGAAAGTGTGGAACGGAAGTGGTTTTTAATCGATGCCGAAGAGAAAATTTTGGGCAGGGTTGCTGCCCGGGTGGCTTCCATATTGCGCGGGAAGGAAAAGGCGGTTTTTACGCCGAATCAAGAGCTTGGTGACTATGTGGTTATTATTAATGCCGATAAAGTTGCGGTTTCAGGAAATAAGGCCGTCGATAAGAAGTACCACCGTCATACCGGGTATGTCGGGGGGTTAAAGACAGTAAATTTTGAGGGTTTAATCAAGAAGCATCCCTCTTCTCCCCTTGAGCTGGCAATAAAAGGTATGCTTCCAAAGGGTCCCCTTGGCCGGAAACTCTTAAAAAATGTCAAAGTATACTCAGGTCCTGAGCATCCGCACGCGGCTCAGAATCTTGAAAAAATTGAATTATAAGAAGGAAACAAGCTTGTGATTAAGAATCTTGGTATGGGCACAGGCCGCAGAAAGACCTCCGTTGCCCGCGTTTATGTTCGTGACGGAAACGGTAAAGTTACTATAAATGGCAAGGATCTGGCTCAGTATTTTCCTCAGGGGGAGCATGTACTAATGGTGCGCCAGCCTCTTATGGTAACTGACTCAGAGACTAAATTTGACGTGATTATCAATGTCTATGGCGGAGGAATTAATGGCCAGGCAGGTGCATGCCGCCATGGCCTTGCTCGTGCACTTTGCCGCATAGACGAAGGAAATATAACCAGCTTAAGGAGCAACGGCTATCTTACAAGAGACCCGCGAATGGTCGAAAGAAAGAAGTACGGCCGACCGGGAGCGAGGAAACGTTTCCAATTCTCTAAACGCTAAATTATCTCCATTTTATTATTTTCTCTTGCAGAACCAAGCGAACATCACAACTGCACACTGCAAGAGTATTGGGCTTATGCCCTAGGCATGTTAATTATTGTCTTTTTTATTGATTAAGGTTGTTATTTTACAAAAAACCGATATAATGTTTATAGCAATGTAAAAAGGAGTCCTATGTCCAAAGGTAGTCGGCGTGTTCGGATATTTTCAGCATTAGAAGTCGCAAATATCTGTGGTGTCGTAAACCAGACAGCCATCAATTGGATTCGAAACGGACACCTTAAAGCATTCTCTACACCCGGCGGGCAATACAGGATTTATGCCAAGGATCTTGCGGCCTTTTTAGATAAGCGAGGCATGAGTGCCTCGGGCGAGGTACTGCACGACCTTATAGACAGAGAGAACTGGAACTCTATCCTTATCGCAGCCGAATCATCATATAATGAATACTTAAAAGAAGAAATCATCCGTTTATTCCCCGAGTACATTTTTTTCCAAGCCTTTGACTGGTTTGAAACAGGCAGAAGCATGACCGAAAACAGACCCGGCTTTGTCCTTTTGGATGCCGAACAGTTCCATGGAGTGGACTATTCAAGGTTTATCCATACCGTTAGGAATGATGTATTCTTCGGGAAACCGTATATCGCCCTGATTATTGGCGGTCATATGTACGATGAATTTCAGCATATTCAGGCTGATACACTTCTGGTAAAACCGGTGGAGTTCGATAAAGTCGAAACCGCTGTTAAAAGCATTTCAAGACCGCAAGATACAGCCGCTAATTTCTAGTATCCTGCTGCACTGTCAACGATTATACTACTGAAGGCTCCAAAAGCAACTCCCCTGTCTTATAACGATTCGCACTGAAAAGACCAATATCAATGTCCGGCTTTTCTCCGCATAGGTGTTGGGCTATGATGATGGCTGTCTTTGGCGCAACCATAAAGCCGTGGCCGCTGAAGCCTGCAACAGTATAGAGGCCCTTGACCCCTTCCATCTCATCGATAATCGGGTTGCGGTCGGGGCTCATATCGTATAAGCCGGCCCACTGTCTTACTATTCGTATGTCTTTCAGGATTGGCAGGGCAACAGTGACTTGAGTGGCGCAGTCCTCAAGGAACTTCCAACTCGCTTTGATATTATAGCTGACAGGCTCGGTGGGATCTCCGATGCCCATTATAAAACTTCCGTGGGGTGTTTGCTGGCAGTAAAAATGATGATGAAACGAAATTACCATCGGCTCCTGCATTCTGTTAACCGGTTCGGTTATCAGAATCTGATGCCGCTCGGGGTATACGGGAACTTCCACACCAACCATCTTTGTAATATCGTTTGCGTGGCTGCCTGCCGCATTAATTACGGTGCCTGCCTCCACAAAGCCCTTGTTCGTTTCCACCCCGGTAATTTTATCCCCGGTTTTTTGTAAGCCCGTTACTTCAGTATAGGTTGATAATTCAACGCCGAGCTTCTCTGCTGCCTTTGCATAGGCGAAGGTGCAGTGGAAGGGGTCTGCATGGCCGTCTGTCGGGCAGAAAGTTGCACCGAAAAGGCCCTCGGTATTTAAGTGGGGGACTATCCCCTTTGCACCTTGCGGGTCCAGCTTTTGCACCGGAATATCGAGGCTCTTCTGTAAGTCGTAGTTCTTCTGGAACTGGGTCCACTCTGCTTCAGTATAGGCGAGGATTAGGTAGCCGCCCTGGTTAAGACCGCAATCCCCGTCATAGCCGGTGTACTCTTCAAGTTTCTCGAAAATACGGATTGAATCGCGGGCAAGGGTTGCGTTTAACACTGTGCCCCATTGCTGGCGTATGCCCGCTCCGCAGCGGCCTGTTGCCCCCGATGTAAGAAAGCTCTTTTCCAAAAGCAGGATGTCTTTTCGGCCTCTCTTGGCAAGCTCAAAGGCAAGAGCACAGCCTGTGATGCCGCCGCCGATTATCACTATATCGTAAGCTTTCTTATTCACCTGATTCCCCCTTAACAAAGCTGCCCAACTTTACAGGTTTTACAATGGGGCGATATATCGGTATAAGAACCTCTTCTCTAGGAATTTTAAAGTGACGGGAAAGCTCGGTTGCGATTAAAGAGCGGCAGGTGCGCCCCTGACAGGGCCCCATTCCGGCTCTCGTAACCCTCTTTATTTCGTCAATGGTAGTATACCCGTCTGCAATTGCTTTTCTGACCTCTGCCAGGGTGATGTCCTCGCAGCGGCAAACCAGTGTGTCATCATTTTCAGCCATTGTTCTTGAACCCCCCTACTTTAATGCTGCGTATCTCCATTGCCAAATCCTTTGGCACTGCGAGCCAAATGGTTGTGGTCTTGTTAACCTTTCCTCCGCTTGTAATGCGTATAACTTCAAAGTACCCTCTTTCTTCCCCTGCGCGGTCAAGGCCGCAGGCAAATTGCCCCTTTTCAGGCACGGGGATGAACTCGTAGGGAATGCGCACCACGGCATGGGTCTCGCTGTGGGTCATATCCACCACGAAGATTGCAAGGCCCGGGCATTGGGCGATGCATACCCCGCAGCCGTTGCACTTGTTAAAGTCCACGAGGGGCAGATCGTTAATATCTTTAGGTTTGGTGATAGCTCCCACCTTGCAGGCATCCACGCAGGGATTGCATGGGATTTCTTGGAAGCATTCGACAACTACCACAGGCCCCTTCGCAAATCGCTCGTCGGAGGGGCTGATTTTATTTATATCTTCTTTAGTCGGAATACCTGTTTCGAATAACATTATGAATGTCCCCCTGCTGCAAGTTTTTCTACCTTCTCAACACCGGTGCGGATTGTTTTGGCGGTGGGACCTGCCCTGAGTTCCCTTAATTCGTCCATCGCTTCTTTCTGCAGGGCCGGGGCCGAGTCCTTTCCGTAACCAAGGCTTAGAGCGGCTGAGTACCCTGCTAAGCGTCCCTCGACCATTGCAGATGATGCCTCTTCGACCCCTGCAACATCCCCTGCCACATAAATGCGGGGATTACTTGTGGCAAGATAATGATCGACCACAGGAACATGCCCTGACAGCTCGCCTATATATGCCATTTTGCAGCCTGCCTGCCAGCATAGCTCTGTTAAGGGGTTTAGACCGACTGCGAGGCAGATTGTATCGCATTTGATGTCTTCTTCGGAGCCGGGCACTGCCCTCCTGTTTTCGTCAACGCGATAGATTATTGCACCTTCGACCTTGCCGTTGCCGTAGGCCTCCTTGATGGTATGCCTTGTGCGAACGGGTATGCCGATGCGGCGAATCTTTGATGCGTGCACAAGGTAGCCGCCTATGGTGGGTGATCTTCTTACCACCGCGGCAACTTCCACGCCTGCCTGGGCAAGCTGGTATGATACGATTAGACCGATATTGCTTGCGCCGACCATGAGTACACGTTTTCCGGGGATTATTCCGTCGACATTCATCAAGGTCTGCACTGCACCTGCGCCGTAGACTCCGGGCAGATCGTTGCCGGGGAAGAGGAGGAACTCCTCTGCAGCACCTGTCGCCACGATAATTTTCTTTGGATTTATCTTGATAACTTTTTCATCCCGCTCAACAAGGACTAGGTCATCTTCATAGATGCCGATTACCGTGGTGCTTCGCATTATTTCGATTTTCGGGTCATTGTTAACTTCACTAAGGAGGAATTCCCCGATGGCAATGCCCCTGTCGCCTGCATACTGTTTTCGGGAGCCGAAAAACTTATGGGTCTGCTTTACGAGTTGCCCGCCGGGGATCTCGTCTCTTTCGCAGACAAGAACCGAGGCTCCAAGGGAAGCTGCAGCTTTGGCTGCACAAAGGCCTGCAGGCCCTCCGCCTACGACCAGGATCTCAACGTTTTTTGGAGTTTTCACAGGAGATCCCCCTTGCCTTGCTGGGTTTCGACCTTCATTCCGGGGCGAACCTTTACTACGCAGGCTCTAATGTTGGGTTTGCCGTCCACCACCATAAGGCAGGAAGAGCAGTTGCCGATTGCGCAGAAGAGTCCGCGGGGGCGGTGCAGGTTTGGGCTCTTTGCCAGCTCTTTGATCCCCGAGGCATGAAGAGCCGATACAATCGTTTCGTTTGTATAGCCTTCAATCTCCTTTCCGTTGAAGAAAAAGTTCGCCTTTTCCCCTCGATTAAAGTTTAAAATGGGGTGTTGTTCGATTCTCATTTCCATTCTACTCCTTAAGAAGTCTTACAGAGATGTCTCCCAATAGTGCTGTGCCTGATATGAAAAGCTCAGGGCCGCTATCCTGCTGTTTCAGGTTTTTGCTGACTCCCGTGCTTCCCAAAATCGGCACCGCTTGGTTTCTGACCCTGATGCCGTTTTCCACCATAATATCACATTCTCCCAAGATTACAAGCACGTTTAGCTTACTTCGTTTTTTTGACAGGTCTGATTTTCTTATTTTAATTGTGGTACTTCCTAAAACACTTATGTATTGAGAACTTGTGTCCAAGGGGCCCTGAAAGGTGCGGGCAGACAGCACGCTTACCTTATTGTCTATATGGCGCTCGCCGGATGGAAAATAGTCGCGGTTATCTTCTGTATCTTCATCGTCGTCCTCTTCTTCCTCGGAGAATTCAGCAACGAGTTTCTCGACAACAACCAGCTCTCGTTCACTCTCTGTTTTATGGATGTATTCCACAAGGCGCTCATACTCTTCCAAAGGCAGCCTGTTTTTTGCGTAGTTTTCCGAAAGGCTTGCTATGGCCTTTTCTTTTCTTTCGTCTATCAACTCTTTTAGTGCAGGGAGCTTCATTAATTCTCTACTTTACAGAAGTTTTACCTCTATTGCAATGGGGATTTTATCGAGGAGGGGCCTTGTAAGGGACCGGGGAAGGTTTGTATTAAACTTGACGATTATCATAATTTGGTCTATTATTATGATATGTTGTTAGGAGGGAAATATGCCTGTAGTACCTAAAATTCGCCCGGTTTCAGATCTTAGAAATAAGTTTAGTGATATTTCGAGAATAGTACACGAATCCAACGAACCTGTATATTTGACTAAAAATGGCCGGGGAGATATGGTTGTGATGAGTTTGGAAACCTATGAACAGAATCTTTTTGAAACTGAAATTTATCTTAAATTAAAAGAAGCAGAATATCAGGCAGCATCAAGTAAAAAACGATACAGCCATACTGAAGCAATGGCTGAGTTAAGAAATATTATTAATGGTGATAAACCAGTAACTCAAAAAAGAAAATCCAATGTATGATATAGATTATCTTCCTCTGGCACTGGACGATTTAAAAAACATTATAAGATACATTTCTGAAGAGCTGGAAGCCCCTCGGGCGGCAGAGAATTTAATTACTAAAATTGACAAGGAAGTGCAAAAAATAGCTGTAAACCCTTATCGTTGCCATTTATATTTTTCTTCAGAGAAATTGAAATATGAATATAGAGTCTTAAATCTAAATAATTATTCGCTCTTTTACATAGTAGAAAATGAAAGAATAGAGATACATAGGATTATCTACTCTCGTAGAGATATTCCAAAAATATTGAAAGACAGTTGATTTACTGTAAGTTTTTTTACTTTTTTTGTTTTATTTAACACGGAGCTCACGGAGAGCACAGAGAACACAGAGGAAAGAAGGGAGATAGGTTTGGCTCACTCAAAAAATTCTCTGTGAGCTCTGTGTTTCTGTGCTCTCTGTGTTATACAAAACACGGGGGTTTTATTAAGGAGGGCTACGGCGAGGGGTTGTGGAGTTATGGGGGGAAGAAAAAAGGCCCGGGGACTTGTGTCCGCCGGGCCTTCTGTGCGTTTTTTACGCGGGCCCCCTGAAGGGAGCTTTATTGTACGATGTTTATGGTAATACCGGAATCGATATAATACCTGTTGTACCTGCTCTTGATACAGCATTAGTCTCAAGAAGTAATTGCTCTGCTGTATTATAGAAATCCCATACTCTAGCTTCGATTCTGAGAAGGTTAGTGGTTCCTGTAAGTGGATCTGCGTTGTTGTGTATTGTTGCACCAAATACCATCGCAGTTGCTGCGTTTATTGGAGTGGTAGTACCAAGATGAATTATAGGTTCATTGTTGCCGGTGCCTGTGAAATTAATGTAATTAGTGTAGGCAGGACGTAGTGCTTCCGGTATGAACCATTGTATTTTTGCTATGTCAGAAGTTAGAAAATCACCCAAACTTAGAGTAAAATTACGTCCTCCTACAGGTATCGAAATTACGCCTGAAGGATCTGCCGGGCTGATTGTGGCGGGTGTAATAGTTGGATTTGTGGTAAGCTGTCCTAATACACGGAACCAAATTCTTTGAACTAATTCCTCATTTTCTTCCGGGTGAACATCGAGATATGCAAGACCTGCACCTACAGATGATACAGTGAATGTTACCTCCAATAATTCAGGGTTAGTTTCATTTATAACAGTTCTTCGCGTAGTACTTGCAGAAATAACATCTCTATTAGGAATAGGCACCCAAGTGACAATATTCTGATTAACCGGAACAGTACTGCCGTCGCCTTCTAATGTCACTGTTATATCAATAGTATTGTTTGCATTTGCTCCTGATGTGGTTCTCCCGAGTATATATGGAGTAGTATTTGATGTGCCGTCTTGTTTTGCTTTATCAAACCTATCATGATGAGTGAAATGCTTGTCATCGTCTTCAGCTTCAAT
>Ga0099364_10000078_pt1 | contig 151897 bp, 150 predicted proteins | sample TergutTh196P3_FD_73070 | JGI IMG/M metagenome (GOLD analysis project Ga0099364, IMG submission 73070) | Microcerotermes parvus P3 segment gut microbial communities from Pointe-Noire, Republic of the Congo - Th196 P3 | ecosystem: Host-associated > Arthropoda: Insects > Digestive system > Gut ... | reverse complement strand
ATTATCGTACTTACAGGGACAGACCTTTCGGCAGGCAGGGTGATGGGCCTTACTGCCTGCATTTGTGCTTCCCTTTTGCAGATGCCTGTTGAGCAGTTCAGTGTAAAGATGTTTCCGAATATGCTGGCCCCTCCAATCATTTTGGTACTGTTTCTTTCAATGGCTGTGGGCGGAGCCTTCGGTGTTTTTAATGGTTTCTGTACTGCAAAGTTCAGACTGCATCCGTTTATTGTCACCTTATCGACCCAGTTGATTGTATTCGGGCTTGTGCTTATTTATGTTCAATTGGGGACAAACGGCGGAGGTCCCATTTCGGGTCTTACCCAGGAATATCAGGATGTGGTCAAGTACGCTGTGGATTTCGGCGGGGATTCAATTCCTGTTTATGTATTTTACGCAATAGTAGCAGCAGGCATAATGTGGTTTATATGGAATAAGACCACTTTGGGTAAGAACATGTATGCGGTTGGGGCCAACGCCGAGGCAGCCAATGTTTCAGGTATCTCGGTAATGAAGACGACCATTCTGGTTTTTATGATGGGAGGTATTCTCTACGGTTTCTCCGGTTTCATTGAGGCAGCAAGGGTAGGGTCTAACGGTCCGACCACCGGGGTGAATGCGGAGCTGGATGCAATTGCAGCCTGCGTTATTGGGGGGGTTAGCTTTACAGGAGGTACAGGGAAAATCAGCGGCATAATTACCGGTGTTATTCTGCTGCAGATTATCAGTGTTGCCCTGCAATGGCTAGGCATTTCCGGAAGTATGCAGTATATTATCAAAGGCCTTATCATTTTAATTGCAGTGGCTATAGATATGCGAAAATATCTTGCAAAACGTTAACTGATAAACCGCCATTTGGCGGTTTTTTTTTAGACATTTTCAGGGGTTAATACTCAAAGGATGGGAGGAATGTTAGAAGGACGGCACTATGTTGAACCGTTGAACTTTACAACGGAGGAGATGGAATATCTTTTTGCTTTAGCAGGAGAAATTGAAAAAGACCCGCTTTTATTTAGGGATGCTTGCAGGGGGAAGGTTCTTGCCACACTTTTCTTTGAACCAAGCACCAGAACCCGCCTTTCGTTTGAAGCTGCAATGCTTCGTATCGGAGGAAACGTTCTCGGTTTTGCAGAGCCGGGTTCCAGCTCGGCAGCCAAGGGTGAAAGCCTTGTGGATACCATAAGGACAGTGGCATGTTATTCAGATATAATCGTTATGCGCAACCCAAAGGAAGGGGCGGCCCTGCTTGCTTCCCGTTATTCGGATGTGCCAATTATAAATGCAGGAGATGGCGGGCATCACCACCCGACACAGACACTTACAGATCTTCTGACAATAAGACAGATACGCGGAAAGATTGGAAATATCAAAGTGGGTTTCTGCGGAGACCTTAAGTTTGGGCGCACTGTTCACTCACTTGTAGAAGCGCTGACAAGGTATGAAGGCATAAGCATGGTTTTCATTTCGCCGGTTGAGCTAAATATTCCCGGTTATATTAAAACAGGAAAGCTTGATTCAAATAGAATTTCTTACGAAGAAACTGACAGCTTAGAGAAGGTTATTGCAGACCTTGATGTTCTTTATATGACAAGGGTTCAAAGGGAGCGTTTTTTCAACGAGGAAGATTATATCCGTCTTAAAGACAGTTATATTCTAAATACAGAAAAAATGTCCGGGGCAAAAAAGGATATGATGGTTTTACATCCTCTTCCGCGTGTGAACGAAATAGATATAGAAGTGGATGAAGACGAAAGGGCTCTTTATTTTAAGCAGGCTAAATACGGCATGTATGTACGAATGGCTCTGCTTTCTTCGATAATGGGAGGGGTAAATGCTTAATATAGAAAAGATACGAAACGGGATTGTAATTGATCATATTAAATCCGGTCAGGGCATACGTATTTTTAATTGGCTGCGCCTAGATAAGGCACCATATATGGTTGCCTTTGTTGTAAATGCACATTCTCAAAACATGGGCCGTAAGGATATCATTAAAGTTGATAACGCACTTTCAATTAATTTTGATCTTTTAGGTTTAATTGACCCGAATATCACTGTTAATGTCATAGAAGATGAAATAATTACGAGAAAAATAAAACTTAAGCTGCCTGATACAGTTGAAAATGTAATTCTATGCAAGAATCCGCGTTGTATTACTTCCACTGAAAAATATGTTCCTCACATTTTTAGGCTAGAAAATTCAGAAAAAAGGTCTTACCGCTGCGAGTATTGTGATGATATACGTCAGGCAGGGGACTTTAAATAAACCGGAGGTAAAAATGAATAACAATCCTGTAGCTTCTTATCTTTCACGCTCCCTATCTACCGAAGGAATTGACAAGGTCGATATGGGTTTTCTTGGCCTTATCTGCAATCTTTATGAGATATCCAAAACTACACCGGAGGTTGCTGCTTCCATTGTGAAAGAGCTGGAAAGCCAGAGGAGACAGGTAAAATTGATTGCAAGTGAAAATTACTGCTCGCTTGCAACGCAGTTTGCAATGGGAAATCTGCTGACAGATAAGTATGCAGAGGGGATTCCAAATTATCGTTTTTATGCAGGAACTGAAAATGTAGATGCAGTTGAAACACTCGCTATGAAGGAGGCCTGCTCTCTTTTTGACGCGGAATATGCAAATGTCCAGCCACATTGCGGTGCAGATGCAAACCTTTTAGCTTATTGGGGCATACTTTCAACGAGGATTGAAGCGCCAATTCTTGCAAAGCTTGGTGAAACGAATTTATATAAGCTAAGTGATGCACAGTGGAAGGAATTAAAAGATGAGCTTGGTAATCAACGAATGCTTGGTCTTGATTATTATTCGGGCGGGCATCTGACACATGGTTATCGTTATAATATCTCTGCAAGAATGTTCGATGTTCATACATATTCAGTTTCAAAAGAGACCGGGCTCTTGGATTATGATGAAATTAAAAAGCAGGCTGAACAAGTTAGGCCTCTGATCCTTTTGGCAGGTTATTCTGCATATCCGCGCAAGATAGACTTTAAGAGGATGAGGCAGATTGCCGATTCCGTCGGTGCAGTGTTCATGGTGGACATGGCCCATTTCGCAGGCCTTGTCGCAGGCAAGGTCTTTACGGATGAGTTTAATCCGGGGCCCTTTGCCCATGTAATGACCTCCACCACCCATAAGACCCTCAGAGGCCCGAGGGGCGGCCTTCTTTTATCCACCGGGGAGTTTGCCGAGGCAATGGGAAAGGGCTGTCCCCTTGTTATGGGAGGCCCCCTGCCCCATGTGATGGCCGCGAAGGCCGTTGCCTTCAAGGAAGCAGGTAAGCAGGAGTTCAGGGATTATGCGGGAAGGATTGTAGAGAATTGTAAGACTCTCGCCGAAACCTGCAGGGCGAACGGTGTTGATGTTCTTACCGGCGGAACCGACAACCATCTCTTTTTAGGCAATGTGAGTACTTCATTTGGACTTACGGGCAGGCAGGCAGAGGGAGCTTTCCACGACTGTTCGATTACACTTAACCGTAACAGCCTCCCCTTTGATCCCAATGGCGCCTGGTATACTTCAGGTTTCAGGGCAGGTACTGCTGCAGTCACCACCCTGGGCATGGGAAAGGCCGAGATGGAAGAGCTTGGGAGTATTATGGCCCTGGTGCTTAAAAACACAAGCAGGGCGCATAAAAGCAAGGACTCTTCCGAGATGAGCAAGGTGAAGTATGTGATTGACGAAAAGGCGAAGGCCGAGGCTCTTGAAAGAGTTAAGACCCTTCAGGAACGCTTCCCCGTATACCCTGAGTTGGATCTTGAGTTTTTAAAAGCCGCTTTTACTAAGGGTTCGTAGGAGTACCGGCGGAGGTGTCTGCTGCATTGTCGGTTGTGACGCCTTCTTGGTTTTCCATGCTTCTTGCCACTGCTGCCTTGCGGGAGCCAAGGAGTATGGAAATGGGTTCAAGTACGGAGAAACTCTCACATACGATCTTTGTAATAGCCATCATTGGGACTGCAAGGATCATGCCCGCGAAACCCCAAAGATAGCCCCAGACCATTAGGGAAATTAGTACCGCTAATGGAGATAGTCCAAGCCTGTCTCCCATCACCTTAGGTTCAATAAAGTTGCCGATTATCATATTTGCACCAAGCATGATAATACCTGTTGCAACTATGGGCCCCGGAGCAGGGAAGAACTGAACCAAGGCAAAAGCAGTTGCGCCAACACCTGCGGCAATACTCCCGATGTTGGGGATGAAATTGAGAACAAACTGGATAATACCCCAGATTACAGCAAGCTCAACACCGATAATTCGAAGGCCGATGGTGACGACTATACCTGTAACCAGTGAAATGATGAACTTCATGGAAAGGTAGCGTGATATTTGCGTCATTATATCACTGCTTAGTTTTTTAATCCGTGTGGCTCTTGGTCCTTCGAAGGCGGCATTAAGTTTATCCCTGAAAAATGCCGCTTCCAGCAGAAAGAATACAAGGAAGAGTACCACAAGGAAAGCATCAGATAAGAATGATAAAAAGCCATTTGTAAAAGAAAGGGTCATAAGCCTTACCCTGTCCCTTATTCCAACCTGACCCCAGATATTGTCAAAAAAGGAAAGGTATTCGTCGTAGGGCAATTCAAAGAAGAGTGCGACATAGACGTAAATTTCTGTCAGCCTTGCCTCATACCTTGGGTAAAGGTTAAGCAAGGTTCTGCCTGAGTTATACAGGATCATTCCAACGACAAATAAGGTACCAATAATTAGAATAACTACTATAAATATCGAGACAATTCTGGGAATTCGGAACTTTGCGAGTAACTTTACTATTGGGCTTGTTACCAGAGCCAAAAGAAAAGCAATTGTAAAGGGTACCACAATAGATGCTGTGATTCTGAGGACGGCCGCAAAAAGAATTAAGGCAATTACCGCAAGGAGGAAGAACATCACACGGCCTGAGTTGAAAGTCTGGAATCTGTCTTTCATATTCGGATTATCTCACAATTTTTTAGTAAAGTCATTAAAATATTACACTTTTAATAGCCGATATTGCTTCATCATAATCGCCAACTAAAATGTTCCTGAATATATCTTTTAATGCAGGACCTATGTCAGGCCTGTTTTGGAATTGCTGTAAATCGTCTACGATTTTATTTGTGGTACCTGCATCGTAAGTTTTAAGTGCATTTTCAAGTTTTTCAAGTTCAGCCTTAATTGCCGTAGTGTCAAACTCGTCCGCCTCCTTTCCGATGCCCACTCGTTTAGTTATTGTATCCATAATATCTGAAAGAAGTGTCTTCAAGTCGCTTATAAGTTTCTGATGCTCTGCCTCTATAAAGATTGTATCATTGCGATCTCCTGCCATCTCAAGTGCCCTTGCCGATTCAGAGAGTTCCTTTGCGCCAATATTTGCTGATGCGCTTTTAAGTGCATGGACATGAGTTGTGTATAGGGGCAGGTCGCCTGTATCGAGGCATTCCTCGAGTTCATCGATCTTCCTAAGGCCGTCATCATGGTAAATCTGAAGGATATCCAGATAATTCTTTAGGGACCCTCCTGACAATGATATTCCTTTTTGGACATCAATTCCGTTTATTTCTAGTTTTTCGTCATGTGCGGCTTCGTATGTTTTCTGCGTATAACCTAATTGCTTCTCCTTCGGTATCCATGCCTCCAGCACTGTGTTCATCTGGACTGTGTCGATGGGTTTCGATAAAAAGTCATTGAAACCGTTCTCTAAAAACAGCTCTTTGGTTCCGATAACAGCATTTGCGGTTAGAGCAACAATGGGCAGTTTTTTATAGTACTCGTCTTTCTCCCCCATTGCTCTGAGATATTGGGTGGTTTCCATGCCGTCCATTCCCGGCATCTTATGATCCATAAAGACTAGATCATATTGTGTGTTTCTTAATGCATCTATTGCTTCAATTCCGCTCTTACAAAGGTCTATCTGCATATTATAAGGCAATAGAAGACCTTCGGCGACTTTTAGATTTGTACTTATATCGTCAACGATTAGAACCCTTGCTTCCGGAGCAGTGAACCTTACTATGGGCTGATTATATTCATTATAGGAGAAGCTTGTAATCCCGTTTAAGATGTCTGCAATCGAGATTGTATGGACAGGCATTGAAAGTATATTTAAGTTACGATTTGGAACTGCTTCTCCAAATTCCGTAAAGACTACTATTTTTGCATCCTTGCAGAACTCTGAAAGGACATTTTTATTCTTTTCAAATAGGTGATACGAGATAAAGATGAAATTGTACTTTTCGTTTTTTATATAACTGTTGAAATCATTGTCATTTGATGCAAGTGTGCTCTTTATGCCAAGATTATTTACACTGTAAACAATGGACTGTGCATAAAGGTCTCTTCTCTCGTAAATCATGACATTTTTTTCTTCGGGATTTGTGACATTAGCTATTGGTTCAGGTGATATAACTCTCTGCGGCAGTTTTACTATAAAGGTACTTCCTCTTCCATAGTCGGACTGTACTGAAATATCTCCATTCATTGCCTGTACAATATTTTTTGTTATTGCAAGTCCAAGGCCTGTTCCTTCGATATTTGTGTTTTTCTCCAAATCCAGTTGGGTATAATCGCGGAAAAGACTGTTGAGATCGTCCTTCCTTATTCCCCTTCCGGTATCTTCCACCAGCATTACAAGCTGTATAGAATCATCGTTTTCGCTCTCTTCAACTTTATTACAGTATACATTAAGGGTGATATGACCTCTTTCTGTATATTTAACGGCATTGCCCAAAATATTAAGAAGTATCTGACGAATCCTTGTTTCATCGCCGTTTAAGGTGTCGGGTATCTTACTGTCAATATTAACAATAAAGCGCAGGCGTGAGTCTACTGCCCTCATTCTTATTATACTTATTACATCATTTATAAGTGAAGAAAACTGATATTCTTTTGAGATTATTTCAAGTTTGCCTGTTTCTATCTTGGAGAAATCCAGAATGTCATTGATGATTGAAAGTAAGTTAGCCCCTGCCTGTTTGACAGTTAAAATATGCTCACGGGCAGGCTCAAGTTCTTCTGAGCGTAGGGCAAGCTCTGTCATTCCTATAATCGCATTCATTGGTGTGCGTATCTCGTGACTCATTTTCGCAAGAAAGTCTGTTTTCGCGCGGCTTGCCTGCTCCGCAACCTGCTTTGCAGTAATTAATTCGGTCATATCTATTGAATTTTGAAGATGTGCGATTCTTCCGTCAGGCCAAGGTATATAACGATCGATGTTATGGTATATGCGGCCTGTTAACGAGTTATGCTCTTCCCATTCGATAATTCTGTCAGGTTCTATATCAAGCTGATAGCAGGGACAGAAAGGGCAGATCCTGTCAAGATCTTTCTGTAATAACTTATAACAAATCTGCCCTGTTACGTCTCCGACTATACCAAAGTGCTTTTTCATGAAATTGTTCATAAACAAGATTTCCCCTGTTCCGGGAACAGTTGCGTAGATCATTGAGTTCATATTATTTAGGATATTTTCGATGATATTTGTAAACTCTGTCATTTCCGAAACATCATCTATGCCAACTATAATATCGCTTATTTGATCGTTTTCATCTTTAATGGCGGTGGTTCGTATATGATAAGTGCGGTTTTCGTGCTGCGAGATTAGACTCTGGGGTCCTTCGGCAAAACTTTTACTGATAACCTCTGATACAACCGGATACATGCTTATAAGTTTAGTATCTCCAAACTTTTTCCCAAGGAATTGCGCAGGTGAAAGGTTGAACATTCTTCTGTACATTCCGTCAAATAAAATAATTCCTTCAACACGGTTTATACATAAAATAATGCCCGGATAATTTGCAACAACGGCTTCAAGTCTTGCTGCAGTGCTTAGAATTTCCTTGCTTAGGTCATTCTGTATTACGGTATTTGCAATAAGCCTGCTTGCCGAGCGTAAAATAGAGACCTCGTTTTCGCTGAACACCCTCTCATTATGGCAGTCGTCAAAGCCGGTAAAGCCCCAAAAATTTTCATCTATAAATATAGGCACCACCAAAATTGATTTAATTTCCTGAGGCAATAAAGCCGTCCTGCTTCTTTCAGGCATTTCACAGACAATGCCGTTTATACACATGCCCTCTGAAAGACTTTCTTCCCATTCAGGGATGAAATCCCTATAGGACTTGTTGATGGCAAAGGTCTGCTCCTGCTGCGGCTCCACACTTTCTGACCACTCATAAATTTGAGTGCAGTAAAGAATGTCATTTTGCATATAGTTCTTCCAAATATAAATGCGATCGACATCTACTGCCTTACTTAGCAGGTTCATAGCATGGTATAAATTGTCTTTAATTCCCATTTCAAGCAGGATTGCTGAGACACGATTGACAGTATCAAGAAGCTTTCTCTGTTGTTCTACCTCTGCCATAAGATGCTTATGCTCTCTCATGTCCCTTATATAACCTGCAAGGTAATATTCGTCATTATGGCTGAGCCGAATAAGTGTAACTTCAGCAGGGAAAAGAGCACCGTCTTTGGGGATACGGTGGGTCCACTCGAAAACGACCCGCCCTTCAGCAAAGGCCTTTTTCATTAGATATATCGACTTTTCGTCTGAGCGCTGTCCGTCGTGTTGGTATATGGGTGAGCAGCTATGAAACTTCTTTGTCAGTTCCTGCTTATTATCGAAGCCGAAAAAGTTTAAGGTTGCATCATTGCAATCTATCATTTCAAAATCGCTGTTCAATAATTGACAGTATAGGGGAGTTGCATTAAACATAAGTTTAATGTTTTTCTCTGCCTCTTCAAGTAAATTACCTTGTCTTTGAATGGTTTTTCTTTTTTGGGTATTCTTAATAATTAAGACAATGAGGAAAGCAGATACAAGCAGGAGTAATATCGAAGATAATGCTAATATTTCAATCATTTTTTCCTTCTATAATGATCATGTCAATCAGCTCGACAGCCTTCTCGTATTCGCCAAATAAAATATTGTCAGCAATGTCGCTGACAGCAGCATTGATATTTTCAGGCAAAACGAGCTCGCGTAGATTGTCTACGACTGTATTGATTATGCCTGCATTCAAGGCCTGTATTGCAGATTTAAGGGTTCCTAGATCCTGCGCTAATACTTCAAAATTAATGGATTCCTTACCTCCATGCTCCCTATTCTTATAAGTCATTGTTACTGTTTTTATTCTGCTTAGAAGCAGCTCAAGATTCATCATGAATATGCCGTTGTTATTTTCGATATAATGAAGGTCTTCTTGCTCTCCTGCTTTCTCTAAAGCCTTCGCCTCTTCCGATAATGAGCTTGCACCTATATTTGCCGATGCACTTTTTAAGGCATGAAGGTGGATTGTATACAATGGGAGATTGTCCGTTTCAAGGCATTCTTTAATTTCTTTTAACTTTTCAAGACCATCTTTATAGTATACATCCAAGGTATCTAAATAAAGCTGTGTAGTACCCCCTGAAAGCATTGTGCCTTTTTTTACATCAATCCCCTCAATTTCAATGTGTATTTTAGCACCTTCTCCGGTATCTGCATCTGTTATTATTGCCTCTATAACCGAACCCTTCTGTTTTTCTTTGGGAAGCCATTTTTCTAGAATTGCGTTTATCTTAATTGTGTCAATTGGTTTAGAAAGGAAGTCGTTGAAGCCGCTTTCAAGAAACATCTCTCTTGTGCCGATTACTGCATTTGCAGTAAGAGCAACAATGGGAACATTTTTATTATGCTCATTATTTTCTTCCATAGCCCTTATAACATGGGTTGTTTCTACTCCATCCATGCCCGGCATCTTATGATCCATGAATATTAGATCATAACACTCGGTTTTTACCAGTTCGATTGCATCTATGCCGCTCTTACATAGGTCAATTTTCATCCCGTAGGGAAGAAGCAGGCCCTCGGCGACTTTAAGATTTGTATTAATATCATCCACCACAAGAATCCGTGCTTCCGGGGCAGTAAATCTTACAAAGAGTTCATTGCTTTCACTGTAAGAGAAGCTGCTTGATACTCCGTTAAGGATGTCTGCAATGGACATTGAATGGACAGGCATTGCAAGTGCACTCAGTTTCTTGTCAGGGATAGCCTCGCCAAATTCCGTTAAGACAACTACCTTGATTTTTGGATTGTTGGATAATATTGTACTAACATTCTTTTTATACATGGCATACGAAAGGAAAATGAAAGCATAATTTTTGATTGACATTTTTTCGGATAGCTCAGAGTCAGATGAGACAAGGGTATAATTTACTCCAAGATTTTTTATACTGTAGACAATTGAGTCTGCATAGATTTCACGGCGCTCGTAGATAATAATATCTTTATTTTCAGGTTTTTCGACTGAGGCCAGAATCTTACCCGAGGTAATTCTCTGCGGCAATCTTACAGTAAACGTACTGCCCTTTCTATACTCTGAAATAACATTGATTTCTCCTTTCATTGCAAGTACTATATTCTTTGTTATTGCAAGGCCGAGTCCTGTCCCTTCGATATTTTTATTCCTTTCATGATCAAATTGCGAATAATCTACGAAAAGGTTTTTCTGGTCTTCCTGTTTAATGCCAAGACCTGTATCTTTAACTTCAAGAAAGAGGTCTATATTATTTCCGTTCGTTTTTTTACCGTATACCGAAAAACAGACATATCCGTTGTCGGTATATTTGACAGCATTGCTTAGGAGATTTAGCAGAACCTGGCGGATCCTGATTTCATCGCCGAAAAGTTCGTTCGGTATTTTGCTGTCTATGTTTACCACAAAGCGCAGGTTGGAATCTACGAGCCTCATCCTGATTATGCTTATTACATCGTTAACTAAAGATGAAAAATGATAATCCCCCGGGATAATTTCAAGCCTTCCTGTCTCAATTTTGGAGAAGTCAAGTATGTCGTTAATAATCGATAAAAGATTTGCACCTGCCTGCTTAACAGTAACGATCTGCTCCCTTGCCGTCTTAAACTCTTCAGCCCTTAGTGCAAGCTCTGTCATGCCTATGATCGCATTCATTGGCGTGCGAATTTCATGACTCATCTTCGCAAGGAAATCACTTTTAGCCCTGTTTGCAGCATTTGCAGCTTCAAGTGCCGACTGTAAATTCTGTGCCATATCTCTGCGCATTAATGCATTGGCAATCAGCCTTCCTGCCGATCTTAAGATGAACTCCTCGTTTTCCGAGAATTTCCTCTCTCTGCGGCAATCGTCAAATCCGAAAAAGCCCCACCAATGCTCTTGCAAAAACACAGGCACAACCAGGAATGAAATAATACCCCTTGAGCCAAGAATAGCCCTTTCTTCCTGAGACCTGTTCCGAGCAAGACTGTTTATAGATTCTCCTTTTATTAGGGTATTCGCCCAATCGTTAAGGCCGTTTTTATAGGCGATTTCCATGGGATGACCTATTCCGCTCTCGGACTCCCTTTCCTTGGGCCACTCGTATAGGCAGGTACAGTGAAGTTCGTTCTTAACTATATTGTTTTTCCAGATAAATACCCTGTCTACATCCACTGTCTCTGCCAGTGATTCCATTGCCGTAAATAAGTTTTTCTCAAATTTGTCCAGCTCAGGCTCAAGGAGCAGGGCAGATACATTGTTAACAGTACTCATGTAATTATTGCGGCGTTCTATACTCGCTATCATACGCTTATGCTCGCGCAGATCTCTTGTATAGGCAGCAAGGACAAAATCATTCTTATACTTTACCCGGACAAAAGTGGCCTCTGAGGGAATCTGCTCACCTGTTTCGGGTATTTGATGCACCCATTCAAAAGAAGCATATCCAAGGTTAAACGCTTCTTCCATAAGCGCTCTTCCCTTCTCTATGGATTTCTGACCGTCAGGCTGGAACTCAGGTGAATGGGATGTGAACCTTTCAATATATTCCTGTTTATCACTTAACCCAAAAAACTTTACAGCAGCCTCATTGCAATCAAAAATGATATGATCCCTATTCATTAAATGACAGGCAAGGGGGGTTGCATCCAGCATGAGTCTTGTTTGTTCTTCCACCTCTTTCAGTAGAATGTGCTGCTTTACTATTAGTTTGTTTTTCCTGATATAAATTGTAAAGAAAAGTATTAAGAGAAAAAAGAAAAGTACTAAAATGTAAAGAGGCAAATACATCGAGAATATAATATACTATTTTAAAAAATACGCCAATTGCCCTTATTTCTCTCCCGGAACAGGGATGGGATATAAGCCTGTAAAGCAGCCAAGGCAGTACCTGCCCTCCGAACGGCTTTCTGCCATGTCGCCAAGAGACTCAAGAAGGCCTTCTACCGATATGAATTCCAGTGAGTCTGCACCCAGTGAAGTGCAAAGCTCATCGTGGCTCGAAAGATTGCTAATCAGATCTTTTCTGTGTGGGGTATCGATGCCGAAATAGCAGGGGAAGCGCACCGGCGGTGAGCAGATTCTCATGTGGACTTCCTTTGCACCTGCTGCTCTTATAATCGCTAAAAGCCTCCTGCTCGTGGTTCCCCGGACTATGGAATCGTCGATTATAACCACCCTCTTGCCCCGCACTTCAGATGCTATGACATTATGCTTTACCGCTACCATCTCCTCCCGCCTCCTCATGGATGGGGCGATGAAGCTTCGGCCTGCAAACTTGCTTTTTACAATTCCAAGGCCAAATGGCGTCCCTGTGATACGCCCATAACCTATTGCCGCAGGAATACCTGAATCAGGAACCCCGATAACGAGGTCTGCCTGTACCGCAGATTCCTTCCCGAGGATTTCCCCTGCCTTTACCCTGGCGCCATAGACATCAACGCTGTCTATGACACTGTCAGGCCTTGCAAAGTAGACATATTCGAACGAACAGTGGGTCCTTGAGGTTTTTTCGCTGAAGATAAAGGAAAGTACCTGACCCTTGCTTATAATTACTATTTCCCCGGGCTCTATGTCCCTTATAAACTTTCCTCCGACTGCATCAATCGCGCAGGATTCACTTGCAAGAATCCAGCCCTCTTCTAACTGTCCCAGGCATAGGGGGCGTATCCCGTTGGGATCGCGTGCGCCAACAAGGGCCTCCTCTGTTAGGACTAGCAGAGCATAAGAGCCCTTGATGAACTGAATGGTGTCCGTTAGGGATTTATCAAGCCCCTTTTTATAATTTTTCGCTATTAGATTGATGATTACCTCACTGTCGCTTGATGAGGTAAAACTGATTCCTGCATCCTCAAGCAGTTCTCGCACTACATCGGCATTTGTCAGGGTTCCGTTATGAGCAACCGCTATGGAGCCCAGTTTGAAGCGGCTTACAAAGGGTTGTGCATTTTCGAGAATACTGGATCCCGATGTAGAGTAGCGCACATGGCCAATGGCAGAGGAACCTTTTAGCTGCTCAATAAGCTCCTCGTTAAAAACCTCGCTTACAAGTCCCATACCTCGGCGATTCTCCATTACTTCTTCCTTAACCACTGCCATCCCTGCACTTTCCTGGCCCCTATGCTGTAATGACAGAAGACCGTAATAAATTATGGAAGCCGCATTCTTCTTGGGATCGTCAAGATAGACTCCAAAAACCCCGCACTCATCACGAAGCTTATCTTCGTGACGAAGTTTATCATCATTCATATTTTTTACCCCGCCCATATATCTGCCTGTTCAATTAGTTTCAATGTGTCCCCGATATCACCAAGCATATTGATATGCCCCATTTTTCGTTTCTCCTTTGTCTCTGTCTTACCGTAAAGATGCAGTTTGCCCCTCGGTAAAAGCGGCAAGTACGGGTCTAAAACCTCCGAGAATAAATGCTCCCCGAGTATGTTCACCATTACTACAGGGGTATGCAAACTTGTATCCCCAAGAGGCAGTCCGCAAATAGCCCTGATATGCTGCTCAAACTGGCTTGTAATGCATGCATCGATTGTATAATGCCCCGAATTATGAGGCCTTGGTGCAAGCTCGTTTATATAGACATCATCCCCTGCAACAAACATTTCAATTGCCAATATCCCGATTGTATTAAGGTTTTCTGCAATTTGCAGAGCGTAGCTGATGGCCTTCTGCACCACCGAATCCGAGATGCTTGCAGGGACTATGCTCTTATGCAGGATATTATCAACATGGATATTCTCAGGTATCGGGAAAACGGCTGTTTCTCCGCTTGTACTTCGGGCAATTAATACCGATATTTCCTTGTCAAAAGGCACCCACCTCTCAATTATGCATTCGTGCTTTTCTGCAAGTTTTTTTGCCGCTTCGAAGTCTTCCCTGCTTTTAATTATAAGCTGCCCCTTGCCATCGTAGCCGCCCGTGGTGGTTTTAAGCACAGAAGGATAAAAGAAGTGTTTTTCCAAAGCTTTTATGCTGTTTAAAAGAAAAAACTCTGTAACAGGAATGCCCATATCGCTTATCGTTTTCTTTTCCATATAACGGTGCTGCGTAATTTTTAATACATCGCTTCCCTGTGGTAAGTATGCATTGTTTTCCAGATAGAAAAGAGCATCATAATCGATATTTTCAAATTCGTAAGTTATTACATCGCTTATTTCTGCGAGTTTTTTTATTGCTGCCATATCATCATAGCCTGCCGTAATCTCTATGTCAGCGACCTGTCCGCAGGGGCAGTTCGCTGTCGGGTCTAGCACTGCTACATCATAGCCCATTGCCTTCGCTGCAAGACACATCATCCTGCCAAGTTGGCCCCCGCCAATAATACCGATGGTCTTACCGGGCAATATCATTATAATTCACTTTCCAGAATTTGCTTTTCGATATTCTGCCTTCTCTCTTGCAGCCTTTCGTAAACCCCACTGTCGGAAGTTGCTACGATCTGTGCTGCAAGCAGTCCCGCATTGGTAGCCCCTGCATTGCCGATTGCAACAGTCGCAACGGGAACACCGCCGGGCATCTGTACGATGGAAAGCAGGGAATCAAGACCGTTAAGGGCCTTTGACTGCACAGGAACCCCGATTACAGGCAGATTTGTCTTTGATGCAACCATCCCGGGCAGATGAGCAGCTCCCCCTGCACCCGCAATAATGACTTTAAGGCCCCTTTCCGCTGCTTTTTCTGCATAAGAGAACATTAAATCCGGGGTTCTGTGAGCAGAGACCACCTTTTTTTCGTAGGATATTTGCAGTTCATCAAGAATAAGGCATGCGTTTTGCATTGTGTCCCAGTCAGATGTACTCCCCATTATTACTCCAACCAAAACCGCTGATTTCATGAGTTTAAGCTTAACATAATTATCATTATATCAACAAGGGATAAAACACTTGGCACTGCCGGAACGTTTTATATATAGTACGTTTATATACGCAGACCAATGGAGATAACTTGAAAAGCCAGGACATAAAGAAATTTGGAACCTTGGATACCCTGCGTTTTGCATTTGAGGCATCAATGCCCTGCACTGCACTGCGCCTGTTTCTTGCCCTGATACAGGCTCTCCTTCCCACAGCAGTCATGGCCCTTGCAACCGCAAACTTTGTAGACACAGCCATTGCCGTATTAAACGGCAGCCTCCCTTTTAACCGTATCTACCTGCCTCTTATACTGCTCCTTATAACCCTGGGTATTATCACTACGATCGGTGCGGTGGATCAGCTTGTCATTTCGCGCATAAGCCTAAGTTTACAGCGCAAGATTAAGCCTCGCTTTGTTAAAATACATGCTGCCTTGGACTATATGCATATTGAAAGAGCCGAAAGTTGGGAGTTAATTTCAAGAGTTTCAAGGGATCCCGTTAAATCAATAATTGACGGTTTTAACGGCATCACCGCGATGGTACATATAATCGTAAGCGTTATTTCAGTGCTTGTGCTTATCATGAGCAGGGTCTGGTGGGCAGCTCTCATAATTTCTGCCTTCTCGGTGCCCCTGTTTTGGCTTTCCATACTAGCAGGCAGAAAAAATTATAAGGCCCATGTAGATGCCGAGAAGTTCAATCGCCGCACCGAATACCTGGATGAAGTTCTCACAGGGCGCGATGCTTCTGAAGAGCGCAGCCTTTTTGGTTATACGGACTATGTAAGCAAGCTCTGGTATGAGCAGTACGAGGCAGGAAGAAAATTAAGGTTAAAAGTTCTTGCTAAAATGTTTGTAATATTAAAAAGCTCAAGCATGCTACTTTTCCTTGTATCATTGTTAATCGCTCTGACACTTATTCCCTCTGTCATTGCAGGTGCCTTAAGTGCGGGAATGTATATGGGGATAATTGCTGCAGTTTTCAGCTTAATTAATAATCTTGGTTGGATGATGTCAGATTCCCTTGAGCAGGTTTCAAAGGTAAGAGAATACATGAAGGACCTGACTGCATTTCATAACCTAAGCAGCTCTCCCGAGAACCTTGACCTGCCTCTAAGCGATGTGCCGGAATTTAATTCTCTGGAATTCCGCAATGTCCGTTTCAAGTATCCCGGCGGACAGTCAAATGTGCTGGACGGAATGTCCTTTACCCTCAAGAGGGGCCGTAGTTATGCCTTTGTCGGCAGTAACGGTGCAGGGAAAACCACTGTCACAAGGCTGCTTACAGGGCTTTATTCCGATTATGAGGGGCAAATTTTAATTAACGGCAAGGAGTTAAGGGAATACCCTGCCGGATCAATAAAGACGCTTTTTTCTGTAGTGTATCAAGATTTCGCAAGATACTATGTATCGCTTAAGGAAAATATCACTCTTGGTGATATTACAGGGAATAATACCGATGAGCAAATTCGCAAGACGGCTTCTCTTGCAGGGCTTGATGAAATTATAGCTGAACTTAAAAACGGGATTGAAAGCCCCTTGGGAAAAATCAAGGAAGAAGGTCAGGACCTTTCAGGCGGTCAATGGCAGCGCATTGCAATTGCACGCTCCTTGCTGAGCCGCTCTCCCGTGAAAATCCTCGATGAACCCACTGCCGCACTTGACCCGATAAGCGAGAGCCGGCTCTATGAGGAGTTTGGGAAATTGATGGCCGGCAAGACCGGCATATTTATTAGTCATCGCCTTGGTTCCACAAAACTTGCAGATGAAATCTTGGTCATTAGCGAAGGCAAGGTGACAGAGCGAGGCACCCACAACGAGCTTCTCGCTTTAAACGGACAGTATGCCCGGATGTTTGAGTCCCAAAGGAGCTGGTATTTATGAAAGGCAGTTCTTTCTTTGGGGTAGCCTTAAGGCTTATACCAATGCAGTTCAGAGCTGCACCCCTGCATAATCTAACCCTGGTTTTAATGCAAGTTTTCCATGCCCTAATCTGGGCCCTGAATATTGCAGCAATCCGAAATCTCTTTGATGCCATTGCAGGGGCTCAAGCCGGGTATATTGATTTTATGGGCTGCCTAACCCCCTTATTAATACTTGCCGGCATTACCTTTGCCCAACAGCTCATGAACGGGCTTGTTAACTTCTATAATAGTGTTGCTGCGGGAAAGACCGAAGGAAAAATCAGAACCATCTTACAAAAGAAACTTGGTGGCCTTGATCCTGTCCTATTCGAAGCCCCTGCCTTTCTTGACGATTTAAATAAGGCAAAGGAAGGAGTGAAGGTTTTTACAAATTTCTGTGTGATGATAATTGCTTTCATTTTTTTCTATGGATTGTATTTTATTTTCATCGGATCATACCTTTTCTTCTTAAAACCAATTCTATTGCTTACCCTGATGATGTCTTTCATCCCTGCTCTCTTCGCGCAAATTGTCAGAGGAAGGGTATTCACAAAACTCGAAGAGCAGAATGCGCCCCTGCGCCGCGAAAATGAATACTATCAAAGAAGTCTCTGCGACCGTGAATACTTTAAGGAAACCAGAACCCTTGGAGCATTTAGGTTTTTTTATAACCTATACTCCGAAACCCTCCTCCTCCTTACCGGAAAGATATGGCAGGCTGAGCGAAAAACCGCACTTTTACAGCTGCTCCTTAACATCTCATCCTTTTTCGGGATGGCCGGTTCCTCATATCTCCTCTTCCTTGCATTGATGTCAGGTGAAATTAGCATTGGTGCCTTTACCGCAGTATTTGCTTCTCTTGGGATGATTTTCTCCATTATGCAGGAGGTGGTTACCCGAGATCTTGGAGTAATGAATAGGGATATAGGTAAGCTAAAGAATTTAATAATGGTGATGGATATGCCGGAGAGGGCAGGCATGGAGCATAATAAGAGTGATGATTTAATCGACTTCTCCCTTGGCATTGTCGCAGAAGATTTAAGCTTTAGGTACCCCGGAAGAGAAGAAGACGCCGTTAAGGACGTTTCCCTGTCAATTGCTCAGGGCCAAACCCTTGCCATAGTCGGTGAAAATGGCGCAGGTAAAACTACCCTTGTACGCTTGCTTACGGGGCTTTACCACCCAAGATCAGGCAGAGTAATAATCGGCGGTCTCGATTCCCGGGGTATGGCAGGCCCCGGCCTTTTCAAGGGAATCTCCGCAGTGTTTCAAAAATATCAACGTTATAAAATGACCCTTAAGGAAAATGTCTTTTTAAGCGATACCGGGCCGGCCCCCGATAACACCGTGATCTTGAACGCTGTAAACGAGGCCGGGCTCGAACTCGAAGACGGCCGGTTGAAGCTTGATACCATGCTCTCACCCGAGTTCGACGGCATAGACCTCTCAGGCGGTCAGTGGCAGAGGCTTGCAATAGCCCGCCGGCTATACCGTTCCAACGGCTTCATCGTGCTGGATGAGCCCACAGCAGCGATTGACCCTATCGAAGAGACCAGAATCTACAGACAGTTCAGGCAACTCGCCGAAGGCAAATCCGCCCTCCTTGTTACTCACCGTCTCGGCTCGGCAAGACTCGCCCACAGCATCATCGTGATGGACGGAGGGCGCATCACCGACAGAGGCACCCACGAGGAACTCCTGTCCCGACCCGGAAAATACGCCAATATGTGGAAGGCCCAGGCCCGGTGGTACGACAGGGAGGAGCAGGGGCCCTGAGTCAGGGCTCTCGACCCTTAAGCTTTTGATTTGATAATCTTCGACTTTTATGCTAGAATTCAAGATAGTGTACACTAGGGAAATTCAAGCGCCCCGTCCTACTCCGGTGGAAAACGGTATGCCCCTTCAGGGAACTTGGACCAGGGCATTTGAAGAAGTAGATCTACTTGATATTCACAGGCCTTATCCTGTTCCCATGCCAAGGGGAATAAGAGATTTTAGGATAAAGGAATGGGAGACCTTTATCATACAGGATGACCGGTTTTTCCTTCAGGCCAGATTGTGCAATCTGAAGTTTTTCCGGGATGCCCATGTTTTCATGTACGATCGTGAAACAAATGAGCGGATTGAGTTCAGGAAGTTAATTCCCGGCGGAGGCTGGCGGTTGCCGCGAGGCCTTCACAATGCATCCGTTGACAGCCGCTCTTACGGGTTTTTCTTTCGGATACACTCCTGGCTTGATACAGAGAGCATAGTGCTGGAGCTTAACATTAAGAGGACCCGAAGGAGGCCTGCTTTAACAGCCCATGCAAAATTCGACCTTTCCCTTGGTGCGGCGGGAAAGGCGCTGCCAATGGCAGTAAACCTTTTGTTTTCAGAGCGTCGCAGTATGTACGCTTATAAGGTGATGACCGCTGTAAGCGGAGACCTTATTTCAGGCGGGAAGCATTTTCACCTTCATCCGGCTAAGACTTCAGGGTTATTCAGCGACTTCAAAGGCTTCTATCCCTATAGAATGCGCTCAACTTGGTGTGCAGGACTTGGTTTTGACGAGAAAAACAGGCGTTTCGGCTTTGCCTTGGGTGAAAACCAGGCGAAAGAGGCCTTTAAGAATAATGAAAACGCTCTTTGGATAGACGGTAAGCTTACACTGCTTCCGCCTGTCAAGATTACACGGGGCCCTGAAGAGGATTGGATTATTCAGGATATGGAGGGAATGGTGGATTTAGTGTTTACTCCCGGAGAACCTAGCCGAAATATTGAGAATTTCCTCTTTTTCTCTTCCGATAATGAAAGAGCACCCGGATATTTTAACGGTCATTTTCTAAGTTCAGAAGGGGAGGAACTTACGATGAGAAATGTTTGGGGTACATGCGAAAAACTCTATTTGCGGGTATAAAATGGCGAAAGAAGACAAAGCAGTATATGCTCCCGGTGAGCTGGGCCGGGTAAGAAGTAAACTTGGCGATATGGACAGAGACGAAGCAAAGCGCATGGCTCAAAAACTTGGCGGTGAAGTGGGCTATGAGCGCAGCGACGATCAGGATAAGTCAAGGCGCGAAGGCGGAAATGTACGGAAGGATAAGGTAAATGTCCAAATAAAAGGCCGCCCAAGGCGATCTGTTGAGCTTCAGGCCGATGTTGATGAAGCCGAGGAATCCTCCTCTAAAAATAAGCAATCCTCGCAGAGACAGGCAAATCCCGCCGATGATCCTGCAATTCCAATTAAGGTAAGCTATTGGGAGCGGGTAAAAATGGACAGATGCGCGGGAAATTCCGAGTTTGAGATAAAATCTTCAGGGCAGGTACTTTTATCCATACTTTCACCCTTCTCTACCGTCACCGATTATGTAAGTTCAGCTTTTATCAACCGCAGAATGAACGAATATTATAAGAAAATTGAAGTTTTGGTTACTTCAACTCGAAATATGCTCCCGCGAAATAATACGAAAAGAAGCGAGAAACTGAAAAAAGGCGCACCATTAGCCCATCATATCCTTGATGTAATAAGGTATTGGGATATTGAGAAAATATCCGGGAATCTTGCAAAGCTTCAGGCGAGTTCCAAGGGAGTCAGGGTAAGCGAATGTGCAGATATGCTTAAGGCAATCTATAAACCTCTTTTCATACTCGAGAAACTCGATCTCGAGGTCCATATCAGGGGAGCTTATAAGGTCCTGTATAAGGTACTGTTTGCAGAAAATCAACTGGATGTTCAAAGCCATCAGGATCAGATACGGGCAGCCCTTACTGCCTATTCCGGAGTCAGAAGGGAGGTTCATTATCTTCTCTATCCCCTCCTAATGAAGTCTGTTTCAGGCAGCTATCTTCCATACGATGCACTTTTTATAGAACGCAAAAAGAGGATACTCGCCTTCCTTAATGCCACCGAGGCGGAGCAGATGAATCCTGCAAACTTTGCAGCACAGGGTAATATTGAAGATCTAAAGGATGATTCAGAAAAGGAAGAAGAAGTCGTCAATCTTGACGAGAAAGAAAAAGAGGAAGAGATTTCTGATGAAGAAAGGGAAAGAAGGAGTGTAGTAGAGTCTGAAAAGAAGGCCCTTGACAGAGGCCTTCAAATGCTCGAGACCCTTTTCCCTCAGGCAGGCTGGGATAAGCTTTCTGAGTATCCTGATCTATATCCATACTTTGTGGACCTATACGACCTTAGAAGGGGCGTTGTTTATATTTCTCCAAGAGACCCGATGCCGCAGATATTAATCTTTATGCGAACACTTGAAGAAATGTTCTTCGGTCTGCGCCATGCAGTTTTTACTTCTACCCCAATTCCCGGCTCGAACCTGGAAAGTGTTGATGTCATTCTCGGGGGGATAATGAATGACTGGCGCTACTATAGGGAAATGTGTTTCGAAAAGGAATACCTGCCCCGTATGGCCGAATATATTAGAATCTTAGAAGGATCCCCCGGGGAGCGCAGCTCGAATTATACGAAGAAGCTTGTTTCTGAGCTCCACTGGGTCAAGCGCCTATATCTTTTGCCCTATTATAAGTTTGATAGTTTTGTTGCTTCACCTTTTCAGAAAAAGGATGTTATCCAGATTTATTCTCAAGTAAAGTCCCTAAGGAAGTGCCTTGCGGCGATTGCCACAGGCGTTGACAGGGGCATTAAGGCAGGCGGTGCAGAAGCAAATGCCCTCTGTGACGGTATTGAGAACCCCTGGGCTCCCTATACCTTCCAGGTCTCTAATCCGGTCTCTGTCCGTCTCGATGTACTCCTACCAGGCAAGCAGAAAAACAATGCATCTCTATTGTACTTCTGCCTTGCGGTTGCCTCTGTATTGGATTATCTAATGAACAACGAAAATAGCTGGGCTTATTCAAGTAATCGAAATAGTCCCCTTTTCCGAAGTGTAGATGACGAAGGACTAATACCGCTTACAGGTGTTGATAAGCGGATAAATGCCGATGAAGTTTTCAAGCATGTTCAGAGACAGAAGCAGAAGCAGAAATCCGGCTAATTAACCAGGGCCCTTGTGAACTCATCAAGGGCCCCTCTTGAATCAAAGCTCCCCTGGAAGAAACTAGGGCTTCCTCCGCCCTTGCCCCTGTGTTTTTCAAAGGCTTCTTTTAAGAATTCACGCAAGTCAAAATCCTTCTCTGAAGCGAAACCGGCAAATTTTAATTCTGTTTCGGAAATTAAAATTAGGGTTGCCATTGTTTTCTTTTGGGCAATTTTCCCGATGTTTAATATGGTATTACTGTCTTCAACCGGATAATATTCAATGATGATAGCAGGCCTCTTTGAATCCCCTGCAATTGCCGCATTAGCTTTTACGATAAGGGCCTCTGCCTTCTCCGCAGTTTCCCTCTCTTCATAAGCCTTGAGCCGTTTTTCTCCCCTATTCATTTTCTCTATAAGCTCAAGAACCCCCTTCCCAATTTCCATCACAGGAATGCTCAATGCCCTCGAAATAATGCCCGCATTTTCCCTCAACTTCCTTGAGTCAAGCAATACCCGTCTTCCTGCAATAAAGGTGATTCTTGTCATCCCCTTATACTTTTCTGCTCCAAGAATGCGGAGCATTCCAACCTCTGCCGTGGATTTCACATGGGTTCCGCAGCAGGCAATAATATCACAGTCTTCGATCTCGAGTACCCTTATCACTTCTTCTCCTATGGGGGGAACCCTACGAAGAGGAAAGGTAGTAATGTCTTCCGGCGGGCAGAGGTGCAGGGTTACCCGGCGATTTTCTTCGATAATATCTGCAATAGCATCTTCAACTGAATTCAGGGTTTCAATACTTAATTCTTTGGCATCCACGTCAATCGTACAGGTTTCTTCACCCATGTGCATCGAGACCGTCCTTGCACCTGTCATGCGAAAGAGGGTGCCCGAAAGTATATGCTGCCCTGTATGAAGCTGCGAATGATCCCTGCGGCGCCTTGAATCAAGGAGGAGCTCGGCCGAACCCGGCTTAAGGCTCCCCGAGTCTTCGGTAGAAATCAAATGAAGCATTTCATCATCATGTTCAATCACATTCAAGAGCCGTACACCGTTTATACTTCCAAGATCGCTTAATTGCCCTCCGCCTTCGGGGTAGAAAATCGATTTATCAAGCAAAACTGCTATTGCATCCTCATTTTTTGACTTATATTCTCTAAGCTCCAGAATCTCGGCATTAAATGGAGTATCTGTCGAATGATCATAGCAAAGCTTCTTTGTCTTAATTTTCCCTTCCATAAGGTACATTACCGGTTTATGGATTGATTGTACATAATTCGATATAATCACCTTAATGCTTAATAAGTTAACCGACGAACTTGCAATCTGCGGCTTTAATGCCGTTATGGCTCTTGCAGAACATAACCCCGATCAAATTAACCGCTTCTTCCTAAGGGAAGACAGGATGCAATTTTTTACGAAAACCTGTAAAGCCCTTGCAGAGAGAAAAAGGCCTTATAAAATTTGCGAAGATGAAGAGCTGGAGAGGATATGTAAGACTTCCCATCATCAGGGTGTTGTTGCGATGATCATTTTACCGAAGATCGAACCACTTAATACAGAAGACCTTGAAGATTGGTCAAATGATGCAAGTGCAGGCCTATTGCTTCATTCCATCGGAAACGATCATAACCTTGGAGCCATCATACGCTCTGCCGCCTTCTTTGACGTAAGGTATATAATCCTGTCTGAAATAGATACAGAGGCAAGGCTGACAACAAGCGCCTATCGCATTGCAGAGGGCGGAATGGAGCATGTACAAATAAGAAGCGTTCGCAACATTGAAGCCTTCCTTCGCGATGCAGGCCGTAAACTCCTCACCCTCGGCACTGACATAAGGGCCCGCCGTAAGGTAGGAGACCTCCCGAAAATCTTACAGGAGAGGCAGAAAGTAACCGGCGGAGGGAGACCCGGAATAGTCCTCGTCCTTGGAAACGAGGAAACAGGCCTCCCCGAAGAGATAAAAACAGGATGCCAAGTTCTTCTCCGCATTCCCGGGACAGGCCTAATGGAAAGTCTAAATGTGGCACAGGCTGCCACCCTTTTCATGCATCGGATTTTCGAGCTATAATTTCGATTGTAGGACGATTAACTCAGCGGGAGAGTGCTACCTTCACACGGTAGAAGTCACTGGTTCAAATCCGGTATCGTCCATTAACCGGACAGACTATAGATTATTTCTTCCTTTGCCCCGTCCCTGCTCTTAAGAATGTCAACCTTTTTTGTTTCAATGTCCAGGGGCAGGGCTTCATCGATTGCTGCAGAGAGGAGTATCCTGGTCTTATAACGGTCTGCAAGGCGGGAGAGAAGCTTTGCCCTTTGGACCGCCGAGCCAATTGCAAAATAACCCGAGAGGGCAGACCAGGTAAAAACGCAGCTCCCCGTATCAATTCCGAAATTCCAGAATGCACATTCCTTATGCCTTATAATTTCCGACACAAGACCTGCAGCCTTCCTTGTAAAGCCTGTTATGTCAAGTTTTTCCTGCACAAGGGGTGAACCGAAACAGGCAAGAACTATGTCCCCGTCTGCACCGACAATGGTTCCGCCTGCCCTTTTGAATATTTCCGATACCTTTTTCTGAAACTCAAACAGTGATATTGTCGGATTTGTCAGGTTTTTTGATGCAGGCATTGGTGATTGCTTAACTGCTATCATCACCGCCTTGGCAGTTATGGCATCTGAGGGCAGGGGCCTGCCCCTGCGAATGATGTTCCTTAGATTTGCCCTTGATACAGAAGGCCCAAAGCTCTGGTAGAAATTCCTGCGATAGCGGCCCCTCGCTGCAAGTGCCCATGCAAAAGAAACAATTACACCAACTCCGCCCGCAGCAGCAGGAATTCCCGGGTCCAGCCAGAAACCGGTAAAGATAAAGCTGATGCAAAGAGTTATGCAAAAAATTATACAAAGAAAGGCGCCTAGAAAAACCGTGCTTATTAGGCCCTTGTTTTTTACTGCATAAGAGATGATGAAGGCAGAAATAAGTGAAACTATCATTAATATACCTGTATTTCCCGGATTTATTGCCCTGCTAAAAATTAAACTGTTTGCAAGCAGGGCAGAAGCTTCAACATCAATGCCGCTTCCAAGTATGCAAAAAGAAGCAAGTAAAACGGAAGAAAGAGCATTTCTTAGTCCCAAAAGCTCTTCATATCCCGCCTTAATTGCGATAAATAAATCGTCTTCTTCGATTTCATGGCCCGGGTCATCCGGGTTATATCGGTTATCTCGATCATAAAGAAATTCTTCAAGACTCTCAAAATACCTGTTTCTTATTTCAATCCACAAGGCCCTTTTTTCTTCAATGCCCCCTTGGAAAGAAGAAAGAGGCTCATCCCTTAGCTCAATTGCGAAATCATGGAGAATCCCGGGGCGATTTTCCCCGTATACATTGTCAAACATGCCCAGAGCTTCCGCTTCAAGGAGGAGTCTCCTTAAGTTTCGGTCTGCCTCATCATAGGCAAGGAATTCCCCAATGCCCATCCTTGTAAAATCTCTATCTCTTCCCGGAAGCTCAAAGAGTATACTGCCCTGCCTGTCCCTCGGAATAATATACTCGAAGTCATCGAGCCTCGCTTTCAAGGCACTGTAGACTATATGCTCAAACCTGTGCTCATCGCTCGAGAGCACGGGCGCAACCCGTCTTATTACCCCGTCTCTGTCCGGAATCGCCCTTGAGTATTCATCGCTTACAGCAAGTGTCCCCGGCCTGCCGCCTTCGACTGTTCCGATCAATTCGACAAGCAAATCCCCCGGCCTCCTTGCCTGCCCGAAGAGGGCTGCCGCATCCTCCATCGCTAGAATGCCTTCGAGATCGCGGTATACTAATGTAGAAACTAGCCTGTCCATGCTTAATTCAGAGAGCTCAACCAGCTCTCTGACATAGCGCTCCGAATCTGCAGGCGCTATCAACCCCATTCTGATCCCGTCAAATAAATTTCTTATATTTCCTGTTAAAATCGAAAATTCCCGGTTAAACCGATGCAGAATCTCATCTTCTCCTATGCTTCCTCCTACGGAAAGCCCGAGTATCGGAACCTGGATTATCAGTGTTTGAGCGCCGAGTTCAGTCAATGTATATAGAACAGATGATAGCAGGAGCGGTTCAAGAATATTATCAGCCTGTGTATGCCCCGGAATTGATGTGCCTGTGCTGTCTATAATCAGGATCTCACCTGAAATAGGGGGAGAGGGCCTTAATCTCATAAGGAAATCGTAGAGTGAACCGAGGACAGGACCGCTAAACACTATGGAAAGCAGGGCTGCAGCCATTGCGGAGGATAAAAAAGAAATGAAAAAACGTAAAAAAAATGTTTTTTTTGCAAATTTTGCGATCATATTCTTGCTATTCCTTTATTTTTCGGCAACTGTGTATTATAATGTATAGCGAGGAGTTCGAATGAAAAAGATATACATAATTATTCCGCTGGTTCTAATTTTGGGAGGAATTTTGGCGGCCTGTGCCACGCCGCCGATTGATGATATGAATAGCGCTCATGAAGCCGTTATGCGAGCTGAAAATGACCCTAATGTGGTTGCATACGCGAATAATACCCTGGTTCTTGCCAGAGACGCCCTTGCCAGAATGCAGGCCGAATCCAATGCAAGACGCTATGACACCGCAAGAAGCTTAGCGGCTGAAACCATCAGCCTGGCAGAAAGGGCCATTGCCGACGGAAGGGCAGGCTCTGCAAGGGCAAGGGATGAGGCAGAGGCTATGGTCCGCAGTCTTGGACAGGCCCTCGATGATACCACCCGTGCAATTAACGGGGCAAGGACAGTTCCGGGCATTCGCCTCGATTTTAACGCCCTTACAAGGGAAATGGATGTTGCGCGCGGTGCCTACGGCGATGTACAACAGAGCTTTGCGGCAAATAACTTCAGGGATGTTATTTCCAGGGGCCAGATCATACGCTCAATGCTCGCCGATATTAACGGAAGAATCTCGGAAGCAATGAGGGCGGCAGGAAGAAAGTAAACTTCCCCTCCTAAAGTGAAAGCCCCGCATGTCGGGGCTTTTTTTTGTATTATTTTTTGAAACAGATGTGTTTTCTATTAACTAACCCCTTTTAAAATTTGATTACCCGGGTAAAAAGATATAAAGTTTTTGTATCTAAAAATTAGGAGCATATCATGACAAGAACCCACGTTTTTATTGAATGGAATGCCCGTCTTACCCATGGTGTTCAACTTATCGATGACCAGCATGAAAAATTGGTCCACCTGACCAATACCCTGCATCTGGCATGTCTCCAGGACAAGGAAACTGCAATGCGCTGCTTCGTAGAAGTAGCAAGGGAGGCGGTAAACTATGTACATTACCACTTTACAACAGAGGAACATATGATGCGTTTTCTTATGTATCCGAACTATTATGCCCATAGAAAGGAGCATGAACTGTTCATTAAGGAAATCCTGCGTCAGACCCAAAGATTTGCCGAGCATAAAAGCCTTGTTCCAAATCGATTTGTTCAGTTTTTAAAAGATTGGATACTTTCCCATATTGCAGTATGTGATAAGTCCCTTGCAGAGCATATTTTGCATCTGGAAGACACTGAAAGACTGCAATTATTGTTTACAAGGCCTGCCTAAAGTATTGTATTCCCCGAGACCTTCTCCATCTGTTTTATTAGAGCAGACATGTCTTTAGGGATCGGGGCCTTTAGGCTTAACCCCGTGGGACCTTCCAAGCTCTGCGAGCGGCCTTGCGGGCGGCCCTCGGGGTAGCCGGGCAGAAAAAGCTCGTAGGCATGAAGGCCAAGTCTGGAAATTAAGGGCCTTTCTTCCTTGGGATTTCCCTGCCAGCCCTTCTTAAAAGCTGAGAGCTTTACCGGCCTTCCGTTCCCGTAAAGATCATCGCCCACTACAGTGTGACCAAGGCTTGCAAGATGCACCCTTATCTGGTGGGTCCTGCCTGTCTCGGGCATGGCCTCAAGGATGCTATAATTCCCTGCACTCCCAAGAAGGCGAAATGTCGTAATGGATTCCTTGCCTCGGAATTTATCGATTATGGTCATGTGCTTCTTATTTCCGTTGGGAACTAGGGGAAGATCGCAGACGATTTCCTTTTGGCTCGGCCTCCCGTTTACCGCAGCGATATATCGCTTCTTTACCTTCCTCTTCTCAAAGGCCGATGAAAGGGCCTTATGGGTCCAATCATTTTTTGCAAAGATAACCAGCCCCGATGTTTCCTTGTCTATACGATGAACCGTATAGAGTTTTGGGATTTTGATAAACTCGGCTGCAAGCCTGTCCAGCCTCTCAATAGAAGGATCCCAGCGATCAGGGCTTACAGAAATACCTGAACTCTTATTAAAGACAGCGATATTCTCATCTTCATGGATTAGAGTAAAAAGGGGTCTTTTCATTTTATCTTTCTTGAGCCGGGCTTAACCAAGGGAAGGCCCTCTCTGCACAGTTCGCAGTCATCCGGCGCCCAAGTCTTTGCTTCAAGGCGGCATGCAGGGTAGAAGGGGAGGTCAATTTCAAGGCCGGGGGCCCTGCGGTCTACAATACAGGCAAGGCCTGCGATCTTCGCCCCTGCTTCTTCAAGGGCCTTTATACATTCCCCCGATGACTTTGCCGTGGTAACAACGTCCTCTGCCACGAGTATACTCATATCCTGTTTTATCTCAAAACCCCTGCGCAGAGTCATAACCCCGGAATCGTCCCTTTCAGTGAATAATGCAGGTAATCCCAACTGCCGGCCCAGCTCATAAGCCACGATAATGCCCCCGATAGCAGGCCCGACAACAGCATCTATCCTAATCTTCCCCGCACTCATGTCCGCTTTAAGCTGCGCAATAAGGCCCGAAAGGGCGGCCGCCGCCCTTTCGGGCCTTGACAGGAGCAGGGCGCACTGGAAATATTGGTCTCCGTGCCTCCCCGAAGAGAGGAGAAAATGGCCCTCGAGAAGGGCCCCTGATTTTTTTAAAAGAGTGATAGTATCGGTTGTATGATCCATGGGAGGAATATAGCATAAGACCTCTGTTTGTGGTATATCTAAAGTTCCTGTATAATTAAATGGAGGTTGTAAAATGAATATAAGAGAATATCTCCACACCATTCCTGAACTTAATATAACAAAGCGTCTTCAGATGATGACAAAGAGCCAACTTGAGCTTTACGCTGAATCATTGCATACCTTTACTGAAAAATTCCCCTCTGAGGAAGGCGAAGTTAAGGCCGCAATGGAAAAACGTGACATCAAAACAGTCATTATTCACCTTACTAGTCTGCGGGACATGCTTGCAGGAATTCATGCAGAAGAGCTCGCAAACGATTGCTGGAAGCATATTAACAGCTTTGATGAGGAAAGGCCTGAAAAAATCGAAGCCTATGTCTCTTATTTTCTTTCGACCCTGACTTCTCTTTCCATTGATATACAACTTGCATTTTTCAAGGCCGAAGAAGATGAAAAAAACTCAGGGCAATCGGCAGGTAAAACGAATGAAGTAAACCCCGAGAGCAGTGAGATTAAGAGCATACTTGCAGTTGATGACGATACCTATTGCCTTGACACATTCAAAGCAGCTCTAAAGGAAGTTCCCTGCAAGATTATCGCAGTCACTTCCGGTTTGGGGGCCCTTGGAGTTTTAAGTAAGATAAGGCCCGAACTGTTTGTTCTTGATATTGAAATGCCGGGCATGGACGGGATTAAGCTTGCGCAGGAGATTAGGGCACAGGGGCACGATGCTCCAATTATTTTTATTACAGGAAAGTCTACAAAGGAATATGTTCAAAAATGTATGCAGGCGGGTGCAGCAGATTTCATCGTAAAACCAATTGTACCGCAAGATGCTGCAAATAGAATTAAAAAGTTTTTATAGAGGAATAGAGGAGTACCTTGAAATTACTCTTACGCTTTAAAGCAGATTCGAGTCTATTTTTACAATACCTTGTTGTTATCGTAATTGCCATTTTTATGGTAGTAACAAGCTTCTTTTTTACTTCTCGTATTGCATCAAGGAATATTACAAGCTATGGCGAAGAAGTGATAATGTTCTCTGCCGAAACCCTGACTGCATATCTAAGGGCTCACCAGGCCACTTTTGAAATTGTTGCATCTTCCATCGAGGAACTTTATGCAAGGGGAACCGATCCGGAAAGGGCAAGCGCAGAACTTGCACGTCTTGCCTCATTAATTTTAAGGAACGATGAAAAGTATAATGGTTTTCTTTATATTTATGCGATAATTGACGGCGAGTTTGTCCATTCGTATCCCGGCGAAGTTGATTGGGAGTATAGTCCGAGTACACGCCCCTGGTATATCGGGGCATACGAAAATAACGGGCAGGTATTTTTCACAGACCCGTATATCAGCCTTGATAATAATGACCTTGTTATGTCTCTTTCAAGAATGTTATTCGATGCCAATGGCGTAAATTTTGGAGTGCTTGCATTTGACATTCAATTTGAACTTATAAGTGATTATGTTAGTGATATACATTTGTTAAACATAGGATACGGGGCCTTGCTTGATTCAGAGCTGCGAGTAATCGTACATATCGACGAATCGATCTTTGGTTTAACCCTTGATGTATTAGGGTTCGGTGAGCTTGCATCACGCCTGCGGGGAGGCTATGAGTTTGATGCATATAGGACAGTTTCCTTTACCGGCATAGACAGCATATTTTTCAGCCGAAAGCTTTTTAACGATTGGCATATTTATATCGGCGTTCCTGTTCAGGAGTTTTATCAGGATGCCAATGCGATGATCTATGTTCTAACAGGGACCGGATTTGTGTCAACTTTTTTGTTATGCGGCATTCTCACCTTTATGTATGCAGCAAAAAAACGCTCTGATGAGGCTTCGAGATTAAAGTCTTCATTCCTTGCAAATATGAGCCACGAGATACGCACCCCAATGAACTCAATACTTGGCATGTCAGATCTATTGCTGAATTCAAGGCTGCCCGAAAGGGAGATGAGATATGTCAATGATATACACTCTTCTGCACATTCATTATTATCGATAATTAACGATATCCTTGATATGTCAAAAGTAGAGGCAGGTAAACTTGAGCTTAGCCCCGTGCATTATGACTTCCATGCCCTTGTTGACAATGTTGTGTCAATGTTCATGCTCGCTGCAAAACGGAAGGGCCTTGAGTTCAGGTTTGAATACTTTGGAGAAATGCCCGAAGCACAATACGGTGATGATATAAAACTGCGGCAGGTGCTAATAAATATCTGCGGGAATGCGGTTAAGTTTACTGAAAGCGGATATATCGAGTTTAAGGCGAGTATTTTAGCCGACAGGGAAATCATTATTTTTGAAATAAAAGATTCAGGCATCGGCATCAGAAAGGAAGATATACCAAAACTCTTTCAAACCTTCGAGCAATCAAAAACTGAAAAAAACAGGTATATCGCAGGAACAGGGCTTGGGCTTGCAATAAGCAAGAAGTTTATCGAGATGATGGGCGGCAGCATTGGTGTAACAAGTGAGTACGGAAAGGGCAGTGTCTTTACGATTACGGTTCCGCTTGTTGAAGGTAAGGCAAGCGAGATAAGACAGAACGATAGCTTTGATAAAGAGCATTCAATAAGCGCACCCGATGCAAGGATTTTAGTTGTTGATGATAATGATTTTAACTTAAGGGTTGCTGTTGGTCTTCTTGGCCTGCTTGGGGTTAATGCCGATACGGCATTGTCAGGCAAAGAGGCAATTAAGATGATAGCTGAAAAGGAATACGACATAGTATTCATGGATCATATGATGCCCGAGATGGACGGTATTGAAACAGCTGCAGAAATCAGAAAGATAAAGGGCAGGGGTGAAAAACTCATAATAATTGCACTTACTGCAAATGCAGTACAGGGAGCAAGGGAGATGTTCCTAACAAGCGGGCTGAACGGATTTGTGTCAAAGCCGATAGAGATACCTGATCTTGTAAAAATACTTATTGAATGGCTGCCTGCAGAGAAAGTAATTCATGCATCGGAAGTTAGCACTGAAGCAATTAAAGACAGCGAAGAAGACTTGGATGACTTCTTCTTAAGCCTGCGTGATATAAAAGAAATTAACGCAGAGATTGGTCTGCATCGAATGAGCGGTCATAAGGTGATGTACCGTGATTATCTATTATTGTTTTATGAAAAATTAAAAGAAAGTGCAGATAAAATGCAGCAATTTATTAATGCCGAAGAAATAGAAAATTTTTCAATTTCCGTACATGCAATGAAATCTTCACTTGCAAGTATTGGAGCTGCGAGCCTTGCGAATGTATCATTAAGGCTTGAAACAGGATCGAAAGAGAAGGACAGCGAATTCTGTAAGGCTGAGTTCCCGGGATACTTTGAGAGGTTGATGCGCCTTCATGAACAGCTAAGCGTTGTTTTCCCTGCCGATTCCGGCAATTTTATTAAAGAAAAAGGTTCTATTCCTAATCTAAGAGAAGAGCTGGAAAAGGCAATAGGGGCTGTTGAAAGTTATGACAGTGATGCAGGCATAGAAATTCTTGCAAGTCTTACTGCACTTGATTTTGATGAAGAAATTAACAATTTGCTTTTAGAAGCTCTTAAGTGTCTTAAAAAGTATGAATACGATAAAACAAATGATTGCCTTGTCCTTTTACAAACCAAACTCGGCTCTTAATAGTTTTATGTTTAAATGAATGCCCGGCCTCATCGCCTCTTTATTAATTACACCGTGCTCATAGCGGTTGCCGCTTGGGGTTACCGTATTAATACTTCCAATGGAGACTGTGCAGGCAGAGCGGAGCCACGCCCTGTTTGTTTTAATTACATCTCCCGAATATCCCCTGTCGTATCCGTTAAGACGCCAGAGGCCCGATCGGCCCATCGCGGAGTCAGGGCGGTCTTCGGGAATGCGGTTAGTAATAAGGGGACTGCTTGGATCGCCCGGGTATTCGATAAAGGTTTGAAAACGTGCATTGTCTTTATCGTGCCCCATTGTGCGTATTTCAAAATCGGAGGGGAGCCAGAGCAGGTCATTATATGCCGAAGCAATATTAGTATGACGCCATTGGCCCTTATCCGGCCCTACAGAAAGGCCATCCATTCCGTTGGCAATGAAGAACATGTCCCAGTTCCCCCAGATACGGCTGGCGGCGCCAAGCCCGTCAAACATATTGTCGGAACCGGTAAAGTGCCCCCTGGTCGTATCGCTTTGCTGAAACTGGCCCGACACATAAAACCTGCCGAAAAAATTAGAGCCCGTCTGAAAAAATGATGATTGCCATTCTCCGGGCAATTCGGAAGGTGTGGCTATGAATCGCCTTACGTCAATTCTGTTTAAGAGCCTTTCAGCATCGTGCCGGAGATTAGCCCTTGCAATGCTTGCGCTATAGTTTCCTTCCAGTGTATAGTCGCCCTGCTCTCCTCCTGTATTGCCGTAATCATCCCTTATAGTATTATTATGATTCACCGAAATTTCCGTTCGATAATAGCTCCCGTCTTTTCTTAGTCTGAGGAAGCGTTCGTCTATGCGCGAGGGATCCCTTGAGTCATAACGATTTCCGTTAAAGACTGAGAGCCTATAGGGCTCATACATCCAAAGGGTGAGTACATCTCTCTCATTGTCTGCTGCCCTGTAAACCAATTGCCACCATTGGTTCGAGAGACTCCTTGAATGATCGCTCATCCTGCCCGGTATAGTATCAAAAAGCTTAATTAAAATTGCACCGCTATAGTCTCGGTCACGGTAGATACGATCAGGTACCACATAATGCGAAAAATCTTCTGCTGTTAGAGCATGAAAGACAGGCCCGTTATGCGGCAGTCCTGTCGGCCAGTTCCGCATGGGCATGCGCAGCATTGGATCAAGGAGCGGATCATTGAGTATTGTTAATAAGCTTGATAAAACTTCGATGTCAACAGTGCCGTCAAGTTTAAAGAGCGGCTTTTCGGATACTCGCAGAATATTATGGGAATCGTAATAATCGAATTCTCCTTGAGTGCAGGAGCTAAAAATAATGCCTGATAAAATTAAAAATAAAATTACAATTCTTCTCATTGTTTTATAGTACACCCCTCCGGTATTAATTAAAGATCCAATATCATTTCAAATTGGCTTCCGGTAAGATTAATATTTTTTGCCTTTAGGAAACCGTTCATCGATTCGCATGAAGCATCAGTATTGATTATTTTTATCGAAGCATTTTTATTCAATCCAAGAATCTTGTCCAATAATAATGACCCAATCCCCCTGCGCCTAAATTCTCTGTCTATGGCAATTTGGGCAATATCACCTGAAACAGTAAAGAGTATGCAATAGCCCACAAGCTTATCCCCTGCAAATGCTCCGAGGCAGGTAAAGACGCCCCCTATCCTTTCAATCGATTCAAAACTGTTCTGCCAAGAAGGATGAAAATCCCAAAACCGGGAAACATCACGGAGGGAGCTCAGATCAATTTCCCTTACGTTGTGCTGTAGATTTTCTTTATCATAATCGTTAATTATTTCTTCCTTTTTCTGCACATAAAAATTAAGTTCCCTTGTCATTTCAAAACCTGCATTCTTATAGATCGGCAAGGCCTTTTCATTATGCTGCATTACTTCAAGCAGGTATTGCTTATAGCCCGCCTTTTTTAAGTACGGAATAGAGTGTTCAAATACCTTGCTCGCCATTTTCTTGCGCCTATGCTCGATAACCGTGCCCGTTCCCGTATCGTATACAGTATCTGCCCCGTTGAAGGACCCCGTCCCGTTCAAGGTAAAGGAAAGCAGTTCCTCCCCTTCGAACATTCCAAAGGAAAGCTCCGCGTTATACCCCCGCCTCTTAAGCATCGCCTTAAGCTGCTCTTCATTGACTTGAACCTCAGCATAATCACTAAAGGCACTGCTAAACGCCCGAAAGAGGGTTTCAAAGTCCGTCTTTTCAAGGGATTTCACTTCCATGGGCCTATTTTAGCATTTTTCGGGTCTTACCTGCAACTGTCAGGGCCCACTTCCCAAGTGTCATCATATATGCGTCATATATGACGCATATATGATGACAGGAGCATTACTAATTCATGCATTAATATATGAATATTGAATAAAAATGGAAGTATTTCATAGTATTGAGTAAAGAGGGCATTATGTATTATGCACAGTTTCAAAATGTAAACGAAGAGTTATTTAGGTTTAATACGCGTGTTTATTGTGATCCATCACTTAATCAAGCAAGAATAAGGATAAAAGAATTTCTACCTAATCACCCAAGAGATTTATCTGAAGATAATGATTTCAATTTTGTCTTTTATTCTTGGGGAGGGTCGGATGGCTTGCTTAATATCTTTAAAGAACGCTTTATAGATAATATATGTACAGACAATCATATTTGGTTTAATAAAGATGAAAATATTTTTTGTACAAAAAATCAACCTGGAATTAATGACTTTCCTAAGCATATTCAAGGCTTAAACCATGATTATATAACACCATATTTAGCAGATATTTTAAGAATCATTTTTAGAAATTGAATGATAATACGGTACATAATTAATGATAAACTGCACTGATAAAATATATTAAACCTGATCTGTTAGCGAAGCAATATAACACATTAAGCTTAAGTTTTTAGTTTTTTTCTATGGTTCTAAAAGTATTAATAACGCACATACTTGAATTTATTATTATGACATAATATCGTACACTGAAGGAGTTGAAATATGAGTGATTGGAAGGAATATCAAAGGAAGGACTCAAAAGGCAATATCCATGATGAAGAATTTAGAGAAAAGCCTAAACCTCCACCCTACAGTGGAGGAGATGTTTCTCCGGGTGCAGGGGTAATAGGTGTAATTTCTTTTATTATTGGGATAATTTTGGGAATAGTCGTAGGTTATTCTACAGGCAATTTCTTTTATGGAATTGTTTCCGGTATTGCATCAATTATTATTTTAAGTTTAGTAATAACAATTATAAGAGTAGCTTATCCTTGGATATTAGGAGCTATTGTTGGTGTAATAGTAGGCTTCGCCACCGGTAATATTGTAATTGGAGTAATTACCGGGCTTATATTAGGTGGAATAGTAATGGCAATTGCATCCAATTTTGATAGCGAATTTTACTAGAATTCTGATTGCCTAAAATCATTGATTACCTGAGAAGGGCTTTTCTTTTCCTTATTTGCAAAAATAACCTTATCAATATAGCTATAAAAAACACAATAAATAATAATATCCACAGTTCATACCCTTGAAGGAAAAGGAAATATACTATACTGATAGGCGAGGTTATTTTATCAACCTTAATTTGCTTAGGAGGCATTATTATGTCAGAGAAGTACAGATCGATTGTAAAAGTGGATTCTTTCCAGTATGCACACAGGTTTATGAACTGGAATAGAGAGGCAAAGCATCTTCACGGGCATTCAGGGTACTTGACCATTGAGCTGGAAGACGAAGTTGACCCTGTAACCGGATATGCTCATGCGTGTAAAGACGGCATGAAAATTGCATGGGAGGTATGTGACCATTTTCATCATGCAACGCTCTTTCAAGAGGGCGATCCGCTCCTTGATGCGGTTCTTGACGTATACAGAAAAGAGGGCATTGTTAACGACCCTGACCACTGTGTGCCTTTAAAAAAGATAGACCACCCCCTTGCTTGGTCATACCCCGAGTACAGAATAGTCGTAACTAAAAAAGTTTCTACTTGCGAAAACCTTTGCGAGCTCTTCTATGAACTTCTAAAGGACAAAATGCCTATTAAGAAAATTGAGATGCGATCTTCGCCCATAAATGCTGCATCCAAAGAGTTTTAGTAGAAGGAAATATAATTCATAAATTTATTAGAATGCTCGTTGACACATGATAGCAGAAATGCTATCATGTGAGCATGAGTAAACGAGAGAAACTCATTCAAAGAATTTTTAAGGGTAATTCAGATGTAAGTCCCGACGAGGCTATGAAAATCCTTGAAATGCTTGGTTTCCGGGCAGCAACAACTAGTGGTTCTCATAAAACATACAGGAAGCAAGATCGCCCGTCTGTAACAATAATTCTTACTCAGAATCCATTAAAATCGTACATGTTGAATAAACTACAAGATGCATTAAAGTGTGAGGGATATACCTATGACTAAGAAGAATTTTGATTATTATCTTAAACTACCCTATACTGTAGTTATTGAGTGGTCTGATGCTGATGAGTGTTTCTTGGGCAGTATTGTCGAGCTTGAGCGTAATATGACTTGTGGGCAGACTCGAGAAGAAGTATTAGCAAATTTAAAAGAAGCAATTGTTTCTTACATTTCAACTAGCTTGGAAAACAACATGGACATTCCGGAACCATTAAAAATTAAAGATTTTAAAGGAAATATAACTTATCGTACCAGCAAAGAGCGTCATTACAAACTTGCTAAGCAAGCTAAGCTTTCCGGTAAAAGTATAAATACGTTTATCGATGAAACAATCGCTGAAAAGCTGGCCCTTAGTCAGTGAGGCCCCCCATGAAGGTTCTTGTAATCGGATCGGGGGGTAGGGAGCATGCCCTTGTCTGGAAGCTTGCCTGCTCGGGAAAGGTCGGCAAGGTTTATGCGGCTCCGGGAAACGGGGGAACTGCTGCAGAAGATAAGTGTGAAAATCTTGTCATGAACGGCATTGACCCGGCTTCTGAGGAAGGGCAAAAGATGCTCTTCGAATTTGCTCAAAAGGAAAATATTGACCTTACAGTTGTGGGGCCCGAGGCGCCTTTGGATGCTGGCATTGCCGACAAATTCCGGACTGCAGGGCTCGCAATTGTTGGGCCGGGGAAGAGTGCTGCCCTGCTTGAGAGCAGTAAGGTTTATTCCAAGTCCTTTATGGAAAAGTACGGGGTAAGGGCTGCCGGCTCGAAGAATTTTACAGATCTGAGCCGGGCCTTGGAGCATACCAAAAAGCATTTCGGAAAAGACCCTACAAAGCCCCTTGTTATAAAGGCCGATGGTCTTGCGGCGGGTAAGGGTGTTGTTATTACCGCGAATGCCGGTGAGGCAATGCAGACCATCAGGGCCTTTATGAAAGACAAGTTGCTTGGAGAAGCGGGGAAAAAAGTCATAATTGAAGATTATCTTGCAGGGGTCGAAATCTCTGTAATGGCTGCGGTAAGCGTCAGCCCGGGTAAAAAAGGTGTAATTAAACCTTTCATTGCTGCTAGAGATCATAAACGCCTGCTTGACGGCGATATGGGGCCGAATACCGGGGGCATGGGTGCCATTGCTCCTGTGCCGGATTTCAGCCCGGCCCTTGAAAAGGACTTCCATGACTCAATCCTTTTTCCTACCCTAAAAGGGATGGAAAAGGAAAAAATGGATTATCGCGGTTTTATCTTTTTCGGCCTTATGGTACAGGATAATCGCACTTTTCTTCTTGAGTATAATGTTCGCCTTGGAGACCCTGAGGCACAGGCCCTGCTTCCACTAATGGATTCAGACCTTGCAGACCTCTGCACCGCCATTTTGAACGGGAAATTATCAGACTATACCATTAAATGGAAGGAAGGCGCTGTCTGCGCACCTGTGATTGCAGCGGGGGGCTATCCCGGTACTTATCGTAAAGGAGACCCGATTGCAATTAATCCTACGGGCTTAAACAGCACAGGGGCAATAATTTTCGCGGCAGGTGCGAGCAGGGGAAGCGGCGGTGTTGAGGGCTCAGGACTTAGAACTAACGGCGGAAGGGTACTCGCGGTTTCAGGTTATGGGCTAGATGCCGAAGATGCCCGAAAGAGAGCATATAAGGCCATCAATTGCATAAGCTTTGATGACATGCAGTATAGGGCCGATATTGGTTTGCCAAGTGGTGGAAATAGTGACTGACCCCTTGATTTTTCAGCTTCTTCTACTATTAGTGCTTATACTAATAAGCGGATTTTTTTCTCTTGCAGAAATTGCTCTTATAGCGCTTAACAAGAACAAGCTCGAGAAAAAAGCTGTCTCAGGCCCGAGGAAAAAAGACATCCGTCAGGCGAAACGGATACTTTCAATTACGGGCGAGCCGTCGAAGTTCATTGCAACAATACAGATCGGAAGCATTTTAGCAGGTTTCCTTGCAAGCGCCTTTGCTGCAAATAATATTTCTGTCAGGCTCAGTGCCTCCCTCCTCTCCCTCGGGCTTCCCCTTCACCAAGGAACCATTGCAAATATATCCATGGTACTAATTACGATAATCCTTTCCTTCATTCAAATGGTACTTGGAGAGTTAGTACCAAAACGGATAGCTCTTAAAAAAGCTGACGTAATAGCTTATGCAATATCCGGTATTATACTCTCTTGTTCCCGTCTCTTTGCCCCCCTTGTCTGGCTCCTTGCAAAAACCACAAATGCCATTCTCAGGCTCATCCGTATCGGCCCTGAAGCTACTCCCGATGAGATAACCGAAGAGGAAATCCGCCTTATGATAGACCTTGGCAGCTCAAGGGGAACCATTAAGGACGGCGAAAAGGAGATCCTCCACAATGTCTTTGAGTTTGATAATAAAACAGCAGCAGAGGTAATGACACATCGCAAAGATACTGTATTGCTTGGTATGGATGAAAGCGAGAAAGAATGGGAGCAAAAGATTATCGATAATAAGCATAGTTTCTTTCCTGTATGCGGAAAGGATTCGGATGATATTATCGGGGTACTTAATACAAGGGATTATTTTTGTCTTTCGGAGCGCAATAGAGAGAATGTGATGACCCAAGCAGTTACGCCTGCTCAGCTTATTCCAACATCTGTAAGGACTGACATGCTCTTAAGAAAAATGAAAAAGAGCAGGAACCACTTTGCGGTAGTCCTCGATGAGCATGGCGGCATGATGGGAGTTATAACAGTAAAGGATCTTCTGGAAGAGCTTGTGGGCAAACTCGATGACGATCTTTCGCATCCCCCTGAGCAGCCATTAATTGAAAGGATTAGCGTTAATACCTGGCGCTTAAACGGTGCAATTTCCCTCGATAGGGCAGCAAGGGAACTTGAGCTTCCCCTGCCTGTAGAACGCTATGATACTTTCTCGGGGTTTGTATTCAGCCTTCTCGGGAGAATCCCTGAAGATGGCGAGAAGCCTGAGCTGCAGGAGCAGGGGTTAAAAATTAATATTCTTGAAATTCGCGAGCGGCGTTTGGAAAAGGCCCTTGTAACTAAAATTGAAAACATGGAGTAATTTATGTCCGAAAAAATAATAGATTTACAAAAGGCCCTTGATGATGCTCTTTCCCTTGCACGTCAACATATAGATAAAGGCAATGTTGCAACCTATATCCCTGAACTTGCCCACGGAAACCCGAAACATCTTGGTGCCTGCATTATGAGTACAGATGGTGAACGCTATTATGCAGGCGATTCGAAGCAGCTATTTACAATGCAGAGCATTTCAAAAACAATCACATTAATACTTGCATTGAAACTTGCAGGAGAAGATGAAGTGTTTTCGAGGATTGGTGTTGAGCCGACAGGGGATGCCTTTAATTCGATTGTTCGCCTCGAGACAAAAACTCAATTCCCCCTAAATCCAATGATTAATGCAGGGGCAATAGTTGCGGCAGGTTGCTGCTTCGAGCAAAAAGGTGATCGGGTTTATGAGGAGTTTCTTGATTTAGCACGGAAGCTCTGCGGAAATAAAGATATATCAATGGATGAAAAGGTTTATATTTCTGAAAAGACTGTCGGTATGCGTAATAGGGCGATGGCTTATTTCCTTCAGGGAGAGGGTGTATTAAAGTGCAAGGCAGAAGATGCCTTAGACCTATACTTTAGAATGTGCTCTGCCTTGGTAAATGTCTGCGATCTTTCACATTATGCCCTTATTCTTGCGAATAACGGCAAATGCCCTAAAACAGGTGAAGTCCTTGTGGAAGAAAGTGTTGTGCGAATTGTTAAAACCTTAATGGTCACATGCGGTATGTATGACGGCTCGGGAGAGTTTGCAATAAAGGTTGGAATGCCCGGCAAGAGCGGGGTCGGCGGTGGCATCTTGGCAACAGCAGAAAATAAGATGGGCATTGCCACTTTCGGGCCTTCGCTTGACCGAAAGGGAAATAGTGTCGGCGGCCTTATCATTCTTGAAGAACTATCTAAGAAGCTGGGTCTGCATTTATTTTCAGGCAATGTGTTTTATCGATAAGCATCTTCGCAGCATCGACAATTGCCTTATGCTCTTCTATGCGAATCCTTGCAGAAAGGCTTTCGGGAGTATCATCACCCATAACAGGGACCTTCCTCTGCAGCAGAATGGCCCCTGAGTCTATCCCTGCATCCACAAAATGAACAGTGCAGCCTGACTCCGTTTCGCCTGCCTCGAGTACGGCCCTGTGAACATGCTCCCCGTACATGCCCTGCCCCCCATACTTTGGAAGCAGGGCAGGGTGAAGGTTTATCATTTTACTTGAGTACTCTTTAATTATGTCTCCTGCAAGTATCGAAAGAAAACCTGCATGGATTATTATGTCGATTCCCATTTCGCGGCAGAGCAGCAAAATGCGCTCGGAATGTTCCCTGCGCCTCTCCTCCCGGCTTAAACCCCGGCCGGGCTTTTCGATGAAGGCCCGAATGCCTGCCGCCCTTGCACGCTCTAAGGCATAGGCGCCTTCTCTGTCTGAAAGGACAGCGGTGATCTCAATGCCCGCGTCTATCAGGGCCTGCAAGTTCGAGCCGTTACCTGAAACAAGGACGAGAATCTTAGGCAAAGCGAAGACCTTCGCTGCCTCCTCCCTTAGGCGCAACCTTTTCCACGAAGCCTATCTCCCGTGCAGGGAAGCCATGCTCTGCTAAAAGAGCAATGCAGTTTGCCGCATCCCCCGGTGTAATTGCAAGTATAAAACCTATGCCCATATTGAAGGTATTAAACAAGGTCTTGTTTATATCTCTGCTCCCGCTTGCGGTCTTTATCCCTTCTGCAATGCGGTTAAAAACCGGAGGAATCTCCCAAGAGCCGGCTTTTATTACTGCAGACAAATTTGAACCGGAAGGGAATACCCTTGGGATATTCTCGTAAAAGCCGCCGCCGGTAATATGAGCCATGCCGTGTATGTCAATTTTTTCCATCAATGCAAGAACAGGCTTTACATAGAGCCTGGTGGGTTCCAGCAGAACTTGGCCTATGGGCCTTCCGCCAAAATCCTCGTTCAAGTCCGGTATTACCTTTCGTATAAGGCTGAAACCATTGGAATGAACGCCCGAAGAAGCAAGGCCGATGAGCAGATCACCTTCGCGGACCTTACTGCCATCAATTATCTTCTTACGATCGACTATACCGACAGTAAAGCCCGAAAGGTCGTATAGATCGTCGGGCATAACCCCGGGATGCTCTGCAGTCTCTCCTCCAAGCAGGGCAGTCCCGGACTCCTTGCAGCCTGCGGCTACACCCTTTACCAGCTCTGCTGCAATATCCGCATAGAGCTTTCCGCATGCGATATAATCCAGGAAGAAGAGGGGCTTAGCACCTTGGCAAAGAATGTCGTTGACACACATGGCTACGCAATCAATCCCAACTGTATCGTATTTTTTTAGTTTAAAAGCAATTTCCAATTTGGTGCCGACACTGTCTGTCCCTGAAACAAGCACCGGCTCTTCCATTGTTGTAAGAAACTCTTTTAAGGAGTATAACCCTGCAAAGCTCCCAAGTCCGCCAAGTACTGCCTTCGAGGCAGTTTCTGCTGCAAGGGACTTATACTTCTGTACCGCCCTATAGCCTTCTTCAATATTGACACCTGCTTCTTTGTAATTCATATTAAAATAATATCATGGGCGAAGGACATTGAAAACTAAACTATTGGTTTTTTTGCTAATAATATTTATTAATTTCCCTCTATACTCCATTTCTTTTTCTGATGATGAAGACCCGGTGCGCCTTGCCTCTCGCATAACAGAGCAGATGACAGACGAGCAGGCCCTTGCCCAGACCTTCATGCTTGGCTGGGTAGGAGCCGAGCCTTCCCCTGTCATCTTGGACTGGATTCGGGAGCGGCAGATTGGCGGAGTGAAAATTTTCGGCTGGAATACAGACGATACCCGAAGACTTGCGCGCACCGTCGGAGAACTTCAGAGTCATGCCCTTGATGGCCCCTTCGGCATACCCCTGCTTATTGCTACGGATCAGGAGGGGGGTATTGTGAGGCATGTTAAGGGTGATACAAGCGAAACACCCGGGAATATGGCAATAGGCGCTTCGGGAAGGCCCATAGATGCATATTGGTCGGGTTACTATATAGGAAAAGAAATTGCTCTTTTAGGGATAAATATGAATTTCGCTCCCACCGTGGATCTGTATACTAACCCCGATTCCGTCCTAATAAGCACCCGCTCCTTTGGTTCCGATCCTGTTCAGGCTGCCATCCTTGGAAGTGCCTTTGCAAAAGGCCAGCTCGATGCAGGGCTCATTCCCACCGCAAAGCATTTCCCCGGCCACGGAGACACGGCCCTCGATTCCCATGGAGTTCTGCCAAGGATCAACCTTTCCTTTGAGGAACTCATGGAGAGGGAGCTTATTCCATATAAGATGATGATAAACGAAGGGATCCCCGCAATAATGAGCGCCCATCTTGCCTTCCCGAATACTGAGGCAGGTCCGGTTCCTGCCTCCCTTTCGCCCTGGTTTCTCACTGAAGTGTTAAGGAAGGAAATGGGCTTTGAGGGGCTAATCATCACTGACGATCTTTTGATGAACGGGGCCCTTATACATGCAAGATCTCTTCCGCAGGCTGCAAAGATGGCCCTGCTTGCGGGGAATGATGTAATAATGATATCGAGTACGCCTGCCCTAAACGATTTGGTATGGACAAGTCTTTTGGATTCAATGAGGAATGAGCCGGAGTTTCGGGACAGGGTTAGGGATGCATGCCGAAGGATACTCACAATGAAGCTGATTCATCTTAGGGGGGAAGGGTCAGTCCCCTATATTCCGGATTTAGATCTTGTTGATGCGGGTATAGCCGATCCAAGGGGCACCGAGTTCTTCCTCGGCCTTGCAGCCCGCAGTGTCACTCTTATTAATAATAGTGATGCCCTCCCCTTGAACTCTGAAACTGCAGGTAGGGTTCTTCTTGCGGGGAATTTTTCAGACTTTTTTACTGTCGGAAGAAGGGCCTTTCCGACTGCTATCACCTATTGGTACTCCCCTCTCAGGCCTCTTACAACCCTCTTAAATCATGCCCGAAATGTTGATACCGTGATTTTCTGTCTGTTTGACAGGGCAGGGATGCGAATTCTAAACCAATTGCAAATGCAGCTTTATCACACTGATATAAAAATCATCGTGCTTTCTGTTTCCAGCCCGGCCCTTCTCGATGATCTATATCGTGTGGACGCATCACTTTCCGTTTATAGTTATGCTCACGAGTCATTTATTGCAGGATTTTCTGCGATGCTTGGGAGAATCCCCGCAAGCGGGAGGGTTCCCTTCCCATATAGCCCTGAAAGGCCGCCAAGGCAGGCTGTCCTTGGAAATTAGGTCGATGTCTGCATCTAAATGGCGAAAGGTCTCGGGCGAAGGGTACCCCGCGGCCGAGAGTTATCTCCGGCATTTTGAGAGATTCTGTGTAAGTGCATCGGCCCGTTTCATTAAAAAGCGTGATCATGTATGGTATCTTGCAGGCCCCGGAGGGGATGTATCATCCTTACTTATCCATAGCCGTTATTCTCTTTACCCTGTTTTTGGTGATAATACTTTGATTCCGTGCCCGTCTTTCCTTAAGCGCTTTTTGATTAAGGTCCCGGTTCACTCGGTCCAGGGCATAGGAAGGGATGTTGAGCGTCTTGAGGCCCTGATGGAGGATCAGGGTTATTTTGCTTCGGAGCGTATTCACTATAATCTTATGAGCCTGGATACTGCCCCTGCAAGGCAGGCTCTTGGAGCAGGCCCTCCTTCTTTGGTCCTGCGTCCCCCGAATCCTGCCGATAAGGAGGAACTATTTGCCCTTCATTCTGCATACGAGAAGGAAGAAGTTCTTCCTCCCGATGCTAGTTTTAATCCTGCCTCCTCCCTCCATAATCTTGAGCGCATACTTGGCTCGGAAAGGATGCTTCTTGCCGAGCTTGAGGGGAAAATTGTCGGGAAATTGAATACAAATGCGGTTTCATTTACCAGATTCCAGATCGGCGGAGTTTATGTACGCCCTGAGTATAGGGGTCTTGGTATTGCAACAAGGATGATTGCCGCCTTTTCTTCAGAGCTTCTTGCCTCGGGGTTTGGTATTACGCTTTTTAGCAAATCTCATAATAAGGCGGCTAAAAAAGCCTACTTAAAGGCAGGTTTTTCTGTTTTGACCGATTATCGAATCAGTTATTTTTGATATACTTATAATATGGAATACATCTACGAGACCCATCTTCATACTGTTCAGGGTTCCGGATGCGGATCATCAAGGGGAAGGGACTATATCCAAAGATACCTTGATATTGGCTTCACCGGTATTATTGTTACGGACCATTTTTATAACGGTTATACTGCCGTTAATCGCAGCCTTTCCTGGGAAAAATGGGTGCACCAATTCTGTAAGGGCTTTGAAGACGCAAGGGAAGAGGGGGCTCGAAGGGGTCTTGATGTATTTTTCGGCTGGGAGGAGACCTTCCGTGGCGGCGATGATTATCTTATCTATGGGCTCGATAGAAACTGGCTTTTAGAGCATCCGCAAGTGCGTTTTTGGACAAGGGAGGAGCAGTTTGAGCAGGTAAGGCAGAGCGGAGGCTGTATTGTTCATGCCCATCCTTTCAGGCAGTATCCCCATATAAACAGGATCTGCCTTTCAAGCGCAATTGACGGGGTAGAGGCCGGGAATAGGGCCCATCATCAATCTTTTGATGCACTTGCATACTCTTATGCGAAGAAATTGGGATTTCCCGTTCTTGCAGGGTCGGATATTCATTATGTGGATGGTATAATAGATATTGATTCTGTATTTGGAGTGATTCTGGATAAAAAAATGGAATCAATTGCGGATTATGTAGATGCGATAAAGAAAAATTCCATTGCCGGCTTAAGGGTTACTGAGGGGCGTTTTAAGCTTCACGGGAACGAGAGAATTGATATGCCCGTGGACATCCTGGACATTCATGACCTGGGCATTAGTAAATTGGCATTGACCGGTGGTAATTAATCAAGTATAATAAAATAATACAAAAGACATTATAAAAGTACAATTAGCCGTAAATAATGGAGGATGGAGCCTGTGAGTGGAAAAAGAATAGTTCTGGCGATAGACGACAATATGATGCAGCTTGATATGTTTGGAAAAATGTTGGGTGATAAATACGATGTACGTACAGCCAATTCTGCTTCTCATGCACTCAATTACCTTAATTCTGATAAGGCTGATATCATCTTGCTTGATATTGAAATGCCCAATATTTCCGGTTTTGATTTTCTTCTCGATATTAGAAAAATCCCCAGTTATATGGACGTGCCGATAATAATTGTCAGCGGCACTGTAGGACCGGGCTTTACCGATCAGGCTAAGGCTGCAAGTGCTTATACAGTGCTTCATAAACCGGTCAAAACAGACGATTTAATTGCTACTATAGAAGAGGCTTTGGCTGTAAAGGCCTAAAGAGGAAAAGGGGAATAAAATGAGTAGTACAGGGAAACAAGCCCCGGTTATTAAGATTGACGAGGATAAATGTATCAACTGTTATGCCTGCATAACAGCATGCCCCGTAAAATACTGTAATGACGGATCAGGAAAGGTATTGAATGTTAACCATGACCTTTGTATCGGCTGCGGACACTGCATTTCTGTCTGCACCCATAAGGCGAGGCATGGAATTGATGATACGGAACTTTTCTTTGATGATCTTAGGCGCGGGGAGAAGATGGTTGTCATTGTGGCCCCTGCAATTGCTTCGGTATTTCCGGGGAATTACCTTAAGCTGAACGGCTACCTGAAATCACTTGGGGTTGAGGAATGCTTCGATGTAAGTTTTGGAGCAGAGCTTACGGTTGTTTCCTATGTTAATTATATCAAGGAAAAAAAGCCGAAGTTAGTAATTGCCCAGCCCTGTCCTGCGATAGTTAGCTTTATCGAAATCTATCGTCCGGACCTAATCCCATATCTTGCACCTGCAGACAGTCCGATGCTTCACTCTGTCAAAATGGTTAGGGAGTATTATCCGCAGTATAGGAACCATAAAATTGCTGTTATATCTCCATGTATTGCAAAGAAAAGGGAATTCGAAGAAACGGGCTGCGGGGACTATAATGTCACCATGCTGGGCCTTAAATTGTTATTTGAAAAGCAGGGGTTAGACCTTTCAAGATTTCCTGCAGTCGAATATGTGGGCCCCGGCGCTGAAAGAGCGGTAATGTTTTCCTCCCCCGGCGGCTTGCTTGAAACTGCCGAGCGTTTCGTGCCCGGCATTAGAAGAGATACCCGCAAGATTGAGGGAGTTCATACGATCTATCATTATTTATCAGGGCTTGCAAAGGATCTGAAAAGACCTGAAATAGAGTTCCCCCTCCTTATTGACTGCCTTAACTGTGAAGTGGGCTGTAACGGCGGCCCCGGCACAGGAAACGGCCATAAATCCACTGACGAGCTTGAGAGTCCTATTCGTAAGCGTTCGAGGGAGCTTGAAAAGCAGCTGAATCCGAAGCATAACGAAAGGCTTTATAAGAGGTATCACAGTATGCTTAACCGCTTCTGGAAGCCGGGTCTTTATAATCGTTCTTATAGGGATCTTAGCGGAAACAATACCCTAAAGCGTCCGAATGAGAGGGAGCTGCAGGAAGTTTATAAGGCTTTAAAAAAGAATACTGAAGCAGATATTTACGATTGTACTGCCTGCGGCTACCAGAGCTGCAGGAGAATGGCAACTGCCATTCATAACGGTCTGAATAAACCTTCTAATTGCGCACATTATAATGTGGCATTGCTTGCTGACGAGAAAAAGACCATCGTTTATATCAACCACCAATTAAAAACCCATATCAGCCGTGCACTTGATGTTATTGAGAATATCAATACCCTTGTGGAAAAGCTGAATGGCCGCATAAATACCCAGGCAGAGTCGGTAGAGGAATCTTCGGCTGTTACGGGTAAGATTGTCAGCTCTCTTAAAGGTACTTCCGACCTTTCACGGCAGAAGCGCGAATCCATTATGGAATTGATTGAAAATGCAGCAAAGGGTCAGGATGCAATGAAAGAGACCATTCTTGCTGTCCAGGATATTTCCGAATCTGTTGACGGTATTGCTTCTGCAATTAAGATTATCAGTGTGATAGCAGCTAATACTAACCTGCTCGCGATGAATGCTGCCATTGAAGCGGCCCATGCAGGCGAGGCGGGAAGAGGTTTTGCTGTTGTTGCCGATGAGATTCGCCGTCTTTCGGAAAGTACAAGGGAGAATTCTCGAAGTATTTCCCAGACCCTTTCGAGCATTATTTCCGGGATCAATACCACTTCTAAGAGAACAGGTGATACGGGCAACCTAATCAACGATATGTCCGGGGAGATCAATAGTTTTGCGGGCACAATGACAGAGTTGATCGATACCTTGAGTGAATTATCTGCCGAAAGTTCAGGAATCACCAATTCACTGGAAGTTTTAAGGGAAACAAGCGGTGCGGTTAAGGGTGATTACTCTGAAATGTTGTCTTTGACCGACAAGTTGAGGTATGATATTAACTTCCTTGCAGCGATGTCGGCAGACATAGTCCGTGCAATCGAGGAGAATGACCAGGAAATAATTTCCAGGCTTGTTGCCATGGAAGAAGATCATAATAGGAATGCCCCAAGATAGTGAGGAGTTAAGAATGGCAGAAAGAAAAAAGGTTCTTGCAGTAGATGATAATCCTGTGCAGCTTACTTTATTTAAGAATATTCTAAGTAATAAGTATGATCTTTTTACGGCAAATTCTGCAACGAATGCACTAAAATTTATGAATGAAAGTGAAGTTGATATCATACTTTTGGATATTGAGATGCCAAATATTAACGGGTTTCAATTTCTTACCGAAATTAGGACCATTCCAAGCTATATGTTAGTGCCGATAATCATTGTTAGCGGTAAAACAGGGCAGGAATTCTTTGCTGAAGCCAGGAAATCAAGCGCCGCTGACGTTCTTGGCAAGCCGGTTGTGCCCGAATCTCTGATAGAATCGATAGAAAAGGTTCTTAATAAGCCCGAATAATTGCTTTTTGCGGACGTCATATAATGGTATTATCCAAGCTTCCCAAGCTTGTGACGCGGGTTCGATTCCCGTCGTCCGCTTTTTATTTTTTTATTCTAAAAAAATAAAAAGCGGCTTACGGCAGATATTATTTCATAATATCTGCCTCCAGTCCGCTAAATTTTCTTTATTTACAAAACGATAATATTTTACTATAATATAATACATAGAAACGTAAAGAGAGGTGTAGTAATGCCTGAAAAAAAAGTTGTTCAATGGCAGCAATCATATTCAGTTGGTATAAAATTAATTGATGAGCAGCACATGGAACTTATCAAACTAACAAATAGACTCTTTAATAACTGCCTTGCAGGCCGAGAAAGGTCAAGGGCGACCTTTCTAAGTACAATCCACGATGCTGTTGATTATGTTGGGTATCACTTCAGCACCGAAGAAAAGGTAATGGAAAGGGTTAATTACCCTGATTATATGAATCATAAGAAGGAACATTCCACATTTGTACGGGAAGTTTTCAATAAAGTTGAAGAATTTAAGGCAGGAAAGGTGCTTGCACCCCTAACCTTCGTATATTTCCTTAGGGACTGGGTTCTGCATCATATAGCAGTGAATGATAAAAAGATGGGTGATTATCTGATTGCCCTGCAGAGAAGCGGAGAATTACAAAAAATAACGTTGAAGGTCAAAAAAGACGAAAGTACGGACCGGATGCAGATAGGCTGATGGAGGGCCGCGGCTTAAAGGAGTCGATTCTCTGTGAATGTACTAAAGCCCGGCTTCTCTCGCAGGATACTGCGGCTCTCGAATTTGCTTGGAAGGGCCCGCCTCCCCTTGGGGGACAATTTTTTCTAATAAAACCCGAAAGAACCTCTGTCTTTCTTGCCCGCCCGATAAGCGTTGCAGGTTTCCGGAAGGGCCTTCTGCGCTTCCTTATTGCAGGGAGGGGCCGGGGCAGTAATGAGCTTATTGACATGAAACAGGGCGAAAAGGCTTTATTGATTGGTCCCCTCGGGAATTCTTGGCCAATTGGGGAGCTAAATGCAAAAAAAAGCCCTATTGCCCTTATTGGCGGTGGAATCGGCATTGCTCCCCTCTTGATAACTGCTTCAGAATTGAAAATTCCCTTCGATTTTTATGCCGGCTTTAGATCCCGGCCCTTCGGACTTGAAAAAATCAAGGCGCGTTCATTAATAATTGCCACTGAAGACGGCTCGGAAGGAAAAAAGGGCCGCATTTTAGACTTTTTTAAGCCGGAAGACTATGGCGTTGTATTTGCCTGCGGGCCGGAGCCCATGCTGAAAAGCCTTGCAGGCATCTGCAAGGCTGCCAAAGTCCCTGCATACCTTAGTGTGGAGACGCACATGGCCTGCGGTGTAGGTGCCTGCCTTGCCTGTAAGGTAAAAACCACCGTCGGGAACCTGAACTGCTGCACAGACGGCCCGATTTTCAAGGCAGAGGAGCTTGTGTTTGATGAGTAGCTCGAAGACTAAAGCCCCCGACCTTTCTGTAATAATCGCAGGAGTAAAGCTGCGAAACCCCGTAATAGCCGCATCAGGCACCTTTGGATATGGCCGTGAGTACGAGGGACTTCTCGACATTGCAGGCCTTGGAGGCATCTGCACCAAGGGCCTTACCCTAAATCCGAGGGCAGGGAATTCGGGGCCGAGGATTCACGAAACCCCCTCCGGAATGATGAACTCAATCGGCTTGGAAAACCCCGGCATCTCAGCCTTTATCGAAAAAGAGCTGCCCCGTCTAAAGAAACTCGGGCCTGCCATAATTGCAAACCTTTCGGGCTCTACCACCGAAGAGTATGTGAAAGGCAGCCGCCTCCTTGATGCCTCTGATGTCGATATGATTGAGCTAAATATCTCCTGCCCGAACGTGAAAGCAGGCGGAATGGCATTTGGTCTTAACCCAAAGACCGCCGCCTCCATAACCCGGCTTGTCCGCAAGGCAGCACCTAAAAAGCCTATAATGGTAAAGCTCTCCCCCAATGCCCCCGATGTAACCGCCGTGGGCCTTGCCTGTGTGGAGGCAGGGGCCGATGCCTTATCTCTTGTGAACACTTTTAAAGCAATCGCAATAGACGTTAATAACCGAAAACTTGTTTTCGAGAATATCAGCGCAGGCCTCTCAGGCCCCGCGATAAGGCCCATTGCCCTGCGGATGGTCTTTGAATTATCCGAGGCCCTTTCCGCCCGCAAAAGCCCTGTCCCCATCGTGGGGATGGGCGGCATAGCCTGCGCCTCAGATGCCCTTGAGTTCCTCCTAGCAGGGGCCCTTGCCGTACAGGTAGGCTCTGCCACTTTTGCCCACCCCGGTTTAATGAGCGAAGTCATCGCAGGGATCGGGGAGTATATGTCGGAGAGAGGGTTTTCGAAGGTTCGTGAGTTGAGGATAAGGTGTTAAAGTTAGACGGTTAAAAGGCTACCTGTGGATCTTGGAGAGTGGAGGCATTGCGATTAATTTACTTTTGCAAGCTTCTCTAAAACCATATCGCAAATTATATCTTCCGGCTTTTTATTTAAAGCCCTTGCCTCCTTTGCAAGGTACTCAGCAGTAGCGCTGTCTACACGTACCATAGGAATACGTATTCGAGCTTTTGAAGGGTCAACTTTGGGCGGATTTTTTGTATAATACTCGTCAAGGGCGAATGCTTCTTCTTCTGTCATTCTTTCCAATTTTAGCATATATTTACCATAATATTTTTTATTTGGCTCATCAAGTAGCGGAGCTCAAGGTAATTTTCTACCTGATACCCGGGGTTAAGTCGGGTGTTCTTCCGAGTTGATTTCCGCTTTATAGTACGCATATATCTGTTCAACTGAAGAAGAAATAGCATGAATAACTTCATCATTATACTTTGATAAAAGAACTGAGACAGAGGGTGGAATTGCTTCAATTGGTCTAAAAAGCTCAAATGGTTCTATATTAAAGGTTTTGGAGATTTTTACTATACTTGAAAGGGAAATCCATTTTTTCCCGTTCTCAATATCACTTAGAAAATTGATAGAAATGTCCAATTTCTCTGCTAGTTCTGCCTGTGTCCACTTCCGATGATTCCGATATCGCTTGATATTGGTTCTGACTATTGTTCTAAGTTGATCTTCTGTCATTTATCAACCTCTTAGAGAAATTTCTATTATATTTTTGGCATTATACATTTGACCAACATCAAACAGCATGATATAATATTCGCTAATAGCCTAATTCTATTTTGTTTGTCTTCAGAATATGTGTGTAATATGGAGTTATTTTATGAAAACTTTGAAAAATTATGGATTATTGATAAGTGTGCTCTTTAGTGTGCTTGTTCTTGGGATGGTCCTTATCGGCTGTTCTAGTGATCCGGATGATACTTCCTATCCTGGCAGTGAAACACGGACAGAGTTCACCTATACCCACAGTTCAAGCCGTTTTAACTATACTCTGGTTACCGGCACCCGGGGCCGCACCTTGGCAGGTGATACCTATACGCTTACAGAAATTAATGAAGGCATAGAGAGAACCAGCTCAGGGAATGTCGTCAATGTAAGTATTACAGGCTCATCCTTAACACTTCAGCCTTCGAGCTCGGGTTCTCCTGCATTCACCGTCATTGTATTGGGAAACAGGATACACAGCATCAGCGGCACCATTACCTTTACCGACGGCAGTACCGAAAGGGGTCCCGGTAACCTAAACCCTTCAACCGGCGGGGGTGGTTCGACCGGTCAGACGGGCCCCACAAATTATACCGTAACCTTTGATGTAAACGACGGAGACACAGACCCGCCGCCAAACCAGACCGTGACTTCAGGCGGCAAAGTGACCCCGGTTGCTGAGCCCACAAAACAAGACTGGAATTTTCTATATTGGGCAAATGCAGCCAATAATAACGAATGGAACTTTGCCACTGATACGGTAACCGGCAATATCACCCTGAAGGCTATATGGACAGAAGACCCTGTCTTTATCGTAAGCTTTAATACCGGTACGGGCGGCAGTACGGTTTCTAGCTATAATGTAAAAAAAGACGAAAATGCGCATGACCCGGGGGTAATACCTACTACTACCGCAACTTCCTCGACCTTGCCCACGACAGCAGGGCTGTATAGGGGAAAGGGAGCTCCTGATGTTGAGATGGCTCAAGTCTTTGTCGAATGGCGGGCTCCGGGTGGAACTTCGGTATTTGATTTTGTTAATACCCCCATTACCGACAACATCACTCTGACTGCCCATTGGGAGCCGGCCCCCCGCATTGGAAGTGTAACCACTGTACCTCAAGCGGTTAGCCATGCAAACAATAACCCGGGCGTCGAATTCACCTTGTTTCTTAGTGCTGGTGCTTCTTTAACATCGAGTCAAAGCCTTACTGGGAATGCGAGACTCACCATCATCGGCTTGAATGCTGTGACCATACGGAGAACACAAACAGGTAGTATTAGTGCCTTCTTTGATATTGGTGGAAGTGGTACAAGTCTTACTTTGGGGAATCACATCACTTTGGAGAGCAGTTCAAATTCCGCTCCTGTAATTTATCTACGCAACAGCGGTCATCTGATCATGCTTACCGGCTCTAAAATCACCAACTATACTAATAATTCGACTGGTTTCTCTGGAGCTGCGGTTGATCTACCTGCGAATACCAGTTTTACTCTGAACGGCGGCGAAATCATCGGAAATCATAGCAACAGTTCATCTGGTGGCGGCGTGTATGTACATACTAATGCTATTTTCACTATGACTGCGGGCAAGATTGAGAACAATACTTTTGGTACTAGTGATACGCCAATGGATGTTCGGTTTGCAAATTTTAATGCAGCAAACCACACCAAGACAGACGGTACTATCGGCGCTTCGAACCAGACAGAGTTTGAAGGCACCGGCCCGGGGACTTGATCAGAGAAAGCTACAAACGATTGCCCTCGGTGCTTCGACCGCCCGGGGGCGAGATACCCGAGGATTTCGCACCCGGGCAGGTTTCCACAGATGAGCTATTCTTTACGTGTTGCTTGCGACTAGTTGTTAACAACGGCCACAGAGCGGGGGGTTAGGTTTTTCGAATTTTCTTCACCCCTCCCCTGTGGCCTCTAGCTTTTTCACTTAATAAAATTTGTAATTTCTCAATATTTTTTAAAAATTTCAAAGTAAAAACTCATTTTTCCACCGTATATAGATGAACCGTAAATTTTCGGTTACACTATTAAATGAGGAGAGGGAAATGTCAGATACAAACACACAAGAAAACCCTTGTTCTGAACCCTCAACCGAGGCTGAAAAGGGCCGAGGTTCCCTTCCGGATTACCCCAGAGGTATTACCTTCGAGCAAGTCTGGGCGGCACTGATGGAAGATAGAGAACGACAGAGAGAAAGCCAAGAAAATTTTGACCGGCGGATGAAGATACTACAGGAGCAAATGGGCGGCCTTAACAATAGTTTCGGTGAAATGGTGGAACATCTGGTTGCACCAAGTATTGTAGAGAAATTTAATGAACTCGGTTTTGATTTCCATAGATATGGGCCGAATGTCAGGATAAAAAAGCCCGGAACGAAGGATGATATAACCGAAATTGATATCCTTCTTGAAAATGGCGAAACCGTAATTGCCGTTGAAGTAAAGGCAAAGGTAAGACAGAAGGATGTTGAAAAACACGTTGAGCGGATGCAGATTTTACGCTTAGACGCTGACTTACGCAACGACAGACGCAGGCATCTTGGTGCAATAGCCGTGGCAATAATCGATGACGCACTTCGCAGATATATCCTAAGGCAAGGCTTCTACCTGATAGAACAAACCGGCGATACCGTGCGGATAAATACACCTGAGGACTTTAGCCCCAGAGAGTGGTGAGCATACTTCTACAATGAGATAAACTGACGGTTAAACACCTTTTGCAGTTTCTCAATAGTCCCAAGTGTAGGGTTTGTTTTTCGAGGATTTTCTATGCGCTGGTAAAATGTCCAGTTTACGTTCATGCGTTCAGCTACATCTTTTTGTGATAACCCAAGGCGTTCACGTTCTCTTTTTAGGGTAATTGCAAAGGCAATTTTTAAATCAGGTTCGATATAGAATACATCCTTCCTTTTACTCTCCGATGGTTCAGGAATGGTCATTCTCCTGGAATCAAGACTATACAACATAGCAGAGAGCGCCTCTTTTGCCATTAACTTGGCATCCTCCAGAGTGTCCCCCTCTGTTATACAAGAAGGTATGTCTATAAATTCAACAGTATAACCGCCTTCAAGTGCCTCTTCGAATTTCGCAGGATATGCTATCATTTAAAACCTCCTAATTTTAGTAGTTTTTGCTCCGTGCCTTTTTTTAGATCTTTATTGTGAACAGGAATTGATACAGTAGAATTGCCTTTAATTACGATATGATGAGACCCGGTTACATGATCTAGCTTCCAGCCATTTTTCAAGAATAATTTCAACATTTCTTTTCCTGTCATAGGTATATCCTAGAATACTACTAAAAAGTAGTATTGTCAACTTCCTAATGAAAGATAGAGAACGGCAGAGAGAACCGACTAAAGGGGATTTCGCACCCGGGCAGGTTTGACACAGATGAGCTGTTTACTGCCTGCGGCTCTTGACCAAAACATCGCATTTTACTATCATAATGATCCGGAGCGTGGGGACTTTAGCCGCGAGGCCGAAACCAGGAGGAATTTGAATGAGCGCCAGTATCAGGCTTAAAAGATTTGGGACAAAGAAACGGCCATATTATCGTATTGTGGTGATGGACTCCAAGGCGCCGAGAGACGGGAAGACCATCGAAGAGTTGGGGTACTATCACCCTATCGAAGCTGAGGAAAAGCAAATAGTATTTGATGCAGAAAAGATGCGTGCCTGGGTGGATAAGGGTGCGGCTGTCAGCAATACTGTTCGCGGTATTTTAAACAGAAAGAACTTCTCCTTAAGCTAAGGCATAATTGGGGGGAGAAATGGAAAAAGATTTAATAGAATATATTGCAAAATCTCTTGTTGATGACCCTTCTGCGGTGAATATTGCCGTAGTGGAGGGCGAAAAGTCCACGATTTTAGAGCTTAGAGTTGCTCCGGGTGATATCGGTAAGGTAATCGGCAAGCATGGCCGTATTGCCAAGGCCATGAGGACAGTTCTGCAGGCTGCTACTGCAAAGAGCGGCAGACATACGGTGCTGGAGATTCTAGACTAATTAACCGGAAATTTACCCTTGGAATTGTTGGCTCTCCGTTTGGGCTTAAGGGTTTTGTAAAGGTTAAGTCCCTTTCGGGCGAAACTAATCATTTTCATAAATTAAAAAAAATTACTCTAAGAAAGGGCGGGAAAGAGGAAGTTCGCGAGGTTGCTGAAATTCAGGAACAGGGAAATGAACAGCTTCTTATGCGTTTTAAGGGTATTGAAGACCCTGAAGCAGCAAAAAGCCTTAACGGAGCTGAGATAATTGCTGAGAGGGAGTTTGCTGCGCCTTTAAAAAATGGCGAATACTATATCGAAGACCTTAAGGGCCTTAAAATCGTCGCCGCAGATGGAGCGATTCTTGGAAATATCATCGATATTATCGAAGGCGGCGGAGGATTCTTAGCGGAATTGAAACTTTTATCGGGGGATCTGCGTCTTGTGCCTTTTCGAAGGGAATTTCTTGGAGAAATTGACCAAGTTAGCGGCAAAGTAGAGCTGCTTGAACCCTGGATTCTGGAGTAATCATGCTTTATACTGTTTTAACCCTATTCCCGGGGATTAGCGATGCATATTTTTCAAATTCTATAATGGCAAAGGCACTTGAAAAGGGCCTGATTGGGTATAAGGCGATAAATATCCGTGATTTTGCAACGGATAAGCACCATAGCTGTGATGATGCGCCCTATGGCGGAGGTGCGGGCATGCTTATGCTCGCTGAGCCCCTGGGAAGGGCTCTGGAGGCTGCGGGTGCAGTCGCAGGCAGGAAAAATCGCCCCGAGAGGCGGGTCATCTATCTATCGCCTTCGGGGAAGCCTCTGGATCAGGCCCTTGCAAGGGAGCTTTCGGAAGAGAAGGAGCTCATTCTTATCTGCGGTCGCTATGAGGGCATTGATCAGCGTATCATCGATATCTATGTTGATGATGAAATTTCTGTAGGTGATTATGTGCTTTCATCAGGGGAAGTAGCTGCCCTTGTTTTAATCGATGCGACATATCGTCTTATGGAGCAGGTTATTAAGGCAGAGTCGCTTGAAGAGGAGAGCTTTGACTCACCCTTATTGGAGTATCCCCAGTATACAAGGCCCGTAGAATATGCTAGTCTTATGGTGCCGGAAGTTTTACTTTCAGGGCATCATGAAAAAATACGGCGTTGGCGTTTGGAGAAAAGGGTCGAGAAGACCCTTGATCTTAGACCGGATTTAATTCGGCTTGGGGAAGAGCGCTCACTTTTTAATGAAGAGGTCCGTAAAATTATACAGGAGAAACGAGATGAACGAGCTCAGAGCAATTGAAGCATCCCAGATGAAGGAAGAAGTTGATAATTTCAAGATTGGAGATACCGTCAAGGTTCATTTCAAGATTGTTGAGGGCAAGAACGAGAGGATTCAGATCTACGAGGGTGTTGTTATTGCCTTTAAGAATTCCAAAGTGGGTAAAACCTTCATGGTCAGAAAAATTTCCTACGGTGTCGGCGTTGAAAGGGTCTTCCCCCTTCATTCGCCCCGAGTAACCAAGGTTGAAGTTGTTCGTCCGGGTAAGGTTCGCAGGGCAAAGCTCTACTATATAAGGGACAAGATCGGGAAAGGCGCCAAGATTAAGGAGCTTATTGTATCGAGAAAGGCGAAGGCTTCTGTAAGTGCGGCTGCATCGGCCGTGCCGCCTCCCGCTGCTCCGGCGGCTGAGCCGGCAGACTCCGAAAAGTAAAACCTTGCAAGGGGCAAAAATTCCGCCGGCTTTTTCTGCCGCTTCTGCCTCCGATATTTCTGTAAAGCTAAAAGTACCCGAAAAACCGCTCGGTTTTACACCCGCTCCTGTACCCGGCCCTGTGCAGAGCTCTGCTCAGGGAGCACCGGCGAGCCCTCCTTCGGGCTATCAATCTGCATCAATACTCTTTCAAAATATTGCTTCTGCCCTTGGCTTACCGAAAGATAACCTGAGCTTAGCCCTGGTTATTTTCACCCGATTTTTTTCTCTGCCTCCCGATCCTGCATTAATCGGGAGTTTGAGGCGCGAATTGCTGTCTTTAAGGGGGGCATCTCCTGCATTGGGTCCCGAGGCTGAAGCACAGGCATTGGCAGCGGTAATTGCCTCGGATAAGGGCCTTAGTCTAAGCCCAAATGCCCTTGAGCGTTATGCCCAATATCTTTTGCCCCCTGTTCCTGTCGACATTGACGAGAACCCTGACCAAGGAAAAGACAATCCTCAAAATCGAAATGAAAACCCTGTGCCGGAGGATGTTCGTAGGGTTGCAGAAGAGCAGGCACAGGGCAATGAGTTCTTAAAAATTCTAAACAGTATTCGAGGGAAAAATAGGCAGTATTGGATGGTACTCCCCTTCAGAATTAATATTTCCGGTGTTGAGCTTAATATTATTATTAGGCTTTTAAGGGGAGAGTATATTTCCAAGGCAGGAAATGAGTTTTTGGTTGTTGATATTACCGGCCCGAAAAGGAGATGGCGTTGTTTATTGAATAAGGCAGGTGATAAAATCAAAACAGATATTCGTGTTTTCCCTGAATATGAGGGAGCGGCTCTTGATGATTTTAAGAAAAAGGCGGAAAAATTCCTTGGAGAAGGAGTTTTCATTCATACCGGAGTAGAAATTTCATCCTGGATGGACGATTTATGTCCTGAACACTTGCCTTCCATAGACGAAAGGGTATAATTAAGTTGAAGAAAGCGTCTGCTGTAGTATACAATGAAGCAGAGGGAGCGCCCAAGCTTCTGGCTAAGGGTAAGGGCCGCGAAGCTGAGAAAATAATAGCCATAGCAAAAGAGCATGGGATAGAGGTTGTGGAAGATTCAACCCTCGCAGGCCTGCTTGATGCCGGAGTGAGACCCGGGGATTTTATTCCCCCCTGGTGCTGGGAGGCTGTTGCAAAAATTTTGGCCTTTGTAATTCTTGAGGAAAAGAGATGAAGAAACTGAAGAGAACAGTTATGACAGGGGAACTTGTTGAGGGCTCTGTCTACTCCGAGGATGTCTACATTGATGGAGATAATCTTTTTGTTCCTGCAGGGGTTGCGATAAGGGGAAAAGACATTAAACGGCTTGTTTCCCTTGGTATTGGTGCAGTTGAGACAGCAGGAGATATTGTCACAGGTTCATCATCACCTGAACCGATGAAAAAAGCACCCGAGCCTCCACCCGAGAAAACAGCCGCTAAACCTGCTCCTAAGTCTGCTCCCGAGCCAAGGACCACTCTCAAAGAAATACGCGATAGCAAGGGCCCCGACAATGTTTACCTTGATATAGTAAACGAGATTGGTGAACTTTGCAAAAGAATCGAGATAAATGCTCCTATTAAGGCAGGTGATATTAACGATATCGCAGAACGTTTGCTGCAGGCAGTTAGGAATCAGAGGGCTTCATTTATTGGGTTTATACTCGGCGAGAATGTAAAGGGTCATAATCTTGCAAAGAGTTCGGTTAATACTGCAATTCTTTCTGCTCTGATTGCAATAGAGTTAAAACTTAAAAACCATAAGGTATTACAAGTTGTAACAGGTGCATTACTGCATGATGTCGGCATGCTAAGAATGCCAAAGGAAATTGTTGAAAAGAGGGGAGGCCTTTCGTCTGCAGAGCTTCAGCGTATTCAGGCCCATACCCTTCATACCTATAAGATCGTAAACAAGGAACTGCGTTATCCTGATGAAATCGGTGCAATAGTTCTTCAGCATCATGAGAGATGGGATGGTGAAGGGTACCCGAGGCAGTTATCGGGGCAGTCAATCGACATAGGTGCACGCATTGTTTCTGTTGCCGATGCCTTCGAAGCAATGGTCAGCCAGAAGCCTTATAGAAACTCGATGATTGGGTATCAGGCAATGAAAAACCTGCTTTCCGATAACTTGAGGCGTTTCGATCCGGATGTGGTCAAGGCCTTTATTCAGACCATGGGTATTTACCCCATTGGCTCTATCATCCTATTAAACAATGGGGCAATAGCAAGGGTGGTTAATGTTCAGGCGACTGCTCCCCTTAGGCCTACCATCAGAATACTCGTAGACGAAACGGGCAAGGTTTTAAAGAAGGATGAGGGCAAACTTATCGATCTTTTGGCTGAAAAGAGGCTCTTTATTTCGAGAGCGGTAGACCCCAAGGAAATTACCGGTAGAAATGCCGGGTAAAGGTGAGCCGGGGGAGGCAATAGCTGCCTCCTTTCTTGAAGAAAATGGCATTAAGATTTTACAAAGGAATTTTCGCTCCCGAACGGGGGAAATTGACATTATTGCCCTGGATGGAGAGACAATTGTCTTTATTGAGGTAAAGAGCTACTCAAGTTTAGGAATAGAATCCCTCGAATATGCAGTGGATGCTAAAAAGCAGCGTAAGATCATCGAAACCTCTAAGTATTTCCTTTCATTCCATCGAGAATATAAATATATGGCAATCCGCTATGATGTAATTTTTATTTCACCTGATGGAATTAACCATCTTGCATCAGCCTTTACGGAGGGTGTATGATGATGCTGTCGCAGAGAACTTTGAAGAAACTTTCCGTTCAGGAGGTCATGGGAGGGCCTTCCAGGTTGGAAGTTTTACGTCAAAAGATCAACGATGAAGATTATCTTCATGAAGCTGTACAACGAATAGCATTGATTATCAGCAATGAACTGCTGGATTTATCCCAGGGAGGGAGATCATATGAGCAACAGCGGAAAAGCCGGCAGTGGTCGCGGAAATAGCCGAAGGCGTTCTTTCAGACGCCGGGGAGAGGACAACCGGCAGCAGAAAGACTCTGCAGGAAAACCTGAAAAGCAGCCTCCGGGGCCTGCTTCCGAACAGAGCACTGCGAAAAAGTTTAACCGAGGCAGGGGCGGCGCTTCAAAGAAGGCCGGCGAAAACTCAAGACAAAAATGGGCTTCCAATACTGTAAATCCTGATTCCTTCCCCGTATATAATTGTCTTTACTGCGGTAAACCAATCCGCGATCTGAACTCTGCAATAGCCGATAGAGACACTGAAGTCCCGATACATTTTGATTGTGTTGCTTCAAAGATAGGTCTTGGAGAGAGACTCGAAAAAGGTGAATCAATTGCATATATAGGCGGAGGACGCTTCGGGATTATCAGTTTCGGGAAACCTGATTCAAAAGATTTCAAGATAAAGAAAATAATTGAATGGGAAGACAAGGAAAAAAAGGCAGAGTGGCGCTCATTAATAAGTGAACATTATTCGCAAGAGGTGAGTAAGTGATTGGTATAATTGGTGCAATGGAGGAGGAAGTAAGCCTTCTTAAATCATATATGGGGCAATGTGAAAGCCTTGATATTGGTGCCTTTCGTTTTTTTTACGGGAAACTTGAGGGGCATGATATTGCATTATTACGCTGCGGAATCGGCAAGGTGCAGGCTGCGGCAGGGACTGCGCTGCTTATAGAGAAGTTCAAACCTGACCTGGTTTTTAATACAGGTGTTGCAGGAGGCATAGACTCTGCGCTTACTTTTGGTGATGTTATAATTGCCGACGGTCTTGTCTACCACGATGTTGATGTGACTGCCTTTAATTATGCTCCCGGTCAAATCCCGGGCCGGCCCCAGATTTATGCTGTCATGGAAGAGCATATAGCTGCGGCAGAGAAGGCTGTCGATGATCTAAAAAAAGATAAGGTACTTCCGCAAACCTTAAATCATGTTCGGGGTTTAATCGGCTCAGGCGATATTTTCGTTTGTGATCCTGCTCATATAGAAAAGCTAAAAAATACGTTTCCCCTGCTTAAGGCGGTTGAGATGGAAGGTACTGCCATTGCTCATACCTGTGCCCTCTTCGATGTACCCTCCCTGATTATTAGGGCTCTCTCGGATATTGCAGGAGTGGAATCGCCTCTGACTTCGGAGCAGTTTACGCCCCTTGCGGCAAAGCATTCTGCAGAGATCGTTCGCAGGTTTATTGTATGCCGGTAATTGGAATCATAGGCGGCAGCGGGCTTGATAACCCTGACATTCTTAATAGTCCAAAGGACGAAAATGTTTTTACCCCCTTCGGCGAACCATCATCACCTTTAAAACACGGTTTAATTGACGGCATTAAAGTTGTGCTTATTGCGCGTCACGGACGTAAGCATACAATTCCTCCAAGTCAGGTGAATTATAGGGCAAATATTCATGCGTTAAAACATGCAGGCTGCACCCATATCATTGCCACAACAGCGGTGGGCTCTCTAAGGGAGGAAATAGGCAGAGGCGATCTGGTTATAATCGATCAATTTATTGATTTTACAAAACAGCGAAAGATGACTTTTTTTGAAGCATTTGAGCCGCATAAACCAAAGCATGCTCCAATGGCAGACCCCTATGACCCCGTGCTTAGAAAAATTCTTATTGATGAATGCAGGGAACGGGGATATAATTTTCACGAGAGGGGAACGGTGATTACAATCGAGGGGCCGCGCTTTTCTACAAGGGCTGAGTCCCTTATGTTCCGTGCCTGGGGCGCTGATATTATTAATATGTCAATTGCAACCGAAACGGCACTTGCAAATGAAGCAGAGATCCCCTATGCCGCCCTTGCAATGAGTACAGATTATGATTGCTGGAAAACCGATGAGGAAAGTGTCAGTTGGGATGCCATTGCCAAGGTCTTTGCAGAAAATGCTTCAAATGTGACTAATCTTCTTCTTGGCATTATAAAGAAAATATAAAGGAGTAATTATGATAGGAAGTTTCAAAATAGATCACCTGCGGCTGAAACCCGGGCTTTATGTTTCAAGGCGTGATGAGTTTGGCCCGACACATCTAACCACCTTTGATCTGCGTTTTAAGGAACCGAATAATGAACCCGTAATGGATCAATGTGTTCTTCATACCTTTGAGCATGTCGGAGCCACCTTCCTTCGCAACCATAAGGAATGGGGGCCGAGGGTTGTTTACTTTGGCCCGATGGGCTGCCGCACCGGTTTTTACATGATCCTCGAAGGCGAACTTAACTCCGAGGATATACTGCCCCTGATGCGAGAAATGTGCGACTGGATTCTGGCCTTCAACGAGAATCCCCTGCCGGGTCAAGCTGCAGCCCAATGCGGCAACTGGCTTGAGCATAACCTGGACATGGCCAAATGGGAGACCAGGCGTTATGCTCAAGTTCTGAAAAACGCAGGTAAGGAAAACCTTAACTACCCTGCTTGATCCTTCGGCCCCTGCTTCTTCCTTCTTTGGTTTTTTAGAAGGTACTTATGTTCGAAGTCAATCTTGCTTCCAAGTTGTTTCAGAGCTTTAATATGCTTCTGCCTTAATTTCGCATGTCCGGGACTGCTCATCATTAACTCAGGCGCAACATGCACCATGTATGCAGGAGCACTCTGACCGTAAAACTCTATTCCGTCTTCTGCAGCATAGGATTTATGATCAGGGTGTGCCGATGCTATGTTTGCAAGCGATACAGGTTTTGATGCATAATAACGCGGAGTATCAGAGCTTGTTACCCAATATGCGGTATACTGTCCGCCGTTTTCTGTTAGGCGCCAATCCCAGGATAAAAGGATTAATCCGTCCCTTTGAAGCTCGTTCCGAAAATCGGGGATATGCATCGGCAGGGTTTTCCCGGGTTTTGCATGATAAATTGCAGGGATAAAGAGCCTTGCCATTCCTGATAAACCCGGCTCAGGTTTCTTCTTGGTCATGCTTGGGAAAAGGATTATATTTGACCCTGATTCTTCAGGGGTTCCTCTTTCTATTTTATCCATCTGCTTTTTTAGTCTGAGCAGTTGGTCTGTGAGATATTGCATCTTGGTTGACAGGTCTTCGTTTAATTTAGCCTGTTTGCTTATTTTTTCCATGTTTTATCATCCTTTAATAATTTGTTATAACTATAATATATAGAAATTCTTGGTCCATGGGATGGGATTCGAGCGGAATTTATTCTGCTTTTCCCAAAGCATTTTCCACTGCTTCCAGAAAACCAATGCTTGAAAAAGTGGCCCCTGAAATTGCATCAAGATCAGGTGAGCCTGTCTCAAGAACCAGCTCAAGCAGCTCCTCCATTGCAGCAAGGCCCGGGTATGCCCATTCCCTGTGTTCAATAATCTCAATATCCGTTATGCCGTCAGCGCTTATCTCGATACGCACCGTGACGGTGCCTCGCAGCCCCATTCCTCTGCCTTCGTAGATGCCCGGCCTATAGCTCCCTTCTCGAAGAGCTGTGGGACCAAGGCATCCGGCTATTATTAAGAGCAGAGCCGCAGTAAAAATTAGCAGGATTTTTCTCATTGTAGCCTCCTCTTATATACTGCGCGGAGCTGTGAAATGCTTTAAATTTTTGAAAGAATTTGATGAATTTTTCGTGTTTTTTTGATTTAATCGATTATAAACTCTTCAGTGGTATCTATATTTCGCCATACCCGTCCGCCGGCTCTATAGTACATCATCTGATCACTGCCGTCTCGTAGTACATAGAGGACTGCAAAAACCTGGCCTGTTTCCACCAACATCGGGTAATTATTGAACGGCAGCAGCTCCCCAGTTAGAGGATTATCTTTAAAATCATCGTAGGCATTTTCAAGCCTCCAGAACTCACGGCTAAGGTAGCCGGTGGTTCTTGCGCTTAGGTTCTGCCCTCCGAAATATGTGGCAGTATATTCTTTCCCGCCTACAAAGAGGACATCAGGAGTGCCTACCAGAGTCTGTATTGTTTGATTACTCAAACTTGTCGTATTAACTATAACACCGTACCTCTGGCGCAGACGGCTAGCCATTGTAACCCCGCTTCCAAGATACGCAGGATAATTCCCAAGAGATGCATGAGCTGCACCATAGAAGGCACTCATAATACTTTCGTTATCCAAACTATCAAATTCACGGATAAAGTTTTCAACCATCATATCAACTCTTAGGGAATGGCTTCCGCCTGAATCAACGTAAAACCTCCGGCCCTGATCGATTGCCTCGACTGTAAGGCGGAACTGCTCACTGTCTTCCTTTCCGCTTTGCCTCAGGTAATCGAGAAAGCGTGTCCCTGTTGTCAGGTATTGATGCCCGATATCGGTGCCGTGGAAAATGGTCTCCGGGAACTCCAGTTTTATTGTGCGAAAAAATTCCAAGTTTGCTGCTGTGAATAAAGCGGTGCCCCATAGGTCGCTGAAAATATCTTCAATGATATCATCATCTTCTTCCTTCATCCAAACATTAAGGAACTCGGCAGTGAAATACGGCATTTCCAGAAAAAGATGTCTTAGATTATAATTTGTATAGTAATGTTCCCATAGCTCTAATTGTCTGTTCACATGAGCAGCTAAACCGTGTATTTCCCCGAATAAATGAATCCTTCTTTCTGCCGGGCCGGATCTTTGTGTAATACTATTTTCTGTTATTTGACTGCCGGCGCATCCCGGCAAAACTAACATGATTATGAATATAAGTAAAATTGACAGTACCCTTACCCGGTTCACTATATTAGGATAATGCATTTGTTATTATTTGTCACTTGTCTAAAACCTCCATAGTAATGTATTCTGAAAATCAATGAGTTCTATAAATCCGGCAGTCACGGCTTTTCTTGACGGAGCAGAAAGGGTAATTCGCGGAAAGCGGGAGTTCCTTGAACTGCTTACTGCAGCAATTCTCGCCGAGGGTCATGTGCTTCTTGAGGACAATCCCGGTCTTGGTAAAACCACTGTTGCTAAAACCATAGCGCGGCTTATTTCCGACAAAGAAGGAAGACCGCTTCTTTTTAAACGCATCCAGTTTACCCCCGATCTGCTCCCTTACGATATTACGGGCGTTGACGTGTTTGACCCGGAAACCCGCTCGTTTCGTTTTGTGCCGGGCCCTGTGCTTGCAAATATAGTCCTTGCAGACGAGATTAATAGGACCACTCCAAAGGTGCAGTCTGCCCTGCTTGAAGTAATGGCCGAGAGACAGGTTACAATCGGCTCAAGCACACATAGCCCGCCCGTGCCTTTCTTTGTGATTGCAACGGAAAACCCAATCGAAAGTGAGGGCACCTTCCCGCTCCCTGCAGCCCAGTTGGACAGATTTATGGTGCGCCTTTCTCTTGGTTATCCTGACAGGGATTCTGAGCTGTCAATTCTCGAAGATAACCCTGCCGGGAAGACACTATCAGAGCTTCTGCCTGTTATAAATATTGATGATTTCCTTTCGGCTCAGAGCTTAGCCGCTTCGGCATTCTGTCATATAAGCTTAAAAGAAGCTGTTGCAGATATTGTTCGTGATACTCGTACTCATCAGGGTTTTATTCTTGGTGCATCGCCGAGAGCAGCCTTACACTTCCTCGCCTGCGCCCGTTCCTTGGCTTTTGTACGGGGCAGGGATTATGTTATAGATGAAGATATTCTCTTGATGGCTGTTCCTGTGCTTGCTCATAGAGTAAGGTTCCGCGATCCGAGAGCTAAGGCCGATAAATTAATAAGAGAAATTTGTCTTGCAAGACTCAATAAGATTAAGACTTAAAATTCCCCTTCCCGGAACTCTCGCATTTTTTGTCATGCTTATTACAGCACTGGCCTTTATCCTGGGGCAAGGAAGAGCTGAGCTTGTTTTAACATTGCTTGGAGCTATTTTCCTTATCGTTTTAGTTTATTCATTTTTAAGCGTACTGGTTCTTGGTCTCCTTTATAGAAAAAAATCTGCTTCCCTTGCAATGACTATAATCCCTGATAAAGTGAATATTGGTGATGATGCACAGGTTCTTGTCAAATCTCTATTGCCGGGGAATATTCGCTTTCGCACTATTCCTATGGTAAATATTCGCTGTGAATTATGCATTGAAACAAAAGACAGGCGTGTTATACGTTATTATGCAGATCTGAATGACGATGAAGCAGGTAGGATTTGTATAAAAGAGCGTGGTGTTTATTTAGGGGAAAGAGATCGTCTTATTATTTTCGATGCTATAGGGTTTTTCAGGTTTTACCTTCCACTGAGGCAGAGCGCAGGCCCCAGGCTCTTTGCTCTTCCCAACCCTGCTGATGAAGCAAGGGTGCTTCAAATGAAAACGGGCGGCGCAATGCATCGCAATGAGGCCAGGCAAATTAAAACCGATGAGCTAATTGATCACAGGCCCTATTATCCGGGTGATGATCCAAGGAGGATTAACTGGAAGCTTTACAGTCATTCTCCGCTTGGGGAGCTTGTGATTCGGAAGGAGGATTCTGAATCACCGCCGCATTCAAGGACTATTATTTTGATAGACACCGAAGTTGATCCTTCCCTTTATTCCGTTGATGAAGGACGAAGGGCAGTTGACCTCCTATGCGAGTCTGTCCTGTCTGCAGCCCTAGAGCTTTCTGCAAGCGGCTTCTATGTTTGCATTGGTTATACAGGAAGTAAAACAATTTACGGCCTTGAAGAAGGCAAGGCCTTTGAAGCCTCGGATCTTGCCTCCTGTCTTGCACGGCCTGCCGCGGTCTTTCTGACTGAGGCTCTGCCTCTTCCACCTGAAGACAGGCCTGTCCTTGTCTTTGCAATCCCGGGTAGAAACCCTGAAGAGAGGACCCTTGCTTCATTCTGCACAAAACGCGGAAGGGCAGGAACGGAAATTGTTTTCCTTTACAGGGCAGACAGCTATAATGCAATTGCTCTTGAAGATGCAGCAAGGTTATGTACAGCGAGTTATAATAAAAGAAACGGTGTATTCGCAGAGAAAGCCGGAATTTTAAGGGAGGATAAAAATGAAGCATAAGGCATTTAAGATAAGCCCTATGCTTTTAGCCCTTATTCCGAGAACCCTTGCATTGTTTATTCTGCTTTATCAGCTGCGCCTGATTGCGGGGGATATGGCAGATACAAGTATCTTTATTGCCGCCCTGCTCGGTGCTCTTTTTACAGCCTTTATTCTCTATGGTTTTAATGTTCGACCGGTCCCTGCCGCAATAATAATTTTCCTAATACCTCAGGCGATTCGCCTTTTTATTGCCCTGCCTCGCCTTATCCTTGCCGATAATGCAGCTTCCGGCATACTTCTTGACACCCTCCTTCTTGATCTGGATAGGAATAATTTTATTGGTTTACTCCCCTTCTATTGGACTGCAATTTCCACTTACTTTTGCAAGAGAAGCAGGCTTTTCCTAAGGGCTGATATAATTATTTCCGACATTTTTTTTCTGGTACTTTTCATTATAGTGCCTGCATCCTCTATAGATGCTTACCGCTGGCCAATTTTAATGGTAGGAATTTTCGCACTCGTCTTCTTTTTGCAGATACTATCTTTGGTGTTGTCAATGCAGGAAGAGTTAAGACTGCGCATAAGGGAAAAGTTGCCGGCGGTTATTATGATTTTTTTACTTATAGTACTTGCAAGTGTCTTTTTCATCAGGCCGTTCCAGGAGCAAGCTATTGAAAGAGGCGGAGGCCTTCTTGAGCCAAGGTTATTCCGTTTTGATTTTTCTCAAGTCCTCCGCCTCGAGAGTGAAATAAGTCTAAGTGATGATCTTGTCTTAATTGTAAGAAAGGAACTTGATTTTTCTAATTTGCTTCTGCGCCGTTACACGCTATCCGGATATAATGAAAGGCAGGGCTTCTATAGGGCGGATGACATTGACGAGGCTGCACATCCTCAGCGCCTTCCCAATAGGCCAACCCTGCTTCCAATGGAAGAGTTTTCAACATTCAGTATAAAGGAACAAGAGTATTACATTGTTAACTTTGATTCCGGTGCCTTTATCGGAATGAATGCACCAAGAGAAATAATTCCCTTTGAAACCTGGGATGCCTCATCTTTTAATGCAGCTTATGCTGTTACCAGTCATGTGAGTCAGGCTCTTACCTTTGAGCTTATAAATGCAGTCAGTGGAAGTCCCGGACCTGAGACTCTTAAAATGAGCCCTGAAGAGTATGCTTTTTATACTTACTACGGCGCAGATGAAGTTATTGCATCTTTTACGAGGGATATAATCGGCTCGAATACCTTATATTGGGAGCAAATTCAATTAGTTTACGAATGGCTCAAATTTGGCGATTATAGGTATAGCCTAAGGCCCGGAATTGCGCCTGACGGAGATCAATTAAAATACTTTCTTTTTACGGCCAAAAGAGGCTATTGCTCTTATTTTGCCTTCGCATTTACCCTTATGCTAAGGTCTATTGGAATTCCAAGCAGGGTTGCTGCAGGCTTTTCCATGGACCCTAATACCGGCGCATTTAACTATTTTCCTGTCAGAGCCGATATGGCACATGCATGGACGGAAGTTTGGTATCCGGATTATGGCTGGATAGAATATGACCCCACAACTCCAATTCTTGCAGAAGGCGAAGACTTTGTTTTCTCTTCGGGAACGCCTCCTGAATTGTTTGAGCGTTTGATGAGGGAAATCCTTGAGAATCGTTCAGGTTTAAGGGTGAAGGAGGGGGATGATACTGCAACTGTTTTAGAGAATCTTGCGGCTATTGGCAGGATTACTTATGAGTTTTTTGCGCGGAGCGGCCTTTATATAATTGTGGGAGCGGTACTATTTCTTTTAATAAGTATACGTTCGGGATACTATCTGCTTTCGCTTCTTGGAATTAATCCGAGGAAAAGAGCCGGCTATCTTTGGGCCCATGTAAAGCGCCGGCTTGCACTTAAAGGCCATAAGGCTGACCATGGTGCAGGTGAAGGCGAGTGGGCCAAGCTAGTGGATGAGAAAATTAACGGTGTTTATTCGCTTTATTTAGCCGGGGCTGCAGCAAGGTTTTCCCAAAACTATTCTGCCGCCGACATGAAAACCATGACTCATCATTATAAAAAATTCAATGCCGAGTTAAAAAAAATACCAAGACGCTTTATCATCCTTTTGCTGTTCTTAGTCGTCACACTTGGAAGCATCGCACAGGACGAGGGGCCTTCAAGTGCAGACATGCTTTTTGAAAGTGCAATGACTGCAAGGTTCGCAGAAAATTGGGAGAGGGCGATTGAGCTTTTGTCGGAAGGTGCACGAGAATACCCCGATGACTTTCGGTTTAATTGGTCTTTGGGGAACCTTTACTATAACCGGAGGTTATTCCACCTTGCATGGGATGAGTATCGCAGAGCAGAGCAAATAAATGCGCATAACAGAGATTTAATTTTACAGCTTGCAAATACGGCCGGATATCTCAACTTGAATGAATTGTCTGCCGAATATTACGAGCAGGTATTAGAATTGGATAATAATAACAGGGAAGTTATTGGCAGTCTTGCGTGGATGTATTTTAAGCTTCATCGGCTTGAAGAAGCTGAACATCTGCTTCTAAAAGCCATTTCGGAGCTTGGTGATAACATGGATTTTTCAATGCTCCTTGGGACAATTTACTCGGGCATGTTTCGTTATGAGGCCGGAAGGGATGCATATCTTGAATCGATAAGAGAGGCGGAACTTTTCGGGGACAGGCTTTTCCTTGCCTTGAGCTATTATAATCTTTCTATTTTGGAAAGCAGGTTTTATCAATTTGATCTTGCCTTTGACTGCACAACTGAATCTCTTGCGGCAATGAACCGCTCATCAGGGAGGCTTGCTCGCGGAGAGTTATATCTTCGGAGAATGGATTTATCAAGTGCCTACGAGGAGTTCATGCTTGCCTTTGGTATGGACAGATCTCCCCTCTCTAAATTAAACCTTGCACATGCCTTTCAAATAGGAGGCCGCCTTATAGAAGCTGTGCTTTATGCAAGGGACTGTCTTGAGAACCAAGATCAGTCGTGGATGATGAATTACGGCATTGACCCTGTTCGTTATAATCGGGATGTCCACGAGATTTTAGTGGACTCCTATTCAGGTCTTTTGAAAGCGGAAAGCTTCTCGAATCCGGGGAGTTTAAGAGAACTGGTGCAGTCTATTTTCAGGAAGGTCTCCTATAGATATTTCGCTGCGGTACATACACATCTATTTAGAAAGTATAGTCGCCTTTCGGGTGATGGTTATGGGGTTGGTGCAGGGCCTGATCTGGATGCATTACTGCAGTATGCAAATGCCTTCGAAGGATATCCAAGGCGGGCAAGGAGTTATCTTATAAGAGCGAGGGCCATTGAAGAGCCGATAATTCCGCTTTCAGCACCCTACTACGATTTAAAATTAAGCCGTGTTACACGCAATAGCAGGGCCCTTATCGATACCCTCTATAGAATTATTAATGAAGAATTTGATCCGATATGGGAGAGAGATAAAATTTCCGATGCATATACAGAAATTGCTTTAAGGGGCAGAAGGGCAGAAAGGCTGGATGCGGCAGAAAGGCTTTTTGCGATTAACCGCGGCGGCCTGCTCAAGAACGGCATTAGGCTTCCTGTTAAAATCGAAGTTTCAGGCGATGCTGCGGACATTCGGAGGGTTTTAATCAGAGCAGCAGGCAAATCCGGCCTTATGCCCATCGACGGAGATGCCCGCTATACCTTACGTTTAAGCACCGGTGGAGACGGCAGTATCAATGTAGAGCTTTATGACGGAGGCAGGGGTATTATAGTATCAAGACAGAATTTACCGCTTCCTACCGGCTCCCTCTCTAACAGGGCAGCTTTCTCTCGAGGCTTAAGAGACGGAATTTTCACCGCTTTTTAAAGCGACCTTTAACCGGTTTTACACTTCTCCACGATCTCGGCAAGTATTTTATCAGCCTTTTCATATTCAACCTGACAGGTACCAACCTGATTATGGCCCCCTCCGCCATACTGTAGAAGCATGCTGCCAACATCAACAGCAGCAGTTTTATTTATGATACTATAACCCACAGTTATAGCGCAGTTCTGCTTGGCCTTCCCGTCCATAAGTGTGACAGAGATGTTTTGCTCGGGGTATAGGGTGTAAATCAAGAAGCGATTGCCTGCATGTATTGTTTCAAGGCCGCGAAAATCGGCTATTATCACATTTTTATCTGATTTTACATGCTTTTCCAGCATCTTTAAAAATAATGCTTCCTGCTCAAAATAGGCATTTTTTCTTTCGATTACATTTGGCATTGCCATAATTTCATTAATTTTCTTACTTGCACAGGCTTGGGCAAGTTCCTTCATTAAATCATAATTACCTATTGTAAAGTTTCTGAATCTGCCAAGGCCGGTACGCGGATCCATAATGAAGCCGAGGAGTATCCAGCCGCTCGGGTTTTTTATTTCTTCGATTGTAAGGTCAGCAGAATCAATTTTATCTGCATAGTGAACCATTTCTGCAAAATGGCCAAGTTTTTCGTCTCCTCCATAATATTCATAGACCACTCTTGCACAGCTTGGCGCCCTTCGGGAAACCCCTTCAAAGAATGTCGACTTACCGAGTCTCTCAGCCTCACTGGAATGATGGTCGAACCAGACCTTGCAGCCCGGAATATAGGGTATATTTGCAAGAATATCATTATCTGTAGCCTTAACAAGTCCATCTTGGATATCCTTTGGATGGACAAACTGCCAATCATCAACCATGCCCAAATGCAATAGGAGTGCCCCGCAGGCAAGTCCATCGAAATCTGAACGAGTAATCAACTTCATTTATTCCGCCTTTTACATATACTTAACTCTAATACTAACATATTTTTTTGCATTATGGTATCATTTTACCATGAAACATAAGCGTATAGCTGCCATTTTAGCGGCAATTTTTCTTGTTTTATCGGTTCTCTCCTCCTGTGCAGGGGGTGCATCAAGGGTAAACTCAAGCGGCCTTGGCAGGGCATCCGACCCGATACCATTCAGAGATGATGTAAGAAGCGGCGTCCTTTCGTCGGGGATGCGCTATTATATACTCGAGAACTCAAGGCCGGAAGGCAGGGCATTTTTAACCCTTGCAGTCGATGCAGGCTCGGTTCTTGAGACCGAAGAAGAGAGGGGGCTTGCCCACTTTGTGGAGCATATGGCCTTTAACGGCACTGCTCGTTTCCCCAAATTCGACTTGATAAACTACCTGCGCTCCCTTGGGATGCGCTTTGGCCCCGAAATAAATGCCTGGACCTCCTTTGATGAAACCGTCTACGGCATTGAGGTACCCACGGAAATCGGACCCGGCGGCTTTAGGATAGTCCCGGAAATGGCCATGGCTGTAATCGATGACTGGTCGGGAGCTATCACCTTTGACCCTGAAGAAGTTGATCTTGAAAGGCTTGTTGTAATTGAAGAATATCGCTTTAGGCAGGGAGCGGGAGAAAGAACGAGCAGGGAGATATTCCCTGTTCTTTTCAGGGACTCGCTTTATGCAGAAAGGCATCCGATAGGCCTTTTATCTGTATTGGAGACTGCTACAGCAGAGCAGCTTCAAGGTTATTACGAAAGGTGGTATAGGCCTGAAAACATGGCCATAATCATCGTTGGTGACTTTGATGGTGCATATCTTGAAGCAAGCCTTGAGCAGCACTTTCCGAATCGGGCCGGCACGCACACCGGGACCTCAAACGGCTTTGAGCGCCCCCGCCACGATTTAAGAAGGCCTCAGAGAGGCAGCCTTGAATCCCTAATTATCACTGATGATGAACTTACAAGGTCCCTTGTGACTCTCTATTGGAAGCGCCTCCCCGGAGGGCGAGAACAGAACCTTATTACTTATAGGGAAGGCATAATTGATACCCTTATTTCAGTCATGCTCTCCCTTCGTTTCGAGGAGGCATCTCTAAGAGTAGAAACGCCCTATACCGGAGCTGCTTCCGGCTTGGTTAATTACGGTTATTCATCAGGGTTCTTTGCCCTGCAGGCCGTTCCAAAGACAGGCATGGTTACAGAAACAGTGAATGAGATGTTCATGCTCAAAGAGACTCTTTCGCGCTACGGCTTTACTCAAGGAGAAGTTGATACTGCGACGACCGGCCTTATTGCCTATATGGAGCAAATGGTTACCGAAAGGGACAGGCAACATTCAAGCCTTCATACAAATGCACTTACTCGTCATTTCTTGAATGACAGGGCATTCCCTGATTTGGAATGGGAACTCGATGCCCTTATGAGACTGCTGCCCGGGATTACTCTAAGGGAGATTAACAGAGTAACAGCAGGATATTTTGCCGAAGATGATCTTACGGTAATCGTTACTGCCCCCGATTCAGAAATTGGAAATCTTCCAAGTTCAGATGATGTAAGAATGATAGCAGCCTCTGCGAGCAGGGCAAGAATTGCCCGTCCAACCGATGAAAGGGCTCAGGGAGAACTTTTATCGAGGGTTCCTTCACCCGGTGTTATTGTGTCCGAAACGACAGACCACGAAACGGGGGCAGTGCGTATCAGGTTGGGGAACGGTGCCGAGGTCATCTTGCTTGAAACGACACATAGAAATAACGAAATTAGCTTTTTCGCACAGGCAAGGGGAGGCATTCTCGATGTCCCTGCCGAGATAGACATTTCTGCTGCCTTTGCTGCAGAGGTGCTGAATGTATCGGGCCTTGGCAGCTTTTCACGTCCTGAGCTGACAAGGATGCTCCTTGACAGGCAGGTGTCCATGTCCTTCTGGACCCAGAATCACTTAAGAGGTTTCCAGGGCAGTTCTGCCACAAATGATATTCAAGTTCTTTTTGAAATGCTTCATTTGTTTTTCACACAGCCCCGCTACGATGCGCAGGCAGTAAATGCCATGCTCGATCAGGCGAGATCCCGGCTGATAGGTCAAGAGAATGATCCCGATGTGTTTTTCAGAAGAGAAATAACGAGGGTAACTCACGGGAATCCCCGTTACCATCCGATGAACGTAGAGGATCTCAATAGATTTGACGGTAATGCCGCAATGGCTTTTGCGCATGCAAGCCTTAACCCTTCTGATTATACCTTTGTTTTTGCAGGGAACTTGACCCCGGCCCTTATGCGCCCCCTGATTGAAACTTATCTTGCTTCAATTCCGCCTTCCTCAGCCTTCAATCAATGGGCAAATATCAATCCGATGCGCCCTGCCGAAGTTGACAGGGAAATACGCAGGGGCAGGGAAGAGCGCAGTACTATTTATGAGGTATGGTATAGGCCCTTAGCCTATTCGGAAGAAAATGCTGCAGCAGTTGCAGTTCTTAGTGATTATCTTGATATAGTAATGATTGATGAGATACGGGAAGCCCTTGGCGGTGTTTATGCAATTTCTTCATGGGTCTCTCTCTCTCCAATGCCCACTTCAGAGCTTTCGGGAGGAATTTTCTTTGTAACAGATCCCGGACGCATTGAAGAGCTTAGCGCTGCAGCAGTCGAGGAATTCCGCAAGATTGCCCGCGGCGAAATTGACGACTCTGTCTTCGAGAAGGCCGTGGAAGCGCTGATGCAAAGCCACGAGGAATCCATACAGATTAACTCCTTCCTTGCCCAGAGTTACGCCAACTCTGCCGTGATTTTTAACGCCCCCTTGAGCCGGCTTAATAATAGGCCCGTCCTACAGAGGGCTGTAAGGCATGCAGACATACAGAGGATTGCCGCGGAGCTTCTTACAGGCAGCCATGTGCGGCTTGTTTTGGTACAGGAGAACTAGGGGGTACTTAAGAGATCCGTTCATTGATGAACATTATAATTTCCTCGGCAGCATCATCGGCAATATCGGAACGGCGCAGATCGTTTATAAATGCATGGAAAGAGCCTTCGTAAAGCACTGTGCGGGCATATCCGCCTGCCTGCCGAAGCTTTTCTCCGTAATCAAGGCCATCGCTTCGCAGGGGGTCTCTCTCTGCAATCAATAAAAGTGCATCCGGCTGGGCCTTGTCAAAGTTCGCATAAATCGGTGAGACATAGGGAGACTTCCGGCTCTTCTTATCGGAAAGGTAAACACTGCGGGAGACCAGCATGACCCTTCTTAAAATAAAGTATTCTCTTCCCTTTTGGAGGTAACTCTCCCTGTCCAATCTTGCGAGGTCACAGACAGGATAAAGTAAAATCTGTCCCCTTGGCACGGGGCCACCCTCGTCTATCAGTTTTAAGGTAAGAGCAGCGGCCAGGTTGCCTCCCGCAGAATCCCCTGCAAGAAAGATCAGACGATTATTTATGGGGTAGTTATCAAGGAGATACTGCAGAGCTTCACGGCATTCGTTTAAGGGAACGGGGTGCTGTACTTCCGGTGATACATTGTAATCAACAGCGGCGGTAATCGCGTTGGTTCTATCTGCGATTAAACGCATTAGCCCTTCGTTAATCTGCGAGTCGCCGCCTAAAAAGGCCCCGCCGTGGATAAATAAAAATAGTGACCTGTCGACACTGCCGGAAGACTTGGGCTCATAAATACTAATTCCAACAGGGTTATGCGCGCCTTTTATCTCTATTTTTTTATAAGAAATTTCATTGTTACAATCAGGGATAATTGGCAAAGCAATGCCCTGTGGGTTGCGGAATATTTCTATTTTTCTTAATAGTATCTTGCGCATAATGGGAAAGGGCAAGCGGAAAATTAGACTTATTCCCTTTCTGCCTGCAAGAGCTTCATTTTCAAATTCGCTCAATGGTATCTGCTTACGAACTAATGACATATTTTACCCCCCTTCAACTCTAAGCCCCAAGCAGGGCCGCAGGCACAACAGCGATCCCGTCTTTGCGCCTGTATGCGACCCCGCCTGTGGTTATTATCATTGCATCTATGCAACTGCTGCCGACTTTCTCCATGAACCATCTCAGGTGCCTGCCGTCGGCGGCATCAACTGTGGGGGCGAACTTTACTTCGCAGGCAATTACTTTTGAATCTTTCCGGATAATGAAATCGATTTCACGATCCCCTTTATGAGTCTTTAGAAAAAAGAGTTTTGCATTGTTTATCATGGCATAGGTATTTAGGCTTAGATGGACTAGAGATTCAAAAAGCCTGCCGATTATGCTTCCGTATTTTGCATCAAACCTTTCTGTGCCTGCCGGCCAGCCGGTTCCTCCAATCATAATTGTCTCATCGAGGCCAAGAAGGTATGCAGCGAAGGCAGGGTCAGCCAGATAATGCTTTGGTGATAGTTTTAACCCTGTGAAAAACCCTTCACCATCAACCCAGGGCATTAGCTCGTCCAAGAGCCATAAGTTCTCAAGGGCCTCACGATATGAAATAGTTGTCTTTGCAGCGGGTTTGTCTGCCTCCCCTGCTGTTGAAGCGTCAAGTATCTCTGTATAGAGCGCATCTGTGGAAATGGCGGTGGCATATGCTCTAAGCCAGCGCAGCAGGGTTTCCGGTTGCCTTATCCTTATGCCTTGCTGACGGAAATCGTGGGATAGGATATTCGCGAAATACGATTCCAGGGCAATTTTCCTGTTTTCAATTGAGAAATTACGTATTTCAGGGAGGCCCGATGCCGAGATTTCGTATATATACTCTCTACTCCCTACATCTGTTTTGCCCGATATTTCTGTTGAAAAGGGACTCCCGGCAGAGAAAAGCTCCGCTATGGAGACACAAGGCTTCTCAATGCCCCTTTCGGCAAGTGATAAGGGGTACATCTTTCTCTTGATAATTCGCCCGGCACCTGAATGCAAGTTGGTATCTGTGCTTGTAATTGAGCCTGTAAGGAGAAATGTACCCGGTTTAGCACCGTCGTCTACAGCACGGCGGATAAAATCCCAGACTGAGGGTATTCTTTGCCATTCATCAATAAGAACCGGCGGGGTATTTGAGATGAGGGTATCCGGGATATTATTTATCTGATCAAAATCCCTTGGCTTGTCCAGTTCAAATACCGTTGTTGCTATTCTCTTTGCAGATACAGTTTTGCCAACGCCTTTAAGGCCATCGATGGCAATAGCAGGGAAGTCTTTCATTAAATTCACTAAATAAGGCTCAATCAACCTATCATAATGCCCGACCATAGGTTAATTATACTATTTTCCTATTTGAAAGTCAACGATTTACCCCTCTGAAAGTCAACAATTTGGACACTTATAGGTCAACGATTTGCCCTTCTGTAAGTTAACGATTTGGACATTTTTAAGTCAACGATTTGTCACTTTTTAGGCGAACGATTTGGCTTTTTCTTCACAGCAGGCTTGACTGCAGCGAGCTCGGAGACTGCGCGGATAAGGTCCTCGTCCTTGGCCAGCTCGCTGATGTTTGCGGGCAGACGGTAGGTCCAGTTGAAGTCGTTCGTTGTGCCCGGCACGTTTATCCTCTCTGAGGCAGGGTCTGCGGCGTACCAGCGGTTGGAAAGGTGAAGAAAGTCTTGAATCTGGAAGACACGGAATCTTGAGGCGGCACTTGCAATACGCGAAAGGATGGTCTTTGCACTACCCGGGTTATAGACCCTGGGAAGGGATGGAACGCCTATGAAACTGCAGAAAGCCTGTTGATCTGCCTCCGTGTCCCACCATTCCCTTAGGCAGGAAGAGTCGTGCACTGCGGGGGTGCAAACTGAAAGCTCAGGGTAGTCCTCGAAGGGGATATACGGTTGGCCTTCGGCGCCCCAGTCACGGTGCCACCTCACCACCCTGAGCCCGAGGATATTGAGCTGGGTCAGCACTTGCGGCACGCAGGCGGGGACTGCACCGAGGTCTTCTGCACAGGGCAGCATAGGACTTGAGACTGTCAGCATTGAAAGGAGGCGTTTGCCCTCTGCTTCCCAGATTTTTTCTGAGGCAGTGAGCCTTTTTTCTACCAGTTTATCCAGCTCCTCCCTGTCTGCCTTTGGCAGGGAAATATATGCGTTTGAGTCCTTATAGTACCATACGGGGAAAAATTGGTCTTTTTCATGCTCAAATAGGATCCTGTCTGTCCATCTCTTTAATAAAAAGGTTTTTGCTGCATGGTGAATATCAAGATTTAAAATATCCTTCTCGCCCCTTATCCATTTCTTGAAAAGCCAGAGTTCTTCATCTCCAACCCTGAATAGGACCTGGTCAAAGACTCTGTTTGCGGCAGTACTAAGTTCATCTTCACTGTATTGGCCGCCCCAACCTTCTTTAAGAGCATCCCAAACATCTCCCGTAAGTATATGAGGCTCGCAGATCCAGCGTATTCTGCCTTCATCATACTTTAGATCGATAAAATCCTTTGGAACTATAGGTAAATAAGGGATAAATCGCCCTTGAGCAGCAGAAATATCTTCCTTTCTTGAGGCCCAAATGCGGAAAAAGCCGAGAACATGGTCGATTCGATAGGCTTTATAGTACTTTTCTGCAGCCTTTAGACGAGCTTTCCACCATGTATACTCATCTTGGGATTGGGCCTGCCAATTATAGGTGGGGAAGCCCCAGTTTTGACCTTCGGGGCTATACATATCGGGGGGGGCGCCTGCCGATTGGTTAATATCAAAGATTTCGGTATGGGCCCAAACATCGCAGGAATCATCATTCATTAAAATTGGAAGATCCCCCTCAAGAAGTATCCCAAGGCTCTCCAACTGTGAGGCTGCATGAGAAAACTGGATGTCCAGATTCTGTTGAACCCAGGCCCAGAAGAGGTTTTCCTCCTTTCGGGAAGGCTCGTTCCAGAGAGCGGCAATGCCTTCGGCATCGATTTCACGGTATTCGTCCCATTCCTTCCAGCTTTTTTCGTTATTAGCTTCCTTTAGGCTTCGAAAAACGGCGTAAGGTTTTATCCATTGGTTTTCTTCTATCCAGGTTTTCAGTTTTGAGGAGCTTGAAATTTTCTTTGCATTATCCTTATAGATTTTTCTTAGAAGATCAAGTTTCGCTCTGAGTATATCTCCATGAGAGAATCGTATTGCAGAGTTGAACTTTTTCTGCATTGCCGCTATCTCTTTTTCATATCCTGAAGTCCCCGAGATATCACCTATTCGCAGGTAAAGGGGATGTAGGCCAAAAGCTGTTAGGGCGCTATAGGGGGAGCTCTGGTAGCCGGTATCGTTTACGGGGAGAATCTGCACAAGCCCTATGCCCATTTTTACGCATAATGCACCGAATTCGCCAAGGTCAGAGAACTCTCCGACGCCTATGCTTTTTTCCGTTCTAAGGGCTGCCACGGGGATCGCTGCCCCTATCAATCTTTTTCCTATTCTGCTCATGCTTTAACTATAACCCTTAAACCGGCTCTACGCTACCTGTTCTTTACTATCTTTTGCTTATCTTTTATAATTCCGGTACATGGAAAAAAAAGATAATGTAATTTCTCAGGATATGATTATTGCGGTTGTTAATCAGGGGTTTAGTGATGATCTTGTGAATACTGCAAGGGAGGCAGGTGCATCGGGCGGTACGATAATGAATGCACGGGGTCTTGCGCACGAGGGAGCGGCCAGCTTCTTCGATATATCCGGTCATGATGAAAAAGAGATTATCCTCTTGCTTGTAGACAGGGAGAAAAGGGTTCAGATGATGCAGGCCCTGACTGCAAGCCATGGTCTTAATACAAAGGCTCACGGGATAATTTATTCTTTGCCTGTTGATGATGTCGTAGGAATGAAGAATGAATAAAATCCTAAAAGAAAAAATAATGGAAGCTTTCTTATCGGTGCTTCCAATTACTGTTATTGTGATTCTTATAAGCATAGTTTTGGTGCCAATACCTACAGGAACCTTGATGCTCTTTTTGGGCGGTGCTGCCCTGCTGATTATCGGGATGGGTTTTTTCTCTCTTGGTGTTGATATGGCAATGATACCAATGGGTGAGGGTATCGGAGTTCAAATGACCAAGAGCTCAAGATTGTTCTTGATTATCCTTGTAGGTTTTGCAATGGGGATAATGATAACAGTTGCAGAGCCCTCTTTGATGGTACTTGCCCATCAGATTAGTGCAATTCCATACTTCTTTATTATTTTTACGGTTGCCGTGGGGGTTGGGTTTTATCTTGTTCTTGCAATTTTGCGCACCCTTTTTAGAATTCGTTTTTCCACTCTGCTGATTATTTCTTATCTCGTTTGTTTTATCCTGGCATATTTTAACCCTGATATTTTCATTCCTGTCGGTTTTGAATCAGGCTCTGTAGTCACCGGCCCAATCGCAGTACCCTTTGTCCTTGCAATAGGACTTGGTCTTGCATCAGTGCGTAGTGATAAGGGTTCTGTTGAGGATAGCTTCGGGCTTGTAGCCCTTGTCCTTGTAGGACCGGTTATCTCGATGCTTCTTCTTGGCATTTTCTACGAGCCTGCGAGTATGGACATGGGGCTGATGCTTGTAAGGGAAGTGGATACTTCCCAGGACGTTGCAGGTGCCTTTACTTCCGTTTTGCCGGGGCAGCTAAGAGAAGTATCAATGGCAATGGGAGTGATACTTTTTTGCTTTTTATTATTACAGCTTAAATCGCGCCGCTATAGCAGACATCAACTCCGGCGTATTTTGATAGGCTTTATCTATACCCTCATTGGCCTTGTTGTCTTTCTTACAGGTGTGAATGTGGGCTTTATTCCCGTAGGCCAGCTCCTTGGCTCTGAGCTTGCAGCATCAACCTTTGGCTGGGTCCTGATTCCGCTTGGCGGCTTAATCGGTTATTTTATCGTAGCAGCAGAACCTGCAGTCCATGTTCTTACAAAACAGGTTGAAGAAATTTCAGGCGGTGCGATTACTACGAAGATGATGTATAGGGGACTCGCAATCGGCATGGGTGTGGCTGTTGCCCTTGCAATGATGAGAATTCTTTTTGGCATCCAGTTGCTTTGGATAATTATCCCGGGTTATTTATTTGCCCTTGCTCTCTCCTTTTTCGTTCCTAAGATTTTCACTGCAGTTGCCTTTGATTCAGGAGCTGTTTGTACCGGTCCTATGAGCGCCACATTTCTACTGCCCATTGCTATGGGTGTTGCAGACGGTTCGGGCCGCGACCTCATGTTATTCGCAATTGGCATCGTTACAATTGTTGCAATGACACCTCCTGTTATTATTCAATTGATGGGCCTATTCCATCAATTGAAGGTTAGCCATGCCGCAAGCGCCATGGTAGAAGTGGACAGGATACTCGATTTCAACGAGATTATCATTCTTAGGGAGGAAAGATAATGAAAAAATTTATCCGGAATTTTTTTAAACGCCCCCTATCAACTCAAGCAACTCCCGAAGAGCAAATAGCAAAGCCGGTAGCTCCTACTCTCAATTTACTTATGTTTATTGTTGAGTGGAATATTTTTCAGATAATTTTCAGTGCATTCGAAGAAGAAAAGGTACTGGTCTATTTTATTCAGAAAGGCAGGGGAACAGCTACTTCCGAAGTTATCGATCTCTTGGGGATTGGCTCAGCCGATAAGGCTGTAATTACCTGCATCGAACAGCCTGTCAAGATCCCTGAATTGCTAAAAAACATACGAAAAAAACTTGGCGCAAACAGGCAAGGTGCAGGAATTGCTCTTTCCATCCCCCTTTCGGCAATAAACAGCCCGATACTGCAGGCTTTTAAACTCGTTGAGGAAATCCAGACAGGCAATAGGCGCGGAGGCGGCTTCCCTCATACCCTGATTTATTCAGTTATTAATAGGGGATTTAGTGATGATTTCATGAACACTGCAAGGAAAGCCGGTGCCTCAGGCGGCACTATAATTAATGCAAGGGGCAGGGTTCACGAAGGAGCGGTAAAGTTTTTTGGAATAGTTGTACAGGAAGAGAGAGAAGTTGTCTTAATGTTGACAGGAAAGGATAAAAAGGACGCAATCTTGAAGGCAGTTTCCGAGGCCCATGGTCTTAACAGCAAGGCACAAGGGTTGATCCTTGCACTGCCCGTGGATAAGGCAATGAGTCTTAGCTTTGTCCAAGAGTTTAACGCTTGACGCCAATAACCCGGCACGCACTCTGTTCTTTGCGCTTGAACGATAATGATATTACAGTTACAATAGCGAAATGAAAGACCAACATTATTTTTTTACCTCCGAATCTGTAGGAGAGGGCCACCCCGATAAGTTATGTGATCAGATATCCGATGCAGTTTTGGATAGCTGTCTTAAAGATGATCCTAAGAGCAGGGTTGCCTGCGAGACTTTTGCCTCTACGTCCCTAGTCCTTGTAGGCGGGGAAATTACCACAAAGACCTTTGTAGACTTACAGAAAATTGTACGTCAGGTGGTTAAAGATGTAGGTTATGATAATCCGGATTATGGTCTTGATTATAATTCCATGGCTGTTTTAAATATGATCCACAGTCAATCTCCCGATATTAGTCAGGGGGTTTCAGGTACCGGATTAAAGAAGTACCAGGGTAAAGTAGGTGCAGGTGATCAGGGCATGATGTTCGGCTTTGCGTGTAACGAAACCAAGGAGTTAATGCCCCTTCCGATTACCCTTGCACATAAGCTCTTAAAGCATGCAACGAAACTCCGAAAGGATAAAACAATAAAATGGTTAAGGCCCGATTCCAAAAGCCAGGTAACCGTTGAGTATAAGGGCTATAAGCCTGCCCGTATTGATGCTGTTGTTATCTCGCATCAGCATGATCCTGATGTTTCACATAAGGAAATTGAGTCTACTGTTATCGAGCAGATAATCAAGCCTGTTCTTGAGCCGTTGAACCTTTTGGATAAAAATACCAAGTACTATGTAAACCCCACAGGCCGCTTTGTTGTCGGCGGCCCGACAGGCGACTCAGGCCTAACCGGCCGAAAGATTATCGTGGATACCTACGGAGGCATGGGCCGTCACGGAGGCGGCGCCTTTTCAGGGAAAGACCCGACCAAGGTTGATCGTTCGGCTGCCTATGCTGCTCGCTATGTTGCAAAGAATGTTGTTGCAGCAGGACTCGCAGCCCGCTGCGAGATTCAGTTAGCCTATGCGATAGGCGTGCCCTTCCCGGTTTCGGTCATGGTGGATACCTTCGGCACAGGTAAGGTTGATGAGAGAAAAATTGAAGCGGGAATCCTTAAGGTATTTGACCTTTCTCCTTCAGGCATTATCCAAACCTTAAAGCTTTGGCTTCCGATTTACAGGAAGACTGCCACATACGGTCACTTTGGCCGGAGCGAGTTTACCTGGGAGAAGACTGATAAGGTGGAAGAGTTAAAGAAGGCTGTGGGTTAAAAACCCATAGACCTTCTTGCTCCGGATACGTAGATCAACCACCGGTTCCGGGGAGTTGGTTAGTTTTTAAGTGTTCCGATTGGGATAATCTTAACACCGTCATTTCTTGTATATGCCATTTCCCCGCCTGTAATCACGATAAGTAGATCCGGTTCGCGATGTTTGGCCTCTTTTTCGTTATTTGCCTTATGAATAAGGTTTTTTAGTTTAACCAGGCGAGCTGCACCTTCTTCGATCTCTCGGCTTCCAAGCTTGATCTCAATAAGAGCATAACGACCATCTGCCAGATGTAATACACAATCTGCTTCCATACCATATCTGTCGCGGTAATAAGATGCACGCCCCCCTATGGCGGAGGAATAAATTTTTAAATCTCTATTGCACAGACACTCAAATAGAAAGCCAAATGTATTAAGGTCCATTAATAACGTTTCAGGAGACAGTGATAAAGCAGCAACTGCAATAGATGGATCTACGAATGATTTTTTCTTTGCCGAGCGTATTGTAGTTGCCGAACGTATAGATGGTTGCCATGCAGGGATGTCTTCAATCACATAAAGCCTTTCCAATGCGTTTAAATATGAGAATAGAGAAGGCTCCGAAATATCAATATAGTTTGATGATACATCACCATGTATTGTTTTATTTGTGGCAAGGGTAGAGATATTTCTTGCATAAGATCGAATAACAGCTTTTACTCGTTCTGGACTTCTTTTAATTCCATCTATAGATGAAGCATCGCTATCACAGATATTGGCAAGGTAGTTCTGTGCTTCGAAAAGCATTGCTTTTTCTGTTTTCCTGCTCAAGCTTGATGGCCAACCACCGCGGCAAGTTGCAAAGACTAGATTTTCTATTGTTAAATTAGTAGTGATACCATCAATATCCAACTCCGGATTTTCGAATAAAGCGCTTAAAGAAATCTTTCCGTTTGATTCTCCTGATTCATATAAACTCATTGGATACATGACTATACGGGAGATACGTCCTGTACCTGAGTGCATAATTGTCGATTCATCAACAGTTGTTGAACCTGTAAGTATAAAAAGTCCTGTTTCACCGCGTATATCTACTGCGCTTCTTACTGCGTCCCATAAAACAGGGGCCATTTGCCATTCATCAATCAGCCTGGGATTTTCTCCGTTAAGTAAAAGTGAAGGTTTGACCTCGGCTGTTGCCAGATATGCCTTTGTTTTATCAGGGTCTTGCAATTTTAATACGCTCTTTGCCTGCTGTTCTGCAGTAGTAGTCTTTCCGCACCACTTGGGGCCTGCAATTAACACGGCTCCTATAGAGTCCAGACGCTCTTTAAGCAGTGTATCAACAATTCTGGGCAAATAATCGGCTTTCATTCTCTAATTTTAGCATATCAAAAGAGGCATTTTTTGTCAAGAAATTTTAAGTAATTTGGGGTAGTTTATTTTTGTTTTTTGGGGTATTTTGTTTTGGTATTTTGGGCTAAATGTTTGCAAAGTTTACTTGACATAAAATGCAAAGCACGCTATACTAAAAATGCAAAGCAAACTATGCAGGGAGGTGATGGTTTGAAAACATCAATACCTGAACTGCGAAAGCAGAATAAACTTTCGCAGGAGGAACTGGCCCTTGCTGTCGGTGTAACTCGTCAAACGATTACATCGATAGAAGTGGGGAAGTATACGGCATCTTTGGTGCTTGCGTATAAAATTGCCAGGTATTTTGACAAATCAATTGAAGAAGTCTTTGACTTCTCGGAAGTGGAGGAGATTTAAATGGAAAATTTCAAGAAAAAACTGAAGTTCGGGCAGGTTTTACTTGCGGCAAAGTTATTCTTTGCCTGCGGAGTGTTCAGTTTAAGCAGCAGATATTTTGAAGCCGGATCCTTACCCGGATCTACACAAGATTTAGTTTCCGGTTTTCAGTTTGGTCTAATTATGGGATTATTCGGGGTTCTATTGTTTTATATCATCAGAAATATTAGGGCAATTCGTAATCCTGACCGTTTAAAACAACTGCATATTTCCGAAACAGACGAGCGAAAGCTGTTTATACGACAGAATTCTTGCGCAACAGGAATGAATTTTATTATTTACGGGCTTGCGGTTGGTACTGCAGTATCAGGAAGTATTAATACCACTGTATTTTTTACCCTGATGGCAGCATGCTTTTTCGTGATTAGCGTTCGCGGAGTTTTGTTTTTATACTATAAGCTTAAGGTTTAAGAGGGTATTGATGTGAGAAATTTACAGATCAATCGATTATTAATTATCGGGTGGATATTGTTCGCCATTGCGAGGATTGCTAGCCATGCTTTTGATGAGCAGGCTAATTTGCTCCATGCCTTCAATGGATTTGCGATCGGCATAGTGATTGCAGGGGCTATTAAGCAGGTGTTTGGAAGTAAACTCAATAAAGGGTTTTCCTTGTTAAATAATTAGTGATCTATTATACTGAGCCCAAGGAGAATCTCATGTCTGAAGTAATGACTTTACATGAAAAACTGGCAATCGGAAATAAAGCCATTGAGTTAGAGAAGCAAGGTAAATTCGAAGAAGCTATGAAACTAGAAAAATCAATACCCCTACCCCCATATCTGGCAAAGTGGGCTATAAAGCGTTTGGGTGCTAAGGCCTTGCTTGAAACCGGATGGAATCTATCGGAAGCGGAAGCTGAATATGGTCCCGGCTGGCTTACTAAGTAGTATTTTTTCCGGTGCAGCCAGGATTGATAGAGGTCGAAAAGGTTTAAGTACAAATGGTCAAGAACATGAAGGGCGAATATCATATGAAGAAGGAGTAGCCGGTGCATCGAAAGCCTTTTCACAAGCCTTATCAACATTAGACCCATTAATAATTATGATTGCTGAAGAAGCGTTTCTCGAACAAGAACTCCGTTTTTGCAGTGAGAGCGATACCCATACCATAAGTAGCCTGACTCAAGCACTCCAAAGTTTTTCTGATGCTTTCCGATGCCTAGAAACAGTAGAGGATCCTGTTAAGTACAAAGCAGCAGAAACCACATGGCCAAACAGTCGCAAATATCGGGTACAAGGCTTTCCCAAGGATGCCCTCCACCTTGCATGTTTAGCTCACAGAACTCGTCTATATAATACCCTCCGCTCACCCGGTATCAACATGATTGAAAAAGCTTTACTTACCCAACGAGCATCTAATATGACCATAGTGCAAAATATATATACAGAAAAACAAAGAAAGTCTTTGCAAGAGATAGGAGTTAATTAAATAATTTCCAAGTATTTGGAAATTATTTAGTGCTCCTGCTTTTAGCATACTCTATATATAGCGTAGTTATGGCTCTGCAACTAAGATATTGATTTTTCTGATATATAAAATTGATCCAGTCTTTTATCCACATCTTCTTTTATTAATGTACGCAGTTCCAAGAGCCGGTTGTAAAAATGCAATGTAGGTTCTTCATTCTCATTTTGTGGTATAAAAAGCTGAAAAATTTCCACATTTAAGGCTTTTGCAAGTTTCTCCAATGTTTTATCACTTACCCAAGTGCGGCAGCCTTCAATAACACTTATCGATTGGGTGGAGAGATTAGCAACTTCCGCGAGCTTTTCTTGAGTAAAACACCATTTTTTCCTAAGAGTTTTAATATTTAAAGCCAAAATTTGATTGATATTTGCCATTTTTCTATAACTATCTCTCGTACCAGAATAATGTATTAGTAATAAATTTCCACTTGACAATAGTGGAATTAATCATTACTATGGGTTATACTTCGATTAAAATAATGGAGGCTGTGCCCATGAAAATTACATTAGCATGTGCGGCCGGAATGTCTACAACACTGCTCTGCAAAAAAATCCAACAGGCTGCTGAAGAGAAAGGTTATAAAAATGTGACTTGCGACGCCTTTAGTGCATCAAACCTAAAAGGCAATGCCGAAGGTAGCGCGATTATCTTGGTTGGACCTCAAATTTCTTATGAAAAAGATAGACTTACGAAAGAATGGGCACCAATTCCTGTCATGGTAATCAATATGCAGGATTACGGAATGATTAACGGGAAAAATGTCTTTGAGGCTGCTGAAAAAATCATGAAAGAGAAGAAAATAGTTTAGTTCAAGTCAAGACTAAGGAGGATTTTATGTACTCAAATAATGGTGAAGTTACCCTTGGCTCAAGTTTTGTTGAGAAGGCACAGCAAATTGCAGGTAAAGTACAGGGGAATAGGTGGTTGGGCGTTCTAAGCCGTAATATGGCTGCCATGATTGGTGTACTCCTGACCGGTGCAATTCTGTCATTGATTAATGGTTTACCTTTCGGTGCAGGATATACCGGTTTCCTGCAAACTACCGGGATTGGCCCATTATTAACTGCAATTATAAATGTGTGTAATATGGTTGCTGTCTTTATGTGTCTTTCTCTGGGTTATGGTTTTGCAAAAGAGCATGGTGATAACCCATTCCAAGGAGCCATGCTGACAATTATGCTCTTTTTAATACTGACTCCTCTTCAAGCTATGGAAGGTGGTATATTCATAAATACAAGCTGGCTTGGTGCGCAGGGAGTATTCTCTGCCATGTTCTGTGCAATCATCGGCACACTTCTTTTCAGTAAAATATTAAAACGGGGTATTAAAATCAAGATGCCTGAGATGGTACCCGAATTTGTTTCAAAGCCGTTTGAAGCTGTTGTACCTGTATTCCTTACAGCCATTCCGTTTATTGTATTGCGTGCTGTTTTTGAGAATTCTACATTCGGCAGTTTCCATCAATTTATTTACTCAATGGTTGCATTGCCACTGCTTGGTCTTGGAAACAGCTTCCCGGCTCATCTTGCAGCATTGCTTGTTGCTTGTGTGCTTTGGTGGATGGGTGTTCATGGTACGTTGGTTGTGTTTTCTGTTATGGCCCCAATACTTGGTGTTCCTGCGGCAGCTAATTTTGAAGCCTATACTGCAGGTCAACCGTTACCATTCATGCTCAGCATGATGACATTTTTTGTGGCTATTCAATTTATGGGCGGGCCCGGTTGCATGTTTGGCTTATATATAAACATGCTTTTCGCAAAGAGTGCGCGATATAAGGCACTGGGTAAGGTCGCTTTCGCACCCGGTATGTTCAATATTATCGAACCTGTTATTTACGGCTTCCCAATGGTATTAAATCCGGTTATGGGTATACCTTTTATTGCAACACCGCTCATCGTGTATACGATAATGTTTATTTTAATGAACATCGGGCTTGTTGGAATTCCTGTTATTAGACTAACAGTTATGACACTACCCGGTCCTGTTGCAGGATTCCTCCTTGGAGGTGGTATCTCACTTGGTATTTTCTTGATTATTGCATGTGCTGCAAGCATTATTATTTACTTCCCATTTTTTAAAGTATGTGACCTCAATGCTTTAAAAGAAGAACGCGCTGCGGTATCAAAATAAGAGGTACATATGCCATTCCCGAAGGGCTTTCTATGGGGATCTTCTACAAACGCTCAGCAATTTGAAGGTGGCAGAAATGAAGGCGGTGTCGGTGTTTCTATTGCCGACATTCGCCTTAATCAGGGGATGTTTGCAAATCCTAATGCCAATTTTGCGGATTTCAAAGTTGCTTCCAATCATTACCATCATGTTGAAGAGGATATTTCTTTATTAGGAAAGATGGGCTTTGGGATTTATAGATTCAGTATGGCTTGGACCCGTATTTTCCCAAATGGAGATGAAAAGCATCCGAATGAAGAAGGGCTTGCTTTTTATGATAGGATTCTTACTCAACTAGAGAAGTATAATATTCAACCCATCTGTACATTGTATGCATATGATATGCCTGCAAATTTGAGTAAAAATTGTAAAGGGTTTACAGAAAGGGAGATTATTGAATATTTTTGTCGTTATGTACAGACAGTTGCTACAAGATTTAAGGGTCGTATAAAGTATTATGTACCTTTTAATGAACAGAATGCAGCTGCTCTTGGAATGACCGAATATATGACAGGTTATAAACCAAAAGATGCGGTAGAATCGTTTTTAGGTGAACATCACGGTGTTTTATGTTGGGCGCTTGCTACCCGTATAATCCATACTTGTGATCCTCTTGCTAAAGTCGCAGGGAATAATCTTGGCGTGACTTTTTATCCTGCAACATGTAATCCCAAAGATGTTGAAGCTTGTGATGAAATTCGTCAATCTGTGTACTACGATTATGGAGATATTTACTGCCGCAAAATATATAATCACCATTTTCAAAATAAATTTGGCATTGATGTAAGTAATTATATCCAAAATGGTGATATGGATATTTTAACCGGAGCAGAGCCTGATTTCTTCTCTTTTACCTGTTATTCATCTGCGATTATTCAAGCAAAGACTGAAGAACAAAAGGGTAATCAGGGAGCTTTTTCCAGATTGCAAAACCAATATGTTGATCGTAATGAATGGGGCTGGGAGATTGATCCTTATGCAATTAAGAGTATGATAAAAGATTATTGGCATAGATATAGGATGCCGATTCTTGTTTTAGAAAATGGCCTTGCTCATCGTGACGGAATTTCGCCTGATGGTCGTATCCATGATAATTACCGGATAAAGTATTTCCGGGATTATATTACGCGTATGCGAGAAGCAGTTGATGAAGGTGTGGAGATGATTGGCTATTGCACATGGTCAGCAATCGATCTCTATAGCACCCATGAAGGTTTTTCTAAACGATATGGCTTGATTTATGTAGATCGAGAAAATGATTATAAACGAATCCCTAAAGACTCATTTTATTGGTACAGAAAGTGTATTGCTTCTAATGGCAGCGATCTGAGTGATATTACAGAAGCAGATTATAAACTTGATTAAAAGGAGAGAATTATAATGGCTACAAGATTAATTAATGCAAAACGTACAGATATCCAAAAAATGTCTGCAAGTGATCTTAAAAAATCCATCTGGGATAGTGAGGGTCGTGTAATCCTGTCACAGAATTATGTCGGCATGGTTCCGCTTTCCATGGGTACTACAAATCCTGAACTTGCGCAGGCTATGGGTGCAGATATGGTCTTTTTTAACGGCTATTCAGCTAATGAAGATGCTGAACATCCCGGGCTTATTATTAGTGGTCTAACTGCAGAAGGCTTCAGTAGAGAACAGTATCGTATTCCACAGATGAGAAAGTTAATTGATGTTCCTATTGGGGTTTACCTGGAATGTGGGCAAGAAAGTGATAAATCCAACTTTTTAAGCTTCCTTGTAAGAGAAGATCGTATAGCTAGTCCTAAAAACCTACAGAAGCTCCTTGATGAAAAGGTAGACTTTGTTGTTTTAGGTGGGAATCCGGGTACTGGGACAAAGTATGATGCAATTTTAAATGCAACAAAAGAAGCAAAAAAAGTTCTGGGTGATAATATGGTAATATTTTCCGGTAAATGGGAGGACGGTTCCAAAGAGCCTGTCATAGGTGATCCTATGAGATCGCAGGATTTCTACAAAGAGCTTATTTCGAGCCTTATTGATGCCGGTGCTGATGTTATTTGCATGCCAATGCCGGGCAGTCGCTGGGGGATTAATGTGGACTGTATTCGGGATTTGGTAACTTTCGTCCATACATATAAGCAGGGTACACTTGTGATGACCTTCCTTGACGGCACAGTTGAGGGTTCAGATGTAGATACCATCCGTCAGTGTTCACTTTGGAGCAAATTAACCGGTGCAGATATTCATTCTATTGGTGACGCAGGGCTTGGGGGTATGAGTATACCTGAGAATATTTATCAGATGGCTATAACGATCAAAGGTCGAGCAAAAACCTGGGAGCGCATGTCTGCTTCCCGCAGATAAGATTGAGTTTATAATGTTTTTCCCCAGCATGATGTGCGCCGACTTTGATCATTTGGCAGAAGAAGTTAGACTACTGGATGAAGCCGGTGCTGATGTTTTTCATTGCGATGTAATGGATGGTTGTTTTGTTCCAAACATGGCAATGGGTATTGAAGATATAAAATGCATTAGACGTAATACTAAAAAGCCTATTGATGCACATCTAATGATAGAAAATCCTTCGGATAAAATTAAATGGTTTATTGATGCCGGCTGTGACATAATTTACATACATCCTGAAAGCGAGCGTTATGTAGTTAGAACATTAGCTCAAATTCGCGAAGCCGGGTGTAAGGCAGGGTTGGCTATCAATCCGGATACCGGCATTGAGAAAATCGAGGAAATGCTTCATATGTGTGATTACTTGTTGGCAATGACTGTTAATCCGGGGTTTGCAGGTCAAAAATTTTTGGAATTTGTAACTGCAAAAATTATAAAGCTGGTTACTTTGAAGCCAAAATTTGGTTTTAAGCTGTTTATAGATGGTGCTTGTAGTCCGCAGAAAATTCAAGAATTGTCAAAACAAGGAGTAGATGGTTTCGTATTGGGTACAAGTGCTTTGTTTGGGAAAAAAGGTAGCTATGCGCATGTTTTGGAATCGCTTTACAAGGGAGCGGCCTTATGAAACTAGCTATTGGGAATGATCATGTTGCAATAGAGATGAAAAATGAAATTGTTGAACATCTAAGGGAGAAAGGACATACAATAATTGATGTTGGGACAAATAGCTCGGATAGATTTGATTATCCTGTCAGCGGGTTTAAAGTTGCCTGTATGGTTAAAAGCGGAGAAGTTGATGGTGGTATCTTAATTTGTGGTACAGGGGTTGGTATTTCAATTGCTGCAAATAAGGTGAAGGGAATTCGTGCTTGTGTTTGCAGTGAACCATTTTCTGCTAAAATGTCTAAGGAGCATAATAATACAAATGTACTTGCGTTTGGTTCTCGAGTTATAGGTATTGAAATGGCTAAAATGATAGTGGATGAGTGGCTCAATGCCAAATATGAAGGCGGGCGGCATCAAAAAAGATTGGATATGATAGCTAGAATAGAAGAGACAGGAGATTTAGGATGAAAGAATTTGAATATAAAATTAATGATCCAATTGGCATACATGCACGGCCTGCAGGATTAATTGTTAAAATGTGTAAAGCGTTTGAATGCAATGTGACTATTTCTAAAGGCTCTAAAACGATTCAGGGAAGTAAATTAACTGCTTTAATGGGTCTTGGAGTAAAGCAAGGTGATATTGTGAAAGTGATTGCAGATGGAGTCGGCGAAGAATCTGCTATAGTCGATCTTCTTAAATTTTTTAATGAAAATTTGTAAAGACCATTGGAAACCTTGAGGTGAAAGAATGAGAAGTGTATCCGGTAAATCTGTTTTTAATGGCATTGCTATCGGAAAATTATATCATTTTCGGAATTTAAATGAAATAATAAAAATGGAAATTGTCGAAAATACAGAGGAGGAGTTTCTTCGTATAGAGAATGCTTTAATTATAGCAAAGCAGGAGATGAAGGGTCTTTATAATAAAGCACTTGAACTAACAAGCGAAGAAGAAGCATCCATCTTCGAAATACACGAGATGCTGCTTGAAGATGATGATTTTTTAGATTCAATTAAAATTAATATTAATGAAGAAAGGTATAACGCAGAATATTCAGTATATAAAACAGGCATAGAATTTGAAGAAATGTTTACTTCAATGGATGATGAATATATGCAGGCTAGGGCTGCTGATATTAAAGATATTTCAAGATGTCTCATCAGAATACTAAGCGGAGCCAAGAGTCAGCAAGAACTAACAGAGCCTGTTATTATATATGCAGATGACCTTACACCTAGTGAAACTGTAAGAATGAATAAAAATTTTCTATTGGGTTTTATAACAAAAGGTGGCTCTGTAAACAGCCATACTGCAATTTTAGCCAGGACAATAGGGATACCTGCCCTTGTTGGTGTGAAAATTGAAGAATCATGGAATGGACTAACAGGTGCGATTAATGGATATGATGGCATTTTATATATTGAACCTGATATTGGCACAATGGATAAACTACAAATTCTTAGAAAAAAAGCTGAGGATGAACGCAAGGCGCAGAAAAAGTTAATCTTGTTGCCAAGTATTACTATTGATGGCAAAGAGATCGAAATATTTGCGAATGCAGGTAACGAGTATGATGTAAAGCTAGCTGCTCAAAATGGTGCTGAAGGTATCGGCCTCTTTAGAACGGAGTTCCTTTATCTTGAAACTGGTCGTTTGCCTACAGAAGAAGAGCAATTTACAATATATAAAAGCATTGCAGAAATTATGGGTGGAAAAAAGGTCATAATACGTACTTTAGATATTGGCGCGGATAAGCAAGTAAGCTATCTTGGTTTGGATAAGGAAGAAAATCCTGCTCTTGGGTATAGGGCAATACGTATATGCCTAACACAGGAAGATATTTTTCGTACCCAGTTAAGAGCAATACTTCGTGCTTCTGTATATGGTAAAATAGCAGTGATGTTTCCGATGATAATCAGTTTAAATGAGCTTCGAGATGCGAAAAGGATACTTGAAGAATGCAAGGTAAAATTAATTTCTTCTGGTTTTGTTCTTGCCGATATTGAAATTGGTATTATGATAGAGACCCCTGCTGCTGTAATGATAGCGGATGAACTTGCTAAAGAGGTAGATTTTTTCAGCATTGGAACAAATGATTTAACACAGTACACTCTGGCAATCGACAGACAAAATCAAAAACTAGAACCTTTTTACGATTCTCATCATCCTGCAATCATAAGAATGATAGAAATGACCATAGATTCAGGGCATCGTAATGGATGCTGGGTTGGCATTTGCGGAGAACTTGCTTCAGATTTATCTCTAACAGAAACCTTTCTGTCAATGGGAATAGATGAATTAAGTGTTTCTCCAAATCTTGTTCTTCCGTTGCGTCAAAAGATAAGAGAAACAAATTTAGAGGGGTAGGAGTATGAAGGTCTCGGCAGAAGATGTGGTAATGAACTTAATTGTTAATGGAGGCGATGCACGTTCCAAAGCAATAGAGGCTCTGCGCAGTGCAAAAACAGGCGATTTTGAATCTGCGCGGAAACTAATGGAAGAGAGTCATAAATCAATCCAGGCTGCACACCAGTTCCAGACTACTTTATTACATGGTGAAATGGATGAAGATACCCCCGATCCTGTAGAAGTTGACTTATTAATGGTGCACGGTCAAGATCATTTGATGAATGCTTTAACTGTTCAAGATATTGTAACAGAAATGATTGATATCTTGAAGATGAAGAAATGTTAAGCTGAAAATGCTTTGTAAAGATAGTATCAGGCTGAACTCCTCTTGACAAGCCGTTCTGTTTGCTGTGAAATAGATGAATGAAAAGAACAAAGCTGGTTTATTTATTAGGCAAAAATGAAATGGAGCTACTAGCTTATGATGAGTATGATAGTAAAGGTTCCGGTAAATGGTTTACTGACAATCCTATAATGGCAAATGAGTATAATTATGAAGAAGCAGTTTGTAAAGGAGCTAAAGAAGAAGGATTAGATGTATATTTGTGGGAAGTTACTTACGATATAGATGAGAAAAAAATAATTAAGAATGAAGTTAGGCTTCATTCTACTATTGATGAAGCTGACAGGATTTATTAAGATATCTTTTTTATCATTATCAAGCAGGGGTTATTATGGTCCCACATCTCTGTCAAAGTAATCAGCTCCTTAAAGCCTATTTTAATATAGAACTTTTTCGTCATTGCGTAGTTTTCATCTTGGGCAATTTCGCTTAGCGTTTTTACGATTACATACTCGCATTTATTTTTTAGGAAGTAATTTTCCAACTCTCTATACAGTAATGTCCCAATCCCTTTCCCCTGATAATTGGGATCAATGCCGCAAACGTAAATATCCCCTGTTCTGTTATAGTGTATTTTACCGGAAAAGAATCCTATGCAGTCTTCATTGTCAAAGGCCGCGATAAAGGGATACTGACTCACAGTGTTTACATATTCTATCAAACTTTCTTCAATGCCGAACCATTCCGGCAGGCTCCGAAGGATCTTATTTGCATATTCGCTTTTCTTTGAGCTGTCTGTGATCTCGGTGATTGTGTACTTCATTCTTGTTTACTCAGTTATTATGTCTCCTTCCTTTCAGGTAGAGAAAATGGAAGTATATGCAAATTCATAACCTTGAGCAAGCCAAGCAGCATATTGCAATGATTGCAGGATGTCCTCTCGTTCCAGATATGGATAATCAATCAATAATTCCTCAATCGTTTCTCCGGCTCCAATCTGGGATAGAATCCTGCCAACTGTAAGACGCATACCACGAATACAAGGTTTACCGCCCATTACATCAGGATCTTGAGTGATGCGATCAAAGTGTTCAAGAGTCATCATTAACCTTCCTTTAATAAGAATAGCAGATTTGATGCACCGTCACAAGTTACTCTCTGCTTATTGCTTATCTCTTTTTCCGGTAAAATAAGATTATGAACATACAGATATTTGGGAAACCTAAGTGTTTTGATACTAAAAAAGCAGAGAGGTATTTTAAGGAAAGGGGTATAAAATACCAAAGCATAGATATTGTAAAATATGGCATGAGCAAAGGTGAATACCTGAGTGTAAAAACGGCTGTCGGCGGGATGGAACCATTAATTGATAAGAATTCAAAAGAATATGAAAATAACTATATTAGCCATCTGGCTTTGGAAAATGATATTGAAGAAAAGCTTCTGTCTAATCCGGCCATGTTCAAGACACCTATTGTACGGAATGGTGGGAAAGCGACGGTAGGATATGTCCCTGATCTTTGGAAGTCATGGTAGTTTGTTTTGTTATCGTAAAATACAAATTAATTGACAAATAACTAAACAAGTGTATAGTATATAATATGATCGACATTCTCATTGGAACAAGCGGGTACTCGTATAAGGAATGGGTGGGGCCGGTATACCCTGAGGGGACTAAGCAGAAGGACTATCTTGCCTGCTATGCGGGGCTTTTCCCGACGGTGGAACTCAACTTCTCCTACTATAGGATGCCGGATGCCCAAAACCTGGCGAAGATGCTTCTTGATGCGGGGCCGGGCCTCACTTTCTCGATTAAGGCCCATAGGTCGCTGACCCACGAGGTGGATTCAGGGCAGTGGGAGGCCGAGGCAAAGACATACATAAAAGCCATCGAGCCCATGCTGGAGGCGGGGAGGCTTGAGGCGGTTCTTTTCCAGTTCCCCTATTCTTTCCACTATACCACCGAAAACAGGCGATATCTTGGGGAATTGCTTGATTATTTCAAGGGGATTCCTTCGGCAGTGGAGTTCAGGGGGGCCGATTGGTGCATCGGGAAGGTCATTGACGGCATGAAAAGCCGTGGAGTGCCGCTGGTTTCCCTTGATATGCCCGATTTGAAGGGTCTTCCGCCCACAATGGACGTGGTTACGGCTCCTGTGGCCTATATCCGCCTGCATGGGCGGAATAAAGAGGCCTGGTGGGGGAAGGATGAGCATGCCCGCTACGATTATTTGTACACGGACAGCGAGGTTGAGGCCATTGCGGGGCGGATTGAGCGGGTTACAGAGCAGGCGCAGCGGATTTTGGTCTATTTTAACAATCATCCCTTTGGGAAAGCTGTAAGAAACGCGCAGACCCTAAGGAAGTTATTGATAAAGTTGGGGATTCTGAAAGCGGAGGGGAAGGAAGTGCAGGATGGGGGAGCGGACAGTTTGCCATCTTAACATTATTGGCTTTAAGACGGCTGTTGCCGCCGTAAAAGATAAAAGCCTCCGAGGGCGGCCCTATGTTATTGCAGGCGGCGGCGGGGGGCGGTCTTTGGCCCTCTGCTGCTCGCCCGAGGCAATCAGGCAGGGGCTCAGTCCCGGCATGGCCCTTGCTGCTGCCGAAAGGCAGGTGAAGGATCTTACCGTGCTCGAACCAGACCCAAGAGCCTATGAGGCGATGAATAGGGAACTCGAGGCGCTTGCATCCCGTTATGCCCCCGTATGGGAAAACGATAATGGGGGAAATCTCTACCTTGATATCACGGGCACCACCGGGATCTTCGGCCCGCCGGTCGACTGCTCAAGCCGCGTCTTAAAAGACATTCTTGGAAAGACTGAAATAAAACCCTCCGCGGCAGTGGCCTCAAATAAGCTGGTGTCCAAGGTGGCAACTCGCGCGATAAGACCTGTCGGCCTCATTCAAGTGCAGGCGGGAATAGAGGCCGAGTTTTTTGATCATCAGGATATACGGATTCTGCCCGGCATGGGGCCCGGGCTTTTGCGGACTGCCACCGTTACCGGCATTAGGGAAATCGGTGAAATCGCCCGCCTCTCGGACAGCGAGGTCGTTGCCCTCTTCGGCAAGAAAGGGCCTCTTCTTCGGAACATGGCCCTTGGGATCGATAATACCTGCGTTGAAGGCGGTGCAAGGCGCATAAAAAGTCAGGCCGACTTTAAGGAAGACACAATAGAAGAGATTGCAATCAAGGGCGCAATAAGGGCCCTCGCCGAAAGCGGCGGCCTAAAGATGAGGAACGAAAAACTCGGAATGAAAAGTGTCCGGCTTGGGGTGCTCTACAGTGACGGCGTTATGCTGCAGGGCTTCCGAAAAACCAAGGGGCTCTTTGTCCTTGACAAGGAAATAATTGCGGCCTGTTATGCGATACTCGAAAAGCAAATTACCCGCAGAATTCGCATACGCTCAATAGGTCTTAGCTTTGAGGAGCTGCAACCCCTCTCCTATCAACCTGATCTCTTTGAGCCGGAAGAGGAAATCACAAATCGCAATCTGCAAAAGGCCATAGACAAGATACAGAACCGTTACGGCGCAGGAAAGATAACAAGGGCCCTCGTCCTTGCGGCCTCGGCAATGCAGGGCGGGCAAGCCTCCTATGCAAACTAGACTCGGCCTTGTTTCCGGCTACTCGTTTTTATATGGAGTACATAAGCCGGGAGCCTTGCTGGATCGCGCCGCAACATTCGGAGTCAAGGTTGCAGGCTTCTGTGATTTAAACGGCCTTTATGGTGTGCATTCGATCCTCGAAGAGACTAGGGAGAGGGGAATCAGGCCGGTTATAGGGGCGGCTTTGACGATTGGCAGCGACCGGAAGGTATTGTACTGCTTTATTGAAAACCGCGCAGGCTATAGCAGATTATGCGAAGTTTTATCGGAGCGGAATAGGGAGCGAGTCAAGGATAAGTCGGGGTTTAACCCCCTCCCGCTAATCAGGGAGAATGCCGAGGGTCTGGTTTTGGCTTCCCCGGATGAGGCTGTTTTGGCAGAGCTTAACGGGCGGGTGCGGCGGCTTTATGCAGCGATTACGCCTTCTGACATAAGGGCCGTAAGTGCCGGCCGTAAGTTAAACATCCCCCTTACCTTTCTTGACGATTCCCTTTTCCTCGAAGCAGATGATTTCCCGGTTCACCGTGTGTTACGCGCTATAAGCCTATTGAAAACTATCGGGAATCTTGCTCCCGGTGAAATTGCCGAGCCTGACAGGATTCTGCGTCTGTCAAAGGATCTGCACCATCTTTCATCGTGGCCTGCTGCCGTAAAGGGCACCGAAGAAATTGCCGCCCTCTGCACTTATAACGATCTGTTTAAGGGCTGGGTCTTTCCCTCATACCCCGCCCCGTCAGTGGATGATGAACTGCGCCGGCGGGTTTATGACGGAAATGTTATACGCTACGGAGAGCTTGCGGACAGGGAAGTTGGGCGAATCGAATATGAACTCGGCGTTATTAAGCAGATGGGTTTCTCCGAGTATTTTCTATTAATTGATGATATTGTCCGCATGTCGCCGCGTACCTGCGGGCGCGGCTCAGGGGCGGCATCGATTGTCTCTTACGGCCTTGGGATAACCAATGTGGACCCGTTGCGCCATGACCTTTACTTTGAGCGCTTTCTTAACCCGTCACGTCCTGATCCTCCTGACATTGACATAGACTTCGCCTGGGATGAGCGGGACGATCTAATCAAGGCAGTTATCGAAAAGTTTGGGCCCGGCCATTGCGGCAGGGTTGCAAACCATAATATGTTCCGTTATCGATCCGCATTAAGGGAGACGGCAAAGGCCTATGGTTTTGGGGATGCCGAGATTACAGGACTTGAACGCAAGCTCTCTCTAAAAAGCAAGGATTTAGAAATTATCAGTATTGATCCTGTATGGCAGGAAATTTTTGAAATTGCAAAGAAAATTGAAGGCCTGCCCCGAGGGCTCGGAATGCACTGCGGCGGTATTGTTGTAACACCGGGGCCGATAAACCGTTATGTGCCGGTTGAAAAATCCCTCGAAGGCTTTCCTCTTATTGCATGGGAAAAGGAAGGGAGCGAGGCGGCAGGCTTCGTCAAAATCGATCTGCTTGGGAATCGGAGCTTGGCTGTTATAAGGGATGCTATCAAGAATGTAAATGATGACGAACTTGAAGGCAGGTTAAGCAGGGCCCTTGACGATAAACCCACGATTGAGGCCCTTGCACGCGGTGACAGCATGGGGGTGTTTTACATCGAAAGCCCCGCGATGAGGCAGTTGCAGAGAAAAACCGGGAAGGGGGACTTTCATCATATTGTTATACATTCTTCTATAATACGCCCTGCGGCAAATAAGTTTATAAACGAATATGTGCGGCGCCTAAAAGGGGGGAAATGGGAGCCCCTCCACCCAAGGCTCGCAGAGATTCTTCAAGAGAGTTATGGGATTCTATGTTATCAGGAGGATGTTTCAAAGACGGCGGTTGCCCTTGCGGGATTTAACGAGGCTGATGCCGATAAGCTGCGAAAGGTGATTGCAAAGAAAGCCGGGGGAGCAAGGCTTGCAGTTTATAAGCAGCAGTACTTCGAAGGCTGCAGGAAGAACGGAGTTAGCGAAGAAACCGTGCAGAAGATTTGGGAGATGATGCTCTCCTTCGACGGGTATTCTTTTTGCAAACCCCATAGCGCAAGCTATGCCATGGTCTCTTTCCAGTCGGCCTATCTGCGTGTTCATCACCCTGCCGAGTTTATGGCGGCAGTTCTTTCCAATCAGGGGGGGTATTATAGGCCGCATGCCTATATTGCAGAGGCCCGCCGCATGGGGCTTTTTACTGTCGGCCCCGATGTCAATGTTTCGGATTGGCATTATTATGGCAGGGGTCGGGATATTGTGATAGGCCTGATGTCAATCAAGGGGCTTTCATCATCCGGGGCCAAGCAGATTTTTGCAGAAAGGGAAAGAGGCGGGGAGTATAAAAGCCTTGAAGATTTTTCTGAAAGGGTTAGGCTTGGCAGGGATGATATTATAGCGCTTTGCCCTGCGGGGGTGTTTGACAGTATTTCAAACATCAATAATGCAAGTACCCCAAGGCCCTTGCAGGCCCGAAGGCTTCTCGGCATGAGGAGGGAGGCCGGTACCGGGGGCGGAGCCGGCGGCAGTTCCACAGGCAGTATCCGAGGCGGAACCCCCGGCCTATTTGAAAACATACAGACCCCGGTTCCTGTACTTCCGGCTCCCGATTTATCAAATAAGCTAAAAGAGGAATACCGTGCCCTTGGTTTCCTAAGAAATGTTCATCCGCTTGCCCTGTGGAAGGATGATGTCTTGGCGATAAAGAACAGGGTCAAAGCTCTGCACATTGAAAATCATATTGGCCGCAGCGTGAAAATGATTGGCTGGCCTGTTACGCAAAAGGACGTGTGGACAAAAGACGGATTAACCATGTCCTTCTTAAGTCTTGAAGACGAAACTGCAATGTACGAAACAGTGATCTTCCCTGATGTATATGAGCGCTTCAATAAACTGCTCTTTGACCAACAGCCCCTGCTTGTGTATGGCAGGGTGATGATTGACAACGGGGCTGTATCCCTTGAAATCAACCGGATTCAGGTCTTGGGGAAGCAAGGCATAGGAGCACGGTCGTCACTCTATCCAACCGGCCAGAGCCTTATGTGCAATCTTTAGCTCCTTGGGTATGTCAATGCTCTGCGGGCATTTTTTAACACATTCACCGCAGTCTGTACAGGAGCGAGCGCCTCGCCCTCCCTTGTCCGAGAAGGCATACATGCGCCTCGGCTGGTCAAATGCGCTAAACATCATCCCCTCGTTATATCGATAGAACACTTCGACTATGTCAACGCCATGCGGGCACGGCATACAGTAGCCGCAGCTTGTGCAGGGAATAGAGATAATGGAATCGTAGGCATCCTTTACCTTTGCAAGTATTTCTCTTTCCTTCGTTGTAAGACATCCGGGCACTGCATCAGGTTTGGAGAAAATGGCGATGTTTTCCTTTAGTTGCTCCAGTGTCGTCATCCCGCTGATTATGCAGCTGACTTCAGGGTAATCAATCAAATGGCGGAATGCCCATTCAGCCGGTGAGCGCTCTTCCGGCCAAGTATCGTATGCTGCCTTAACAGACGGGGGCGTGTTAACAAGTCCGCCTCCTCGCAGGGGCTCCATAATCACAAGGGCGCAGCCTTTTTCTCCTGCAACACGTATGGACTCGGCAGTAACTTCTTTATCAATATCCAAAAGATTTTGTTGAACCTGACACATATCCCATGGATAATATTCCATAACTTCGTTGAAACAGGGGAATTTCCCGTGATACGAAAATGCAATGGCCTTAATCAGACCTTCATCTCTGAATTTTTCCCACTCGCGAACTATCTCCCGTTTCTTTACCTCTTCCCAATTACCCTTCTGAATATTGTGAATAAGGTATACATCAATATAATCGGTTTGAAGTTTCTTTAAAGTTGATTCCAGGTTGATGCGAATATCATCCTGCGTTTTCATAACGCCAAGCGGCTGCTTCGTTACAACTTTGACCTTTTCCCGGTACCCGCCTTTAAGGGCCTCGCCAAGGACTATCTCACTTGTTTGATTATGATATGTAAAGGCTGTATCAAAGTAATTGATCCCATGCTCAACAGCATACCTGATAATTTCGATTGCCTTTTCCTTATCAATCTCTGCCTTGCTTTCTCCGTCTTTATAAACCCGCGGCAGTCTCATGCAACCCATTCCCAGAGCAGAGACCTGATACCCCAACTTGCCGTAATTACGATAGTTCATTTTACTTCTCCATTCTATTTTATTATACTACGGTTGATAAGACGAGTCTATGCCGGTTGAGCGTTAATAATCTTCCATGGTATAATCAAGATGATGCTGATTATCAGTTATGATGCCCTTGGCGATATTGAGTTTGAAACCTTAATGTCATTCCCGGCGTTTTCCAAGCTTGCAAATAAGTCTGCTGTTTTTCATGATGTACCGTCTTTATTTGTAAGCAATACCTATCCGGTTCATGCATCGGTTGCAACAGGTCTTAAGCCGAGCGAGCACGGTATCATTTCAAATACTGAAAGCTTCCCTGTTACGAACCCTGTTTGGAACAGTAATGAAGCGCTTATCAAAGCAAAAACTTTATGGCAGGCGGCATCTGAAAAGAATCTTAAGACTGCTGCCGTTTTCTGGCCGGTTACTGCATTTTCCAAAACCATTCGTTATAATGTTCCCGAGGTTCTTGCAAGGCCCGGAAAGAGTCAGCTTATGACAAGCTTAAAAGCAGGAAATAGTTTATTACAGTTAAAGCTCTTTCTATTGTATAGGAAGCATCTTGATGGTGTTCGCCAGCCAAACCTGGACAATTTTGCTACTGCCTGCATGACTCATATTTTACGCGAGTATATTCCCGACCTTGCCTTTATTCATCTTACAGCCTACGATTTTCTTCGCCATGAGCACGGCCGCAGCAACAATGGATTAAGCAAGCAGGCTATCGAAGCTGCTTTCCATGCTCTGGATAAAAATCTGAATGCGCTTCTTAATGCTGCGGGAGATGATAGAGATATTATTCTTTTTTCTGATCACAGCCAAATTAATGTTGATATGATTATTGATCCGAACGAGGAGCTAAAAACCCGGGGGCTCCTTTCCGTTGAAAATGCCGGCTATTTACCCGGAGAGCATGGATGTTTTTTTGAATGCTGCGGCGGCTCAGCATTTTTCCATAAGGGTACTCTTGATTCCGGTTCTGTTGAAAGCTTATACAGTTATATCGAAAACAGCACCGGCTTCAGACGTTTCTTAAATGCAAATGAACTGCTTGAGTCAGGTTATACCCATGCTACATTCGGTTTTTGTGCAAAGGCAGGTTATTGTTACGGAAAGCCAAAGTCAAAGGAGAAATCAAACCACGGCTATCCCCTTGATATGCCGGATTATTCTGTGTTTTATTTGCTTAAAGGCCGAGGGATTGAGAGTGGTATGAATAAAAATGGCAGTCTTTTGGATATTGCACCTTTTGCAGCAAAGCGTCTCGGGCTTAACTTATTTTGATAGGAGGAATCTATGAGTGGAGATAAAAGTACGAAAATGACTAAACAGGAAAAAAGCTGGATAATGTATGACTGGGCAAACTCGGTTTATGCCACAATCATGATGGCAGCAGTTTTCCCAATTTACTTTACAGGAGTTGCCAACAGTGCAGGTCAATCCGGAGATTATTGGTGGGGTCTTGCCACATCAGGGGGGATGATAATACTTGCAGTATTAGCACCTATGGTTGGAGCCCTTGCAAATTTCATGGGATATAAAAAACCAACCTTTCTTGTCTTCCTTGGGATAGGTATTGGAGCAACTCTCTTTAGTGCAGTCACAAACAATTGGGTGTTCTTGATGCTCGGTTATTCGATATCTCTTATCGGTTTTTCCGGAGGAAATATTGTATATGATAGTTTCCTCTCCGATGTTACAACGACTGACAGGATGGATAAAATTTCCGGATACGGTTTTGCCTTCGGTTATATTGGCGGCAGTACAATTCCATTCCTTTTTAGCATTGCTTTAATAACTTTTGGCAGTAATTTTGGTATTGATTTAACCCTTGCGGTTAAAATATCTGTTGTTATTACTGCTGTCTGGTGGGGGCTGTTTACAATTCCATTTCTAAAAGACGTTAAGCAGCTCTATGGTGTAGAAAAACCAAAGTCTCATCCGCTTATTCGCAGTGCTTTTTCAGCTGTGCTCGAAACTGCTAAGAAAATTTTTAAGGATAAACGGCTATTCTTTTTTATCCTCGCTTACTTCTTTTATATTGACGGAGTAGGTACTGTAATGCGCATGGCAACAGCTTATGGTGCTACCTTGGGTCTTGATGCAACTGGTATGATCTTGGCATTGCTTGTAACTCAGCTTGTAGCATTCCCCTGTTCAATATTTTTTGCATACCTGTCCCGTCGTTTTGGTACACTCAAAATAATCCACGGGGCAATCTGCGTTTATTTAACTATTTGTCTTGTCGGCTTTGTAATGGGGTTTGGTCTTGAAGAAGGATATTTCGGAGTAGACACTGCACTCGTTTTATTCTGGTCCCTCGCAGTTCTTGTAGGCACTGTTCAGGGTGGTATACAGGCAGCATCAAGGGCTTATTATTGTCAGATGATTCCCCCGGAGCATTCAGGAGAGTTCTTCGGCTTCTTTGACATATTCGGAAGGTTCGCAGCTGTACTTGGGCCCCTTATCTATTCGGTTACTCTTGGAATAGTCGGTCGCAGTTCCTTTTCAATCCTTGCTATTGTTGCATTGTTTTTAGCTGCATTGGTCACATTGCGCATAGGTAAGAAGCATTTGCAATAATATGAACAAAGTAGAACTAACTTTACTTGAAAATATTGATAAACCTGACTCTCTATTTGTCTTTCCGACAGATATTGCAGTATCTCGCTGGGCTGATCATCTTCTGCGTCTACGCAAAGGCGGGTCTATTTCAATGGATAAGTTTATTGCCTGGGATACTTTTAAGCAGAGTTCTATAAGTTCAAGAGTTAAAGATAAAAAGTGTGTGCCCGGCGTTCTTCGCAAATTGTTTATAAGTGCGCTGATTCGCGAAAATGCCGACCTTTGTTCAGCCGGGAAGCAGCCAATTTTTGAGTCGATCATTATGCCGGAATGGGCTGCTCTTGCTGATTCTCATACTAATTGGCTGGCAAGTTTGTTGCCTCAGCTCGGTATCTGGCTTCGGAAGGTTAAGGAATATGATACAGGTGAAGATAGGGACCTTCTGATTCTTACAGAGCGTTATAAGCAGTTTCTTGAAAGTCAAAATCTTTTTGAACCTGCATGGGAAACGCCGCCTTTTCAAGACACGGGAAAGGAGTGCTTTATTTTCTTTTCTGACTCGCTTTCTGATTTTACTGAATATAAAGAACTGCTTGAAGAAAGCAAGCATGTAAGACTTATTAATCCCCCAATTGAAGAAGTAGATGAAAATGAAAACAAGCTATTTTACTATACTAATTCGCGAAGCGAAATAACCGAAGCTGCTCTTTATATTCAGGCGCTGCATGATAGCGAAAACGTATCTTGGAGTTCAATTTGCGTAAGCATTCCCGAGGATAAACATTACGGTCCATATTTAATTAGGGAGTTTGAAAATAGGAATATTCCATTTATTAAACAGAGTGGTGCACCTTTAGCTTCTTTCATGGCGGGGAAACTGTTTACTTGTATTCTTGCCTGTGCATCAGAGAACTATTCCTTTTCTTCAATTATTGAGTTACTTCTTAATCAGCATCTTCCATGGGAAAAGAGAGACGAAATAAAAAAGCTTATAGATTTTGGAATTAATAATAATTGTATAAGCTCTTGGCCTGAAGAAGAAGAAGGAAAGAAGATTTGGATAAATGTCTGGGAAGATGCATTTAAGAGTCCATACCGAGGTATATCAGCTGACACAAAGAAATTCTTTTACGATCTTAGAAATTGCATAAATGCAATGTATACTGCAAGCTCCTTTTCTGAAATTCGAAAGCAGTATTTTGTTTTCAGATCAAAGTTTTTTAACATGGAAAAAGTGTCGGAAGATGCTAATACTATTCTTTCTCGATGTATATCTGAGCTGATGTATCTGACTGAGATAGAAAAGAATTACCCTGACATAAAAATACTACATCCATATTCTTTTTTTACGACATATCTTGAAGATGTAAAATATCTTGCTCAACAAACCGGTAGAGGAGTGGCAATCTTGCCATATCGTACTGCGGCATCTGCTCCTTTTGATTGTCATATAATTCTTGGCTCAAGCCAGGATGTGCTAACAACGGTTTTCGAGCCTTTGACCTTCCTTCCAATGAGCAGAAGAGGAAAACTCGGTATTTTAAAAAGAGATGCTTCAAATATCTATATTCAATTACATAAGTATAATTCAAGGCTCCCTGCAGCCTTTTTTTGCTCTGAAGATACATTCGAGGGGTATACTATTCCGCACAGCTCACTTGAAGCCTCTTCAAAACCAATACAGCGCTATGACAATGAAGAAGGATTCAAATATAATTTCGCACCGGATTTATATCGTACAGAGACGGCTATTCTTTCTTCTCTTGGTCCTACGGTAAAGCAAAGTATTCCTGTCGGTAAATTTCACAGAAACCAAAAAAACGGTTTTAATGAATGGCAGTTAAGGAGAAAAGCCTCAGGTGATCTAACCACAGTATTAAGTGCAGAACATCCGCTCATGCACATGATTAAAACAAGATTAAGCGGAAGAGATAAATTAAGCGAAGTTATTAGCGTGTCATCATCTTCTCTTACTCCGTACTATGAATGCCCGCATAAATGGCTCTTTGAGCGTGTGCTTGAATTAAAAAACATAAAAGTAGAAACAAGTCTTATGTCGAATAATACAAGAGGGGATGTGTTTCATTCAATAATCAGCCTTTTCTTGAATAGCATAAAAAATAATAAAGACAGTATTCCAAAGACGGACAATGTGGGTACGGGAGATAAGCCTAATTACAGACTGCCGGGGCCATATTTAGAAACGCTGAAAAAAAATATAGAAACGGTGTTTTCATCATTTCCCATGCTGCCAAAAGGCCCAAATCAGGAAATGAGTATGCTCACAACTCGCCTTATGCATGCACAAAAGGAAGCAATTTTATTTAAAATGGAAAAATTCTTAATTGCTTTTTCCTCATATTTTTCCGGGTGCAAGGTTATCGCAGCAGAATCAGGGTATAATAATTTAAAGGGTTTCTATAATTTAACCGGGAAAGTAGATTGCATTCTTGAAGAACCAACCGGTGTCAGATTGATTGTAGATTTTAAATCAAAAGAAATGCCAAAGCTTTCATATTATACCGGAGATGAAGGACTTAAGGATTTTCAGCTTCCAATGTATCTGCGTCTAGCACAGGCAGAATCAAGAGCAGAAGTTAAAAAGGCATTGTTCTTTAGTATTATTGATACAGACCCTTCAGTATTGTTTGGTTCTATTAAGAATAATCAAACAGGAGAAAATATTCCTGAAAAAGAGTCAGATTCAATAATATTCGGGAGCGAAAAATATTATAATATCATGGATGAGTTCGACGAAAAGGCAGAAAAATTTGCAAAAGAGGTAACAGAAGGAGGTTTTCCCTGTAAAACGAAACATTCTGCCCATTGTTATAAGTGTAATTATAGTAAAGTGTGTCGTACAGTCTATAAAATCTGCAATGGGGAATTTTATGGAAGCTAAATTAAAAGTACCTACTTTAAATGAAGAACAACGTAATGCAGCTTATTCCATAAAGAATGCTGTAATTGCAGCAGGAGCAGGCTCAGGAAAAACCATGGTGCTTGCAAGCCGTTATGTCTGGCTTATAACAGAAAAGAAACATTCTGTAAGTGAAATCCTTACCCTAACATTCACTAAAAAAGCGGCAGCAGAAATGTATCGAAGAATACACTTCCTCCTAACTGATATTGTAAGAAAAACTTCAGAACATTCTAAGGAAAAGAAGGAACTTGCCGCAAAAGCCCTGGAAGATTTTGCTCAAGCCAGGATACAAACCCTTGATTCATATTGCGCCTCCATCGTAAGACAGGCTTCAAATCGATATGGAATAAGTCCTGATTTTGTTCTGGAAGAAGATCGGTGCGAGAAGCTTGCAATAGATGAATCTCTCCCTTTCTTAATTGCAAATAGAATGCATCCTGTAATAAAAAAGCTTTATAATAGTAAAAGCTCTACAGGTATAGCTGAAAGGATCTTTGCTTCAGCTTTGTTTGAGTGCACTTATATAGACAAAGACGTCGATCCCAAGAGAGATTTTGATTTGCAGTCTTCGATTGTATCCGGCGAATGGGATAGACAAAGTGAGATAGTAAAAAAATTACTAAGAGAGCTCCCGGAAGTCTATAAAGGAAACGAAAATTGCAGTCCCGGTACTGCTCCGGTTCTGAAGCGTTATTCTAATTATGATATTGTATTCCCAAGTGGAGATGAGCTTCGCGATTATTTCAAAGTAATCCTCACCTTGGATCATAACTCTGCAATTGATTGGGCAGAAGCTCAACCGCTACAAAGTGCAATTATGTATATTCTGGAGTATATTAATGCGTTAGCTGCGGTAAATTTGAGTCAAGGTACTCCAAAGAACAATTTTATAAAAGATATTCTAAAAGAGCTGCGTGAATTAAATTCAGAGTTTTCTTCACTTGGTGTATTTTGCTTACAAGCTGGTTTAATTTTCTCGATGATGTCACTTTTTTCTAATCTACAGAGACAATATCTAAATAAAAAGCGAAACCTTGGTATATTGACATTTGCAGATTCAGCTCTTCTTGCTAAAAAAATTCTTATTGAGCAGTTGGATATACGTGAAAATGAAAAAGAAACTTTTAAAGCTATTATGATAGATGAGTTTCAAGATAATAACGAATTACAGAAAGAGCTGCTCTTTTTACTTGCAGAAAAGTATGAGTGCAATAATACTGCTATTCCTCCGCCCTCAGATCTTTGCCCTGACAAGCTCTTTTTTGTAGGAGATGAAAAACAATCAATTTACAGGTTCAGGGGAGCAGATGTTTCTGTTTTCAGAAAGCTAAAGGATGAGTTAAAATGCAAAGACATTCCTCTAATGGTAAACTATCGCTCTGCTCCCCAATTAATCGGTGCATTTAATACGATCTTCGGAGGCAGCAAGTTCGATCCTGAAGGTAGATCGTCTTTAGCAGAAAATCCCGCAGTATTTGCTCCCGCTTTGTCGACTCTGCCTCTTTACGAGGCTTCATATTCTCCGCTTAGAGCAAGTAAAACAGGAAAGGGGAAACTGACTCTTTGTATACTTGATAAAGCAGATTCAGATAAATTCGAAGTAGAAGATGATACAGTTTTAACTCCGGTTGAAAATGAAGCTCGATTTGTTGCAGAACAGATTAGTGAGTTGCTTAAAGAGAAAGATGAATCAGGAAACGCAAAATATAGACCTCATGATATCGCTATCTTGTTCCGCACCCGTACTCCTCAGCATCTTTTTGAAAAGCATCTTATGCTGCTTAATATTCCATATACAAGTGAAAATCTAAATGGCTTTTTCTTCGGTGGCCTTGTAAATGATCTAATGTCAGTTCTAAGACTTGCAGCTTACCCGAGTGACAGGGCGGCCTATGGTCAAATGTTACGTTCTCCCTTCGTCGGAATATCTATACCGGGACTTGCAGTTTGCATTAATTGTCTTGAATCGGGCGAGCCTTTTGATGATGAACCGCTTGCCTTGCTTCCCGAATTAGACAAGGAAAAGTATCGTCATGGGCAGATTATCTATAGTAAAATTCTTGAAATGAGCCGGACAAAAAACATCTGCTCAATATTGAATGAATTATGGTATGGCCTTGGTTACCGCTACGAAACTGAGTGGAACCATAAAACTACCCCATATCGGGAACTTTACGATTATCTGTTTCATCTTGCTGCAATTTCCGATAAGAATTCTGAAACACTTGCAGCATTTACTGATTATATTCATAAACTGTCACTTTCCGAAAAAAAGCTTGATAAACTGGAAATACCCCTTGAAAGAGCAAGTGCAGTTAACCTAATAACCATGCATAAGAGTAAGGGTTTAGAGTATCCGGTTGTGTTCCTGTGCTGTTGTCATAAAACAGGACAAAATGATTCTTGTGAAGATATTTATGATACAGAAGAATTTGGTTTTACAATGAACCCTCCCTTTCCACCTGAATTGGAAAGCTGTAAAAAATTAAAGCATAACTATTTTTGGGAAAGAGCGCATGCCATTAGAGCCGGAAAAACAATTGCTGAGCAACGCAGGCTCCTATATGTTGCAATGACAAGAGCAGAAAACGAGTTATATCTTACAGGCAGCCTTGATTTAAGTAAGGGGAAGAGTAAAGGAGAAGAAAATTATAAAGATAAAGATTTCTCTTTACAGGTAAAGCAATTAATTAATTATAGAATCAAAGAGAAGAAAGGTAAAGCAGATATCCCGGGTGATTCTATTTTAACAGGCAGCCACTTTTTCGGCCTCTGCCTGCCTGCGTTCGGTGCGCATATTCCTGATGATCCCGGAACGGAAACATTCTTTAACATTAAAGAAATCCCGATTTACAGCGAACAATATATGCGAAAAGCAGAACAGCATAGTGAAGGTTTTTCAAATGACCAAAAGGGACTGAACTCCTTCTTTAAGATGGTAGAAACATTTTATAAAGACTCCGAAATTATTGAAACTCCCGTTGTCTCCCAAACCCGATTTGCCCCTACCTCACTCCCTGCATCTTTAAAGGAAACCTCGGGAACACATATAAAAAAGAACAGTGAATACTCAGGCAAAAATGCAGAGAATGTTTTTATTAAGACAGATAAGCTGCTTGGACGTTATGGCGACCTGTTTAGTTCTGCTGACTTTGGAACCTTGGTCCATATCTGTCTGGAAGCAATACTTACAGGAAAAGAAGCAGTTCTGCCGCCAAAGTTTGCAGGGTCTTTGAGCCCGGCAGATGGGGATGTTTTTCTTGACGCAGGAAAGAAGCTCGCCGATTTGTTCATCCGCTCACCTCTTGGGGTAAAGGCAGAGAAGGCAGGAAAGCGCCATAGTGAGTTCCGCTTTCGTAGCTTACTCAATACGCCTGATGACGAAGAGCTTTTTATTACAGGCACCATTGACCTTGTATTTGAAGATGAAGAAGGCATTTGGGTAGTAGATTTCAAGACTGACAGAGAAGAAAACCCCGAACAGTATATTCCGCAAATGGCCTGTTATCATAAGGCTGTGTCGGATTTGTTTGCTGCTCCGGGGAAGGATTGTAGGATTTTGCTTTATTACTTACGCTCGGGGAACGCGGTGGAGGTGACCTGGGATTAGTATAAGGAAAATTGTGCTTTTACCCCCACCTGCACCACGTACAATAAATTCGTATGATAGAATATGTCTTAACGCAAAGGAAAACCTAAGATATTTTCACTATTTTCGGATAAAAAGTCCATTTACTCCAAAATATCCACTTGACAATATAAAAACTTTGCTTATTTTTCGGGTAATATCCACGCCGGCCGGTTTTGTATGATATACTTACGGTCTTTTCAAAGTCGAAGAAAATTTTAGTCAACCGGTTGACTAAAATAAATATAAATTCCCATCCAAAAGAGTTAACTCCCGCTAAAACCAGCCATTATAATATAATAGGAGAAAAGCATGAAAGTAGTTATTATTCCGGTTCCCATGAGGCCTCCTCATGAGGTAGAGGCTGTAAAGTTCCCTGTGGACGGAAACAAGGCTCTTGAATATGAGAAGCCTGTTCTCTGTCCTATAAACAGTGTCCTTGCCAAAAAAATGAAGAAGGATGAGGAAATTAAGGTTATTTACATTATAACCACGGGAGGAAACAGTCAATGTGAAGAGAATAAGAAGAACTTTACTCAAGAAATCGAAGGGATTAACTCCAAAATTGGGGCAATTCTGAGCTACGATACAATCGATATCGAGTTTTTACCCACAAAAAAGACTTACAACAAGCTTATTACCGATTTGGCAGAAAAAATCCCCGATAATGCTGAGCTTTTGGCCGATATTACTTTTGGTTCTAAACCGGGGATTCTGTCTCTGTTCTGCGCCCTCCGCTTTGTGGAAGAGTTCCGTGAAGCTATTGTCCGATACATTGTTTATGGAAAGGTTGAGTTTAACAATGTCACCCGTAAGGTTGAGCACCCCATGCTTTTTGATGTTACTTCTCTCTACTACCTTTTTAAGCTAATGGGTACTATGGGTGCGACCAATGCTGATGAGGCCGCAGAAACACTTAGAAATTTCTTTGCAATGTAAGGAGGTTTTGTGGTTGAAAACGATAAAGAAGAGCAATTTAAAGACCGGATTTTCACTATTTTTACTGATTACCATAATGAAGCCGCCTCCGATAACCGCTATGATGAATTTTTTCCCCTTCTATGTGGGCAGATTTACAAATGGTGCAAAGAATTTCGGTTTGAAGATGATATTGACATTATGGGTGAAGAAATCGCCGATGTTTGTACAAGAGTAATTAAGAATGATAAGCTAACTCAATCAAAAGAGGGTTTTTTCAAGTATCTGTACGATTCGTTGGAGAAGGGAAGAGCGGCTTATTACCGTAATTACGATGAAAAGAAAATAGTTAAGATTTCCAGGTATAAAAAGAGAATTTTAAAAGAGATTAGGGACCTGGTTAGAATGTGTGAGATTGAGCTGGGTGTTGAATTGACACCGGATGAGAAAATAGAGTTTGCATCAGGTTGGTTTAATAGTTGGGAATATAATTTCTTTATCGATAAATTATATCGCCCAAGCCCTTCTATTTTTATTGATAAAGATTGCAACGAGGTTGATGTATTTGATACTGAAGTAGCTCCGCCCTATTCTCCAAGAAGCATTCATGTAACTCCCCTAAACGATTTATTAATTAAACTGGACACAGAGATAATCCGGAATGCGATTAAAAATGTATTGGGAAAGAAACAAAAAAGAAGCAGGGCTTGTTATAAGGCCATTTTTACTTTACATTGCATTGAAAAAATAAGGAATTATAAAGTCTTGGATCGTGTCCTTGATAAAAAAGTAATTAAGGAATGGGAAAAAAGTAATAAAAAGTTAACGCAGTATGAAGTTTACCGTAAACATCGCCCCGGTGTTTCCAAAGAGAGTGCCCTAGCCATATCTTCAAGAATGCTGACCGGATTTATTATTGACCTTGAATCATATTTAAGTGAAAAAAATCCTGAAGTTTTTCAATCAACAAGCCCGTATTGAACCTGAAAATTTTTTCTTAAAGGGGGCGTTGCTCCCCTGTCAAATTCCCTCACTATTTAGGAGTTCTCAATGAAACAAGAAATTTACAATCCCGATGGCAGCCTCAGAGCTGTAATCTACGACATCGGTTCCGGTGGCCGACAGGAGGTCCATAGTGCCTCAGGGCAACTCTTGGGTGTTTATATCCCTGAGATGGATGAGACCTTTGATTCATCCGGCTCTCGAGTCGGCCGCGGTAACTTGCTCATGACCTTGGTTTAAAGCCTATGGTAAGTGGAACCTTAATAGGAATTGCTATTTTCGGCATTTTCATGATCAATAGGAGTACTATTGATACATTCTACCCCACCTTTCGTTTTCTATTTTACCTCGCGGGGATAGGTTTTCCCTTATCCATTATTGGAGACCCGTTATGCAGGTTTCTTTACTCCTACCTCAAGACTCGTATTATCGAAAACAGTATAAGACGTGCGTTCTCTGCGGCATTATACGGCACTGTCGAGAAACCGATTCAAATACCCGAGGCTCCAAAGTTGGTCGTTTACGATTCAATACTGACTTCTGCACAAATTGAGCAGCTAAATACCCTGCGATCAAAGGTTTCACTTCCGGAAGCACAAAACTTTCCCAGGATAAGCATATCCGGAAAAGTTATGCCCAATCTTGTCCCCGGTGCCGGGCTATTCACCGCAAAGATAAGACGGCATGGCGAGATCCAAAACCTTGTGGTTATGCTTGCTAAAATGTCTGCTGTTAATGAATTCGAAAACCTTTGTTATTCATTCCCTGAAAAGAAGAAGGATTTTTGGGCAGAGGGATATGTATTACCTTCAAGAAGCGGAATTTGCTATTCGGTTTTATATGTTACAGCTTTCCGCTTTTTGGGCAGAAAGATTACTTTTTAATAGGAGAAAGTAAATGGAGGAAGAAAAAAACCGGTTGTCTATTTCAGAGTGGTATAGAGATATCATCATCAAAGGAAACAGTCTTGGAAACATTCCTATAGAAGAAAGAACACCTGAGATGTGTTTTGTGGCAGTACATTATTGGGGAGCTGCTCTTGAACATGTCCCTAAAAAATTCATAACTTATGAGCTTTGCCTTGATGCTGTCAGACACAATATCCCTGTAGACGAGGGCTGCTCTGCATTAGGATTTGTCCCTGATGAGTTTAAAACATATGAACTATGTCTTGAAGCAGTTAAGCATGATTATTTAAGCTCTGCTTATTGGGATGCAGGACATTCTGTCGGGTTTGATTATGTTGCAGCAATTAATTTTGTACCTAAAAAGCTAAGGACACCTGAATTGTGTATGGAAGTGTTAAAGCATCATCCTACGTCTTCTCCCGGTTATTATCATTTTGTTGATATACAGTTCAACAGTTTAAATTTTTCTGCTGCAAAAGTACTACCTAAATCATTATCAGATATATGGATCTCATCTGAATTGTTTATCCATTCGTTAAAACGAATGGGTATGCCGGATGAGTATATTGAAGAAGCAAACAGATTAAGAAAGGAGATGGTAGCTATATGAGTGTTTCAAACAAACAAACAGAAGAAAAAGTTGATTATTTTCACAGGGTAAGAGAAATTGGAGAAATTATGAAACAAGCCGGAGGCATGAATGAGCTGTTCTGTGACTTCGCTGAGCCGCACCTTGCCTTTCTTTCCGATAAGCTGCAGGTTTCCCGTACCGCCTCTGCTCTCTTTGCTTCTTTAATCAACATGTATAACGGTCATAATATCGACATGAACAATCTTGCGGCATATATTAATCTAAAGAGCCTTGAGGTTATTTCCTTCTTGGATGAACTGGAAGAGCTGGAAGAGAAGGAGTTGATAGAAATTGATCATGGTTATAATAAATTTAACCCTTTGATGGAAGTTATATCATTTAAAATACCGTTTAAGACGATTAACTGCCTTAGAAAGGGCTCGTTTCAAGATCTGAATAAAGCAAAAGGACTTTCTAATGATGAATTTTTTGAGTACTTAGAGGAAATGTTTGATGATATGCTACATAAAGCCATACCTTATGGTAAGACTATTTCGAGGATGAACAATATATTGCAAGATAATAAGCAGCTTTTGTTTGTAAGAAAAGTTTTAAGCCTTTCTCTGGATTATGGCGAGACTCTAATTCTGCTTCGATTCTTTAGTAATTTAGTTTCTCTTGATACACCGGAAATGGAATTACGTATCCTTTCGACCATATATGAACGTCGTTCAGAATATATGACAATCAAGCGTCTGTTTCTAAGCGGAAATCATGTTCTGATTACTAGGAATCTGATAGAGAATGCCTGTGGTGACGGCTTTCGTGAATCAGAAGTCTTTTGTATCACTAATGAAGTAAAAGAAGAATTTCTTGCAGAGTTTGATCTTACTCTTTCAAGCGCACCATTGAAGGGCGTTAAAAGCTATGAATCAATAGCTGAAAAACAGCTCTTTTATCCCGGTAAAACACAAGATTCTATTGGCGAGTTAACTGAAGTGCTAATGACAGAAAAATTTCTTGAAATCAAGAACCGCCTTTCTGAAAAGAAAATGAGAACCGGTTTCGCATGCCTGTTTTCTGGTGCCCCCGGTACCGGAAAAACAGAAACCGCTTATCAAATTGCGAGGCAAACAGGCAGAGGTATAATGCAAATCGATATAGCAAGTGTTAAAAGCAAGTGGTTTGGAGAAAGTGAAAAGCAAATTAAGGGTATTTTTGATAAATACCGCTATTGTGTGAAAAAATCTGACATAACACCAATACTTCTCTTTAATGAAGCAGATGCAATTTTCAGTAAACGACGGCGTATACAGGAGAATTATAGCGGCCCGGCTCAGACAGAAAACGCTATCCAAAATATTATTCTGCAAGAGATGGAAACTCTGGATGGAATACTAATCGCCACAACTAATCTGTCAAGCAATATGGACGGTGCTTTTGAACGCCGCTTCCTTTATAAAATTGAGTTTGAAAAACCGGAAGTTGAAACAAGGAGGGCTATTTGGCTTTCTATGATGGATGGTATTTCAGACTCAAATGCTCACGCCTTAGCAGAAAACTATGATTTTTCCGGCGGCCAAATTGAGAACATAGCAAGAAAGGCAGCAGTTCACTTTGTTCTTTCAGGAGAAATCCCTTCTCTGCAGAATTTAATGAGGTTCTGCGATGCAGAGAATCAAGAAAGTGAATCATGCAAAATTATTGGTTTTGTAGCCTAGTTAAATAAAAGGAGTTTATATGGCACGGATAGTTTTTTGGATGTTTATAGGCCTTCTGGCATACAACATCATTTCGAATTCTTCGAGCAATACCACACCTTCAGATGACCCGCATGCAGGTACGACTCTCTCAAGAGAATACCAAGAAGCCTGGGAGCGATCAAATCAGGAGTTCAACCGTAGACATGCTAATGAAATACCTGATAATATAAGGCGTATATTGGATACAATGCCAAGTTCGCCGGGTAAGTAAGGAAAATCAATGAGAAATCTTTTTTTCATTTTTATTATTTTTGTACTTCTCGCCTGCAATCCCGAAGGAAATAATAATGGTATAGATAACCCCTCTCAGGAACCGCTTGTATTCATGGACAGCGGTATTGATTATACTGAATCAACCGAGTCAATTGTCAATCCCGGGAGGGGCTTTTATAGAGCCCTCGCTCATGATTTCTCACAGTCATCATTGCCATGGTGGTGGAATCAAACAGACATCACTAACATGACAATAAACACCGGGAATTGGGTGCCCGGTTATCCTGCACATAGTACAGCTTGGCAAGGTGCAGGAATTCTACATTTTCATTTTGGTCTTTCTCCTTATTCCGCTAATGCCATGCCGGGGGCATCGAATAGAGATATTAGTCAAGGAAGCCTGAGCGTTTTAAGGCAGGTTCTCGGTTTTGTTCGTAATTCGGATGCAACTGCTATTTTAAGATTCTCTTATGATATTGAAGGCCCTGCTTCATCTGACCCTCCTTCTGATCGAGAGCCCGGTATGGAATGGATTGAAAGACACATCGAGCAGCTTGGCGTCGTTATAGAAGAGTTCCGTGATGTTGTTTCTATGGTTGAGTCAGGAATGTTTGGCCCATGGGGTGAGCAGCATTCTACAACAATTTCTGACCCTGCAAACGAGGAGAATTATTACAGACTTGTTGAAGCCTGGCTTAAGGCTGTACCCTCACGCCGGATAAATGTGAGGAGACCCTTGTACTTCCGGCATTGGGCTAATGAAAGATTTGGACAAAGCCATGGCATAAACCTGACAGATGCAAACATGGCAAACTTTCAAATCAGGGAAGGGATGGACGATGCGTATAGAGTAGGCGTGTATAACGACGGTTATCTCGGCTCCCATAATGACTTGGGTACATTTAGTAATAGGGAGCAGGAAGTTAGATGGCTTGCTAATCATACACGGCATACCTATTATGGAGGGGAAGTAGTAGCTGATTCTAATAGCGATGTTACAGGGGATGTGATAGGTGATTTTAACAATATTAACTTTATAAAGCAGGAAGCATTCCGAACACATACCTCTTATCTTAACTGGCTCTGGAATTATCAAGTTATTGGCACATGGATTCAGAATATTTATAGTGGAAGTAATCCGATTTATAATACAGGATCTATAACTGAATATAACTATATAAGCAATCATCTTGGTTACAGAATTGTGATAAGAGAATCTGCATTCACAGAGTCAAGGCCGGGCAGGACAACAAGTTTTAAGTTGGTGCTTGAAAACGTCGGTTTTGGAAATGTGCTTAATCAAACAAGAACGCAGGTAATCATAAGTCAGAACTCAATTAATTATGTCTATGATTTAGACCTTGATATTAGGAGAGTTACAAGCGGCTCAACAGCAGCAGGCGGAGAGCTAGTTGAGTTCAATTTTAACATAGGCCTCCCGTCGAATATACCTCCCGGTGAATGGAATGTATACCTCAAAATTTCCGATGTACTCGAAACAACAGGATTTAATAGAAGAATTCGCTTTGCCAACAACGGCGACATTTGGAACCCGGCCCTCGCCGCAAATTACCTGGGGACAATTGTAGTGCAATAAAAGCCAAGAACGGGAATCGAACCCGTGACCTGCACATTACGAGTGTGCCGCGCTACCGACTGAGCCATCTTGGCGAATCCTCCCAATAATACATAAAAACCTCAATCTTTTCCACCCGTGCCGAGCGCGCCGGTCTTCACGGTGACTTGCGTCGAGGGTGCGCCGGTCCCCACAGGCCCTCCCTACGGCGGGCCTCCTCTTGCCGTTTCGGGGGATTATCATTAAAATAAAGGGCCATATGAGCGATCAAACAAACCCTTACCAAAGCCCTGATACCGCGGTGGTACCTGAAGAATCCCTGCCGCAGGGCTATATCACCGAGCCCATGCTGCTCCACCTGAAAAAGGCCTCTCCCTGGCTTCGCTTTGTGGGCATTGCCGGCTTCATTTTTTCGGGGGTTGCTGCATTAACCGGGGGGATTTTTCTGCCAATATCCGCCCGCACTTTCAGCTCAATTCCGGGTCTTGAGGAGGCAGGCGGCCTTATGACCTTATTTGGCGGAGGAGCTGCGATCTACACTGTGGGTGCAGCAGCATTTTCCTTCTTCATGTCGCTCTCAATTTATAGATTTGGCGATCGAATCCGGAGCTATCTTGCAACCGGGATGGAGCAAGACCTGGAAAATGCCTTTAGATATAATAGCAGGTTCTGGAAAATGCTTGGGATTCTCTTCATTATTGGTCTAGCCTTAGTGCCTGTGACCTTGATTGTCAGTGTTATAGTGGCGATGGCAACTGTCCTTGGATAATAAAGATACAGTTTTAACCTTACAGACTCCTGAAGGTATAGAGTTTGTTCTTCATCCTGCGGGGCTTCCAATCAGGGCCTGCTCTTGGGCCATAGACACCCTTATCCAAGGTGCTATTATTTTTGGCATTCTCATTTTAAATGTAGTTCTTGGCCGGGTACTCGGTATTTGGTTTTTCCTAATTCTGATTTTTGCTCTGGACTGGTTTTATCACAGTCTTTTTGAAGTCTTCAACAGGGGACAGAGCCCCGGTAAGCGTATAATGGGCGTCATGGTTGTATGCGGAGACGGCTCTCCGATTAGCCCGGGTGCTTCTTTTCTGCGAAACCTTTTGCGCTTTGCCGACACATTTTTGTTTTGCTATCTTATTGCCTTTATCTGCATGCTTGCCAGCCCGGCTTTTAGACGGCTGGGAGATTGGGTAGCTGATACAATTGTGGTTTATACGGCCGGGGCACGCTCCACTGTTAGGCGATCCGCAATGCCTCGGTTATCGGAATTCCCGGTTGTTTATCCAAACCGAAAGCTCAAGTTCGAAGAAAAACAGACCATTCTTATGTTTGCCCGGCGTTATCCGCTATTGGGCAGAGCCCGCTCTAACGAAATCGCAAATATTTGGCCCATTGCAGATTTGTCTGCAGGCAATTCTGCATTTGAACCTTCGGCACTATTGCTTGGTATTGCCCATACACTGGACGGAACACAATGACCCAGCAGAGCTTTGTGAAACGACGTGGAAAATCTTGGGATGAATTTGAGCTGGCAGTTCGGGGAGGAAAGAAATCTTTAAGGGAAAGAGCTTCATGGTTCCCCACAGGCTATAGGGAGCTTACCCAAGATCTTAATACCGCCAGAGCTCACGGGTTTGACCCTATAGTTATCGAAAGGCTTAATTCTCTTGTATTGGAAGGTAACCAGGTTCTCTATGCCGGGCGTACATGGTCATTAAAATATGCCGTAGATTTTGCGCTGGGTATCTTTCCGCGAGCAGTACGTTCAAGGTGGCGATCCTTTGCAGCAGCATCAATCCTGTTTTTTGGCCTAATGCTCTTCTTTGGCTTTCTTTGTATCCGCAATCCTTCCATGGTCTATATGATAATGGGAGAGGATGTGATAATGAATCTTCAAAGTATGTACAATCCTGATAGCGCTTATTATCTTACTCCTAGAAATGTTAGCTCGGATGCCGACATGTTCGGTTTCTATATTTACAATAATATTTCAATTGCATTTAGAACTTTCGCTTCCGGTATTCTTGCAGGTGTCGGAAGCATCTTTATTCTTTCGTTTAACGGTATTTTTCTTGGCGCTGCCGCAGGTCATATTATCAATATTGGCTTCACTGAAACATTCTTCCCCTTCATAATCGGCCACAGCAGTTTTGAGCTTATTGCGATAGTCCTCTCAGCGCAGGCAGGCCTATTGCTCGGCTTTAGCTTCTTCTTTCCTCGCGGGCTTCCCCGCTCTGTCTCTCTTAAGATGGCAGGTAAAGTTGCACTCCCAATTATTGCGGGAGCTGCCTGTATGCTCGTCATTGCTGCTTGCATTGAAGCTTTCTGGTCATCAAGGCATGAGTTTCCGCTTGCCCTTCGTTATTCTTTTGGGGCTATCGGATGGGTAATCTTAATCCTTTACTTTACTTTTGCAGGCAGATTTTCCGGTAGGAAGCAACCGTGAATTTTAACTTTTCCGGTGCCCTGCATCTGCGGAGTCGGAGTGTTTGGGAGGCTGTTGATTCAGGTGTTCTCCTTTGGCGCAGTAATTTTGCTTACTTCCTTCCCTTCTTTGCAATCCCGGTATGGTTTATTGCCTGGAGCCTTCGTTTATTACCCGGAGACTCCGTTTATCTTTCCTATTTAATTTTATGGTGGCTAAAGCCCTTATTTGCACGCCCTCTTCTTTTCATTATATCTAGGAACTTTATTGGGCAGACTACCCGTGTTAATCTTTCTGCTTTTATGAATTTTATTAAAGGTTTGCCGGGTGATTTACTCTGGAGGCGCTTGCGCCCGGGGCGTTTCGCAGCGATGCCGATAAGAATTTTGGAAAACCTTGATTCGCAAGAATTCAGGCAGAGAAAGAAAGACCTAACCAGGGGTGGTCTTGGTTTTTCTGTCTTTCTAAGCATCTTAGCCCTGGCAATAGAGTTTATACTTTTACTTGGAGAATTTCTTTTTATTCTGATGCTAATCCAATTAATTTCTCCCTCTGCCTTTATGGAAATTTGGAATAACGGCCGGTCTGTAGAAATTATCATTTTTATTCTTTTCTGTTTTAACTTTTTTCTTGTAGAAAGTCTTTGCGTTTGCATGGGCTTTTGCCTTTATATCAATTGCAGGGTAGAATTAGAGGGCTGGGATTTGCAGCTCCTCTTTCAGAAATTCGCAAAAAACGGCTCTAAGGTTATACCTGTACTCCTCATTCTCTCTGCCCTGCTCCTGCCCTCAAAAGCCCATTCAAACGAGGTCTTCCCCGTCTTCCCTGAAAATTATCCTGTAATTTCCGCAAGGCACCTGGAAAATCTACAGGACATCCTTAGCCATGAGGATTTTGGCGGAAGTAGAGAGAGCCGGGCAATCAGGTTTAGAAGTGACAGAGAATCTCGCGAGCTTCCAGGGATTGACTTTGCAGACAGCTTAGAGCGTATCAGGCTGATATTCAGTTTTTTTCTCAGATTGATAGTAGTTCTGTCAATTGCAGGTTTTGTCGGTTTCTTGATATATCTTGTGTTGATAAAAAAATTATATTTATTGCCGTTTGGAAGTAAATTAAAACGTGTTAGTAGCAGTTATGCGAATTTCCTTGCATCATCAGAAGACCCGGGTGAACTTTTTGACAGGGCTCAAAGTTTTTTCGAAAAAGGTTTGCTCAGAGAAGCCTGGGCATCATGTCTTTCAGGATGCCTTGGAGCTTTTCATTATAAGTATGATATTAATTTCCCTATTGATGCAACAGAGTATGATTGTCTAAATCTTATACGAAATACTACACCTGCCGAAGAAGAAAAGTTCAGGTTCCTTATTGAATCTTGGGTACCCCTTGCCTATGCTGACAGGCCTCCCGGCGAAGGCGCCTTTGAGCAAGTCATCCTTTACTGCCGCTCACTTTTAGAAGAAATGAGGCTTTATCGATGAACCGTAATTTAATTATTGTTTCATTAATTGTGATAGCCTTGATTTCTATTGCTGCTTTTACAATATACAACAATTTTGAAATTCAAAGAGTCGTAAGAGCCATACCCCCAACAAGGGAAGCAAGGGCAAACGAGTACCTGGCCCTCGATCGCTGGCTTACCGGCATGGGTATTCCTGTTCGGGTTAAAAACTCAAGCAGCCTCCTTGATATTTTAGAAGCAAGAGAAAGAAATATCTTTATACAGTCTTCGCTTTTCACTTGGACTAAAGAAGCTTCAACGTACCTGTTTCATTGGGTAGAAACCGGTGGAACCTTATACCTGGTTCTGGATAATTTTCAAGGAGCCACCGATTCCGGCCTCCTCGACTTCCTCTTGGAGTTTGGAATTAATGCTGAGAGATCAGGACGGATAACTTACTATGATGATTATGAGTATCCGGATTATGATTTAAGAGTATTTTTTTCTGTCAACGATAATAATACTCTTACCTTTAGAGACAGGGGCAACATTGTAAGGCTGGTGCAGAGAAGGAGTGGAGCAGGCACTATAATAGTTTCAGGTAACCCCCAATTCCTTCTCTCCCGCAATCTTGATAACCCGGCTAACTCAAGACTTGCCTGGGCCCTCTTTGCAGACAGGGCCACCCGCTTAGGAGGGAGCGATTCCGGAGCTTGGCTTTTTATACGCGGGATTCCCGTTTCTCAAGGTCTATGGGGCAGTCTTTTCAGGCAAGGCAATTTTACTGCATTAATCGTGTCAGTGTCGGTACTGCTGCTAATAGGTTTTTGGGCTGTTATTCCAAATTTCGGTTTATTGTCAGGTGATGATACAAAGCCGGGGAAGACCTTGAGGGAGCGCTTTCTATCGGAAGGACGTTTTCTTAGAAATTACAGAGCTCTCGATGTCTATAAAAATGCCTATCTAAAGGAAATTAAACGCAAGCTTTTTTTAAAGGAAGGGTACATGGATGATGATGAATTTCAAAGACGCCTAACGGAGCTTATTGCAAGGCCCATAGACGAACGGAATTTTTTAATGATAATAAAAAACTATAAAGAAGTATTGGAGCGTATATGATTGATAAAATTAGAAACGAAGTCGAAAAAGTTTTTATCGGTCAGAAGGAACTTGTCGATCATACCCTTATCACCTTGCTTGCAGGCGGACACTTGCTTGTGGAGGGTGTGCCGGGCCTTGGCAAGACCTTGCTTGTAAGGGCCCTCGCAAAGGCAATTGGCGGTGAATGTAAGCGTGTCCAATTCACCCCCGACCTTATGCCGAGTGACATAACAGGTAACATAATGCTGGATGTCCAGGCGGGAAAGTTCATCACACGAAAGGGGCCAATCTTTACGAATATCCTAATAGCTGACGAGATTAACCGCTCTCCTGCGAAGACTCAAGCAGCCCTCTTTGAAGCCATGCAGGAATTCCAGGTCAGCCTTGACGGTCAAGAATACCCCCTTCCAAGTCCGTTCATGGTGCTTGCAACACAAAACCCCTTTGAGCATGAAGGCACCTACCCGCTGCCCGATGCTCAAAAAGACCGCTTTTTAATGAAGCTCTTAATCGATTACCCCATGCAGGAAGATGAAAAAGAAATGGTAGAGCGTGTGCTTAAGGGAGGCACCGGCGCCGAGCTCTCCCTTGAAGGAGTGAACAGGGCCCTTTCAACCGAGGAGTTTATAGCTTTACGGGATAAGGCCTCGGCAGTCCTTATTGCACCTGAATTGATCGATTATGCCGTGCGCATTGTCGCGGCAACACGCGAAAAAGGGTCGCACGGATCTTATGCCATCGAGAGCGGCGCAGGGCCCCGCGGAAGCCTCGCGTTAATCCGCTGTGCAAGAGGCAGGGCCCTCCTTGAAAACCGCGACTTTGTCATTCCCGATGACATAAAGGCAATGGCAATCCCTGTCTTGATTCACAGAATCACACTTTCAGCAGAAAGCGAGCTTGAAGGCTTAAACGAAAATGCGGCTCTTGAAAATCTGATTTCAGGAGTGGAGGCTCCCCGCTCATGAAGCCGGGCCCTGCCCTAATCACCGCGGCCCTTGCCTGGGCCGTTCTTGGGGCCGTAGGATTTTTTTCTGATTTTGTCTCATTGGTTTGGCTTTATGCAGGCCTTTCTCTGCTTCCGATTATAGTTTTAGATGCACTTGTGCTCTTCTTTCTTGGTGACAGGTTTGCTGTTGAGCGAGAAGTCAGAGTGTCCTTGGCACAGGATGAGTGGACAAGGGTTAGAATAATTATTCGAAAGGAGAATAAGCTCTTCCTGCCGTATAAGATTCTCCTCTGGGATCTGCATCCTCCTTCGATGGTCGCAGCCGCGCCCACGGCGACCACCACGGCGACCACCACAGCCGTGCCCACGGCGAGCCCCACGGCGACTGCCGCAGCCGCACCCACGGCGACCACCACAGCCGCCTTCCCGGCTGTCATCGACAGGTTGGCTTTTGCCGCAGGGGAAGGCCTCACCTTTGAGTATTCCCTGCTTCCAAGGGAAAGAGGCCTGTTTTTTTTCAGGGGCCTTGAGCTCCTCCTTTCTTCCCCGTGCAGATTCTGGGCCCTTAAAGTCTTCCACTCCTGCGCCTCCACTGTCCGAGTTTATCCCAACTTTAATAAAATTAAGGCCGCCGCAGGGAGGGATTTGCGAGGACTCCTTGAGCGAAGCGGAGTTAAAAACATAAGGATGAGGGGGCAGGGATTAGAGTTTAACAGTCTTAGGGATTATCAGGATGGGGATTCTATAAGGGCAGTTGATTGGAGGGCAACGAGCAGACGCAGGAAGGTTATCATTAGGGAGTATCAGGAAGAGCAGGATCAGCAGCTTCTTTTTCTTCTTGATTCAGGTTATAGGCTTAACAGGAAGGAAAGTTTGACCGGTCGTCTTCAATTTGACAGCGCTCTTGAAGCAGTGCTTCTGCTTTCTTGGATCAGTCTAAAACATGGTGACAGTGTTGCTGTTAGAAGCTTCGGTTTGAACCCTTCAACACGCAGGATAAACCCACGCAAGGGACTTAGCTCCTTTCCTGCCCTTATGAACAATCTCTACGATGTAAAAAGCTCCGCCTCCCCATCTTCCCCCTTTTCTGCACTTGAAGATGCTCTTAGTCAATTAAAGCGGAGAACTTTTATCATCCTTATAAGTAATTTTCGGGAGGAGGACAGGGAGTCCCTTTCCTGGATTCTTAAGCGTGTGGAGAAACGGCACCTGCTCCTTTTAGTAAGCCTTAAGGAGCAGGAGTCCGAGTACCTTGCGTCAAGGCAGCCCGAAGGCCTCGATGAGGCCCTTGAAACCGCTGCTGCCTTTTCCTACCAACTAAGCCGCCGCGACCTGTATAAGGCCTGGGAGCATTCAGGTGTTTTAACACTTGATACAAGTGCAAGGGACCTTTCTGCCGCTCTTATTAACCGCTATCTTTCTGTAAAGCGCTCAGGGCGTCTTTAATTACTCAACGTTATTTATTCTAACTGAGCCGGTATTACTTAAGCTGAGCCTTGGCGAGCCCCTATAAGATACAGTGCCTGAGCCGCTTGCGTTAATACTAAGGGTTTCACTGCTGTTTACTCCAAGCCTGCCCGAGCCTGAAAGCCTTACTGTCGCTTCCCTGGTTTCTACAGATAGGGCATCAATACTCCCTGAGCCGGTAATGGTCAGACTTACCCTGTCCGAGCGGCCCGAGAAACTAAAATCACCTGACCCTGATAAGGAAGCTTCAAGGCTCTGTACATCAAGATCTGCAGTAGCTCCGCCTGAGCCTGTTTGAGAAATTGTGAATGTATTCCCGCGAATCCTATCGTGAGCTGTAAAATTATTACTTCCGCGCATTATCACTGCTTCAAGATTAGGTGTTGAGATTGTAAGTACAGGCCTTGTTGTCGGTCTTATATTAATGCCCCTTCTTATGCCGACAATAAGCTCACCGTCTATAACTCTCACTTCAAAATATTCATGCAGATTTGGCTGGACATCCAGCCTTACTATATTCGACGGAGCCGAGCGATAGTGAATATCTACTAATCCTTCAGCTCTTACTCTTGAGTATGCACTTACAGGGTACTCAAAAGTTTGAACGACACCTGTGCCTGCTACTGTCGTGGAATCTGAAAAGTTTGTAATAACGCAGCCTCCTAAACTGATAATAACAAAAATCGCGCCAAGTGTTAACCGTATAAATCGTTTCATATATTGATCCTCTTCTCAATTAAATTTGATGTAACTATAAATAAACCTGCAGCCGGTAATAATAGGAGCAGGAAGTAGGTCGGGAATATTGCATCATAGCCAAGTGATATTGTAATAAAAACTGTGTATCTGTCCACTGTACCCAGGGGAGCAAGGAGCAACTGGGACAGGCTTACCGCATAAAAACAGAGACAGCCGAGCAGGAAGGTCAGCAGCCCCGGAACGGGCTTTGTGAATAAAAACGATCTTCTTGCTGTAATGCAGAATAGTATAATTGACATAGTAAGTAAATATCCTGAAATCAACATTAGGATCGAATAAACACCGTTTCGTAAGATCGTTGGGTCTTCACGTATATACATCATTATAATGCCCCAAATATCAGAAAAGCCCAGAAATTCTGCGGTGTTAACCGCAAGAAATGTCGTACAAACTATAACAATGCCCATTGTAATTAAGTCCATCAATGACATAACCGTGACATTTGCAATAAGATTCTTCCTGCGATGAACCGGTGTCAGAGCCATAAGATAAGCCCCCGGGGCAGTGAACATACCGCTTATCATACTGACATCAGAAATAATATTGAAAACCAGCATCACGGCAATTCCAACCCCGCTTAAGGAAATCCCGGTTATAAGAGCTGCAAATGGGAGCATGTCCACCGAACGCAGTATAATAAATACCAGGTTTACCGTTAAAATAACGGCAAAGGCAGGCCCTCGCAGATGGATTCCGTTTAAAAAAGCGTACTTAAATTGTGCCTTCACGTGTAAATACCTCCAAATAAGCTTGTTCCACGGTTTTCCCGCCCTCTTCGCGGATGTCATCGCAGGAGCCGGAAAAAACTATTTTTCCCCGTGAAAGAAAATAAACACTGTCCAGGACCCTTTCGATATCTTTGACAAGATGAGTGGAAATTAAAGCCGAGGAATTATCAGGCTTCATCGCAACAATTGCTTGAATTAACTGCATCTTACCTACGGGGTCTATGCCGTCAAGGGGCTCATCCAAAAGGTAGAGCTTTGTGTCGCGAGAGAAGGTCAGGGCGAAAGAAAGCCTTTCCTTCATACCCTTGGACAGGCGGCTAATTTTAGCGTCCATCAAATTCCTTAACTCCATAATGTCGATAATCTCCTCCGATCGCTCTTCAGAAAAGTCGCTGTACATCGCCTTAAAAAAAGCGAAGGCATCTCGCACACGCATCCTGCCCGGGTAGCCCATGGCATCAGGGCAGAAGCCGATGGTCTGCCTTGCCTCAGGCCCCGGCCCCTTATTACCCGAATAGGTAATCCTGCCCTCGGTCGGCTCAAGCAGCCCTGCAATAACCTTCAGCAAGGTGGTTTTCCCCGAGGCATTCGGCCCAAGGAGACCCACAATCTGCCCGCAGGGAATGCTCATATCAACGCCTCTTAGAGCTTCCTGCTCCCTAAAGTGTTTCTTTAGCCCTGAAATTTCCAGATTAAACGGTTCCAACTTTTCCTCCTTCCATATAAGAACCAAGTTCATTAATAATTTCCTTGTCTGCACAGCCCAAGGCGCGCATCTCTTCCACAAATCGCTGCAGGGAAGCTTGAGCAAGCTCCTTGCGCATTTTCTTTGTCATTTCCGAATCCTCCGTTAAAAAATATCCTGTTCCACGTTTGCTGCTTATTAACCCATCCCGCTCCAATTCCTGATAAACCCTCTGCATTGTATTCGTATTCACTTTCAAAAGAGCAGACATTTCACGAATTGACGGAATGCGTTCACCTGTCCCTATTTCGCCGCGAACAAAGGCTCTGTTGAAATTGAGGATGATCTGACGATATATCGGTATCCTGTCATCAAAGGCCAATCTCCAATGCTCCCATAAAGGCATCAATCTACCTCCTTATGAAGTATCTAGTGTACTACAACACTAGTACACTATCATTATGATCAAATGTTGATTTTTTGTCAATAGATTTTTTATTAAATAAATGATAATATTTTCTCAAGAAAACCATGAAAGTTTTTATAGTCTATTGCCATCCAAGTAAAAACTCGTTTACCCGTGAAGTAAGAGATTCCTTTATTGCAGGCCTTGAAAGCGCAGGGCATAGCCATATCCTTTCTGACCTATATGAAATGGATTTTATTAGTGATATCAGTGAAGAAGAGTATCGCAGGGAAGCCTACTATAGTAAGAAACTGCCCATCCCCCTTGACGTTGCCTTTGAGCATGAGAAGATCAATTTTTCTGATGCAATTGCATTCATCTACCCGATATTCTGGTCAGATGCACCTGCAAAATTAGTCGGCTGGTTTAATCGGGTCTGGACCTATGGCTACGCCTACGGGGATAACCGCACAATGAAGCAGCTCGAGAAGGGCCTTGTCATCTGTACAGCGGGGAATACCCTTAAGTACTTCGAGGAAACAGGCCTGGGAGATGCTATGGAGAAGGTGATGCTCCTGGATCGCTTCTTTGACAGAGTAAACCATAGGGAGATGATAATTCTGGAAGCAACAAGCAGGGAGCTGCCCGACCGCGATTTAAATCGTGCGAAACATCTAAAAAAGGCATTCGATGCAGGCGCTAATATAGAAAGGTTATGACAGCAGAAAAGCCAAATCCTCAGAACCCCCTGATCGTTCAAAGTGATCGAACCTTACTTCTCGATGTCCATGCAAATAGGGCAGAAGAGGCGAGGGCTGCGATCCTACCCTTTGCAGAGCTGCAAAAATCCCCTGAGCATATACATACCTATCAAATCAGCCCCCTCTCGCTTTGGAATGCCGCAAGTGCAGGCCTTTCTCCCGAGGATGTGGTACAAGTACTCAACGATTTTACCCGTTATCCCATTCCCGGCGGAATTACAGAAGGCTTTGCAGATACCATGTCCAGATACGGCAGGATACGGCTGATTTCCGAAGATGATTCAGGGGACCTTCTCCTTCTGACTTCTTCGGATGAGGAAGTCCTAGCAGAGGTTGGAGCCGTAAAGCCCCTTGAAAAGTTAATTGAAAAGACTGACAGGGGTTTCAGGCTGCGTCTTATTGATAGGGGAAGCGTAAAACGTGAGCTTATTCGCGTAGGTTGGCCCGTTAAAGACGAGGCCCCCTTTGTAAGCGGCGAGGCTCTGGAATTGAGTTTAAGGGATAATTGCACGTCAGGAAGGCCATTTGAAGTAAGGGATTACCAGCTTGAAGCAGCGGGTGCAGTGCTTGGTGCAGGAGGGCCGGGCACCGGTTACGGCGTGGTGGTACTGCCCTGCGGCTCGGGGAAAACCATAGTGGGAATGCTCATCATGTCCCTCTTAAAAACCAATACCCTGATTTTGACCACGAATGTTGCTGCCGTACACCAGTGGATGGAGGAACTTCTTGATAAGACTGATCTAACCCCTGAGCAGATTGCCGAGTATACCGGGGATTCCAAGGGTGTTGCCCCTGTCACTGTGGTCACATATCAGATCCTCACATGGCGCCCGGATAAAAAGGCCGATTTCCCCCATTTTAAGCTCTTCAGGGAGCGGCCCTGGGGGCTGATCATCTACGATGAGGTTCACCTGCTTCCCGCACCTGTTTTCCGTGTAACTGCCGAGCTTCAGGCAGTAAGGCGCCTCGGCCTTACTGCCACCCTTGTAAGGGAGGATGGTGCAGAGGATGCGGTTTTCAGCCTTGTAGGGCCGAAGCGCTACGATGTTCCCTGGAAGGATTTGGAGAGTAAGGGCTGGATTGCGGGGGCTTTCTGCCGTGAAATTCGCATAGACCTGCCTGAAAAACTCAAAATCCCCTACGCAGTGGCCACCCCGAGGGAAAAGTACCGGCTTGCAAGCGAAAATCCCCTAAAAAATGCCGCAGTGGTCCAACTCGTAGAAAGGCATAGGGAAGACCGAATTCTGGTGATTGGCCAGTATATCAATCAACTTGAAACCCTAGCCCGCCTCCTTGATGTTCCCCTTATAACAGGGAAGACCCCGAATACCGAAAGGGAGAGGATATACGGGGCATTTAAAAAGGGGGAACTGCGGGTTATCGTTGTGAGCAAGGTTGCCAATTTTGCGATAGACCTCCCCGATGCCTCAATGGCAATTCAGGTCTCAGGCTCCTTCGGCTCAAGACAGGAAGAGGCCCAGCGTCTCGGAAGGATCTTGCGCCCCAAAAAGCGAAACTCCCTGTTTTATACCCTTGTATCCCGCTATACTGTTGAAGAAGGCTTTGCCGCAAATCGTCAGAAATTCCTTGCGGAACAGGGGTATAAGTACTCCATCCAACAATGGACTTTAACATGAGCGCCTATAAATTTCGTACTATAGACGAGTGGAAATCCGCTTTGATGACCCTGCCTGAAAGCAGTTTTTTCGAATTGCTTAGAAGTGTGCTCGGGAATATTAAAACGCCCTTCAATAAGCAGCGTCTTTTAAACGATCTTGTTGCCCTTCTTCAGAAAACGGACATAAAAAAGGTCATAAAGGCCTATGTTGATGAGCAGGATCAAAAGATAATTGCCGCAATTGCCCTGCTTGAGGAGCCCAATGCAAGGGATTTGGAAGATTTCTTTGCAGGCGAGTTTACCGGGGCCGAACTTAATGCCCTGCTCATCAATCTTGAAGAGCGGTTCATCCTCTATAGATATAAGCATGAAGGCATCCAGCGCCTCTCCCTAAATCCTGTTCTTATCGAAGTTCTAAACCCCCTAACGAAGCATACTCACTCTATTTTACCCTGTAATGATATTGATCCTACCGAATTAAGTGCTGCCCCTGTATACGGCGATACTTACCTTGATAAAAGGGGACTTGCAGGTCTTTTTGCCTATATTCAATCTATTGATGAAGTGTTCAGGGCAGAGGGGGTTATTAGAAGAAAGGTGATAGAGGAGGGGAAAAAGCTTTTCCCCGGAATGGATATCGAGAAAACCGTGAAATTGCTTGTACACCTTGAGCTTTGCCGAATCGAAGGGGATCACCTCCTATTATGCAGCGAGAAAATCGCAGACTTCGCGGAGCTTTCTATTATAGAAAGGCAGATTTACTGGATTGCTGCAATGTACCTTGGCCTAAAGAATAAGGATAAGCTAAGTGCATTTATAATTGATGAAGAGTCGGGTCTGCTCTTCCGGAGGCATCTGCGGATTATTGCTTCGAGTATCTACCGTTTTTGGTCAAGCATTAATCGAGCGAAATCTTATCCTGAAATCACTCTTAAACGGCTTTGGAAGCTAATCGAAGTCAAATATGGTCAAGAATTTAGCGGGGTTAAGCTTTTCCCTGACGATCTTCTTCCAATTATGGAAAAGGCGGGTCTTTTTCAAAGGATTGGGGAGCTTTTTATTCCTGTGCCGCCCAAACTTCCCAAGGAAGAGGGCGCTGAACCTGTTATCATCATGGATACTGCATTTTCCATCATCCTTTTACCTGAAATTTCCTTCTCTGATGCCCTCCTGCTTGCCGGTTTCTGCAAGGTAAATATTTGCACTGAAACTACTGTCATTTTTGAGCTTACCCTCGGCTCCACTGTAAGGGGTTTTGACCTTGGGTTGGCTGCCGATGAAATGCTTAAACTTCTTCAGCGTCTTTCAGGGAATCGCATTGACCCGAATATTCAGTGGACGATTAAGGAATGGGAGAGCAGGTATGCCGAAATCTCCTTAAATCAGGGTATAATTCTGAACCTTTCAGAGGAGCGCCGTTATCTTGCGAAGGCTGCCCCTGTTTCTGCACTGGTTCAAAAGACCCTTGCCCCCGGTGTCTACCTCCTATCCTCAGGGGACAGAGCCGAAGCAGTTAAGGCCCTGAAAAAGGCCGGTGTTGACATTATCGCACAGCCTCCGCCTCCCTCAGCGAATGACCGTGGGGGACGAGCGAGCCGAGTGAGCATGCCCCGAATTACCCTAAGAAAGGCCTTCCCCGCGCTTGACTCGTCGCCGCAAATTACACCGCAAATCGCGCTGCAGGGCACGCAAGGCGATGCCTCGCAGGGAGCCCCGCAGTACTCGCAGTCGCCTGAATCTGAAGTCATGCGAGACAGTTTCCGCAATGACCTTGGCAAGATGCAGCTTGCCAAGCATGAGCGTGATGAACTTTTAGCACGCATAGAAAGACGCCTGGTATTGAATAAGACCCAGCTTGAAGCAAAATCCCTGCGTTACGAGAAACTCGAAGCGAGGGGCCTCGATTATTCGGGGAAGTCCCTGATTGCAAAGCAGGCCATTGATGCAGGTTCTCTTGTGGAAGTCACCTGGTCAACCCCCGAAGGCGAAATTAACCGCATCATCGGGATACCCCAGAGTCTTGAAAAAAAGGACGGGGATAGCATTTTCACCTTCCGCACCGGGGAGGACGCGGGCCCGGCGGGCGCACCGGCGAGCGGCACGGCAGGGGCCGAGATCCTGGGAAGGGTTTTTGAAATCCCTTTAAGAAAAATTAGTCTTTTAAGACGAATAAAACAATCGCTATTTAAGGAGTAATAAAATGCCATTATTGCCTTTCTCCATACAGGCCGAAACAGGCCAGGCAAAACTTGCAGTTTTAATTGATGCAGACAATACACAGCCTGCTATTATAGAAGGACTTTTAAATGAAATCGCAAAATACGGAGTTGCCAGCGTAAAACGAATCTACGGCGACTGGACAAGTAATCATCTTCGTTCCTGGAAGGAAAGGCTTCTTGCAAATGCAATACAGCCGATTCAGCAGTTCTCTTATACAACAGGAAAAAATGCTACTGACAGCGCAATGATCATCGATGCGATGGATCTTCTTTACAGCGAAAAGCTTGACGGGTTCTGCATTGTTTCAAGTGATTCCGATTTTACCCGCTTGGCTGCCCGAATCAGGGAAAGCGGCTGTACCGTCTACGGCTTCGGTGCAGAAAAGACCCCGAGAGCCTTTGTCAGAGTCTGCGACAAGTTCATTTTCACGGAGCTTCTACTGGATTATCAGGAGGAGTCTGAAGAAGATGAGGATAAGCCCAAGGTAAAACCCCGAAAAGAGTCCAAAATCGACAGGAAGCTGCTTAAACTTCTTCGCGATGCAGTTGACGACCAGGCTGATGAGTCAGGATGGGCATATCTTGGGGGTGTAGGCCAGAAGATTAACAATCGTTCAAGCGAATTTGACCCCCGAAATTACGGTTTTAAGAAACTCGGAGACCTTTTCAGGGCAATACCTCAGTTCGAAACCGAGGAAAGAACCCAGGAACACGGCACAGGCAGGCAGGTTTATATCAGGTGGAAGCGCGGGAGTAACGAACGCAGTAAGCGGACGGTGTAAAGTCCTTATTTCTTGCCGAGCCCGATGCAGTAAACTTCAAATGAGCCGGGCCTGCAGGCCTTTGGCTTCATTGTTTTAACATTCTCGAATGAAGTGCGCATAGTTTGTATGAATAAATCTGAACCCGGGCCCTGGAATATCTTTATAACGAGCTTCCCCCCCTTTATCAGGGTGGAATTTGCAAAATCAAGGGCAATTTCTGCAAGATCAATCGAACGAAGGCTATCCAGGGTTCTGTTCCCTGCAGTATTAGGGGCAGCATCACTTATTAATATATTATAAGGACCCGTAGAAATTACGGCTTCCCTAATTTCCTGCAGGGTAAAATCACCCTGAATAAAACTGAAGTTACCGCCGTCAAATAGGCCCTCGTCACAATTACGGGATAGGGGATTCAGGTCCACCGAAACCAGGGAAACATTTTTCAATTTACGCAGGATATAAAGGCTCCAACTCCCCGGCGCTGCGCCAAGATCCAGCACCTTAAGATTATCACCCTTAAAAAGCCCCAACTTTTCATCCATCTCCTTTAACTTATACACGGAGCGGGCAGGGTAATTATCTTTCTGAGCTAGTAGAGACCAATGGTCAAGTTTGCTATAATCGGCGGAGGTCATGAATATAGAGTATAGCCAAAGGCTTGAGAAAATTGAAGATGAGCTGGATAAATGGCTCCCTCGCAGAGCGGATTCACCCTGGCTTGATAAGGTTTTCGGGGGCCTTGCGGGCATAGGCGAGTCTGCCGTGCATCCTGAACTTGCGCAATCTCTGATCCTCCCCGGACGGGACCTCGTGGACAGGGGGGGCAAGCGATGGAGACCCCTGCTCATGCTGCTTACCGCCGAAGCCCTTGCAGGGACTCACGGAGCTGAAACGGCACTGCCCCTGACGCCGCTTATCGAACTTCCCCACAATGCGAGCCTCATCCACGATGATATTGAAGACAATTCCGATGAGCGCCGCGGAAAACCCGCCGTTCATCTGATATACGGCACAGACACTGCAATTAACGGGGGGGCCTTCATGTACTTTCTCCCCCTTGCCTGCCTTGACTCAACGAATCTTGAATATGTCCTAAAGACCCGCCTTTGGTCTGCCTGGAGCACCCATTTAAGGGCCCTTCACCTCGGGCAGGCAATGGACATTGCCTGGCACCGGGACTTCAGGTCACTCCCCGGCCTCAACGAGTATGACCGCATGTGCAGACTAAAAACCGGCTGTCTTGCCCGCCTTGCGGCAGTGCTCGGTGTTATATGTGCCGGCGGGAATGAGGCCTGTGCATCAGAGTTCGGGAGAGCTGCAGAGCAGCTTGGGGTGGGCTTTCAGATTTTAGATGATGTTAAAAACCTTACTGTCGGAATTCCCGGGAAAAAGAGGGGAGACGATATAGTCGAAGGCAAAAAAAGCCTTCCTGTCCTTCTTTACCTGCATCGGTATCCCGAAAAAAGGGATTTTGCCGCAGATTGCTTTACTGTGGCACGCTCCACAGGGGTAAATGCCCCTGAAGTGAACGAGATTATCGATGTAATGAAAGATGCCGGGGTACTTGAAGAGGCCGCCGAGAAGGCAAATTTCTATATAAACGAGAGCAGGGAGATTCTCTCTTCCCCGAAAATCCCGGGCCATTCTTTTAATAAAGAAGGATTAAGACTGCTTGCAGGTCTTGTCGATATACTACTATAATTAAGAAGAGCTATGTTTAAGCACGGAATTCGTATTTTATTGATATATTCTCTTATCATTTTTGTCTTCGGGCTCCCTTTTTTCCCGGTTGTAAGAGCTCAGACGACCAACGGAATAGGCGGAGGTATGATTCCCGACCTGACCGAATTCCCTGAAGCCCCCGATTTTGACCTCGAAATGCTTTTTGAGGCAGAGGAACCCTTCCTCCTGCCCCATCTAACCTATCGATCTTATGTTATGGAAAGCGGCGATATAATCGGCAATATTGCCCTTATGACAGGTCTTAACGAAGACACCCTTATTTCAGTTAACGATATAAGGAATACCCGCCTTATGCAGATTGGTCAGGTGATACGGATACCGAATCAGGACGGCATTTATTATACGGTTCAGCCGGGAGATACCCTCGAAAGCATTGCCGAAAGATATAGTACGAGCACAATGAATATCAGCATTGCAAATGAGATGTTTGGCGAAAATATCAGTCAAGGTGAAAGGCTTTTTATTCCCGGCGGCAGGATGGACTGGATAGCAAGGCAGGAGATTAACGGCGACCTCTTCCTTTGGCCCAGCATAGGCCGGGTAACATCCCCCTTCGGCTGGAGAAATGATCCCTTCGGGAGCGGCAGGCAGTTCCATACCGGAATTGACATTGGAGGCAATTCAGGCAATCCTGTAAGAGCAGCAATGTCGGGCCGTGTCGCTAATGTTGGTTATAATAATGTTTACGGTAACTTCGTTCTTATTAACCACCATTCCGGTTATCGTACACTGTATGCGCACATGAGTACGGTGCGTGTCAGGGCGGGTGTAAATGTGGCATCCGGTGAAACCATCGGCTCGGTTGGCAGTACCGGCCTGAGCACAGGCCCCCACCTGCATTTTTCTGTTTTCAAGGATGGTGTTCTGGTTAACCCCAGAGCCCTCATGAGATAATTTTTTTTAAAGAGGAGCTTATGAAAAAATTACTGTTTGTTTTAATTGCCCTGGCTATGGTCACGGGCGCAGTCGCGGCACAGGATCTCGGTCTTACTGTAGGTGTGGAATTTGGCATAGAAAATGTTCACAGGGAAAATGACGGAGATTTAATGCCCTATTTAATGCCCCATGTAATCTATGAGAATTCCTTTTTAGATGAAACCCTGGAATTTTACGGAGAACTTGCCTATATAGTAGGTTTCTTTGATGATTACCCGATGGATCTATTTGCCTTTCTTGAACTTGCGTATAATATCCCTGTCGGAGATATTTGCACCCTTACACTTTTTCTTGGAAATACAGTTGATACCTTTGCTATTTCTCCAAGACCGAATGAGGGGCTTGGCATGTACAGCGCTGCATGGCTTGGCGTAAGGAATAATTGGTGCACTCCGTCAGGCGGCTTCTATCTGCAGGGCAATGCGACCTATAGTTATCTGCATTATGATAGTAATGATGATAATGTTCTCGGCCTTGAGCTGACAGGAGGCTGGGACAGTAACTTCGGCTTTGGAGCAAGTGTTACACCAATTTGGTCCTTATATCCCGAATTTGGGTTTGACGAAGTAATCGTAAATTTAACATACTATGCAAACTTTATTTATGCAGGTCTTGATGTCGTAGTCCCCAACTTTGATTATTTTGATATCTTGGGCCTTACTGTAATTCCCGAAGTATCCTTTAATATTTTTGGAAACTTTTTCACTTACTTCCGCTGCCGTGTCAGTGGTCTTTTTAGTGATCATGACATGATTCTTGCACCTGCGCTTGGAGTAAGATACAGCTTTTAGTTTTTTATAACCGAGTCAACGAGGTCTTTAAAGTCACGGTTTATCGTTTTTGATGATGTTCCCTTCGACTTTAATGCATCCTCGTTGACGTATGGAATCCCTTCCCGTTCTTCAATAATTCCGTCTTTGGAAAAGTCCCTGAGCAGGTCCGAGAAGGGGGAAACTACTTCCAGCTCTTCACTTTCTGCAGGGTCATCAAGTACTGCAGCAGCCCTTGATAAAAGCCCCTGTTTCCCCGTCTTTTCCAAATTGTCTTGCTCGCCGTTTTTATCCTTGCTTCCGCCTGCATGTTTTACAAGTTCATCCCAGCTATTATGTATAAGGGCATCAATTCTGTCTCTTTCTTCACCCGATCCGATCTTTATTCCCTGTTTCAATTGTGTAATTATGTCTCTTCGGCGCTGCTCAAGCTCCTTGCTCCAGGTCTGCGAGCAGAATACATCCTTATGCTCATAAATATGTTCGATAAGTGAAATATGCAGATGCCTGAGTCTGTTTTTTATTATGATAACAGGGTCCTGCCGCACATTAAACAGAAAAAAGATGATAAGAAATAGAGTAAAGAATAGGGTTGCAAGAATTGTTGCCCCGGTTAAAAATTCCCAAGTATTCGAGAGGTAAATATAGTATGTGCCATAAAAGACGCCTGTAAGAATAATCGATATGAACAGACTTAAAATTGTCTTCTTTAGGATAGTCACAGTATTTAAAGAATATATTAATTTTCCGGTTTATGCTATATACAAGGTATGGAAGAAAAAACTATACAAGCCTTCCTTGTCGGGATTAGGGACGAAAAAATGTCTGAGGCCGAAGCGGACTCACTTACCAATGAGCTTTCGAGCCTTGTAGATACCCTCGAGTTAGAAATTATATCGGTGAATATAGTCCGTATAAGGGGGAACCAATCAAGATACGGCATGGGTACCGGAAAGGCTGAAGAGCTTGCTGAAAGTGCCGTTGACATGAAAGCTGACTGTATAATTTTTGACAGGGAGCTTAGCCCTTCTCAACAGAGGAATTGGGAGAATCTTGCAGGAATTCCTGTAATTGATCGCCAGGAACTTATTATCCGAATTTTTGCAAGCAGGGCAAGGACGAAGGAGGCCGAGCTGCAGGTAAACCTTGCAGAGTTGGTTTACGCTCTGCCAAGGCTCCAGCATAAGTACTTAAATCTTGCAAGACAGAGGGGGGGCAGTTACGGGAGCAGGGGCTCAGGCGAAACCTTCTTTGAAAGGGACAGGCGCAGAGTTGAAGAGCGCATCCATAAGTTAAAAGAAGAGCTCTCGGATCTCGGGCAGAGAAGGCAGGTGCAGAGGAAAATGAGGGAGAGGCAGGGGGTTCCTGTCTGCGCACTTGTCGGATATACCAACTCAGGGAAATCATCACTCTTAAATACCCTCACAGGCGCCGAGGTCCTCTCCGAGAATAAGCTCTTTGCAACTCTCGACCCGACTTCAAGACGCCTCCAATTGCCGCTTGGCATGCAGGTGATCCTTGTTGATACTGTGGGATTCATCCGCCGCCTTCCCCACAGTCTTGTAAACAGTTTTCGTTCCACCCTGGAAGAAGCCTCCTGTGCATCTTTACTTTTAATCGTGCTTGATGCCTCCGATCCCGATATCAATAAGCAATACGAGACCACTCTCTCTGTGCTTAGGGAACTTGGTGCAGGGGATATCCCTGCAATCGTCGTTTTGAACAAGGTTGACCTTCTAGGCAGTCCTGAACTTCCCGACCTCGAAAGCCTCCAAAATCACTACCAGGGCAGCATTGCCGTGTCAGCTATTTCCGGGGCAGGGCTCAAGGAACTCTGCAATTTAATGGAAAATACCCTCTCGGGGGAAAGAAAGACCTTCCGTTTCCCCTCGGCGAGGACCGATCTTGCAGCCTACCTCCACCGCGAGGGCCAAGTCATCTCCGAAAACTATGAGGAAGACTGTATCCTTGTGGAAGCCAAAGTCGACGAGGACATCGCAGGCAGGCTAAAAGAATACATCGTTCATAGCATTTCAACAACTTGACCTTTTTCCCCTATCAGGTTAGATTTACTTACACACTGGGGGTGTAGCACAGTTGGTAGAGCGTTTGAATGGCATTCAAAAGGTCAGGGGTTCAATTCCCCTCACCTCCAGAAGTAGAAACAACAATGAAAATACTATTACGAATTGCTAAAGAGGCTGTCCGTTATCGCTATTGGCTGATCCTTGCTATAATTGGAACCTTCTCTCTGACAGCGGTTAATCTTACCGCGCCGCGTATAATGGCTACCATGACAGGACTCGTTGCCGCAGGCATGAACGAGGAAAGTCTAAGAACAGTCATCAGAATGGCTATAATGCTGCTTGGACTCTACTTCTCGCGTATTTTGTTCAGGTTCATGTCCAATTATTGTTCGCATAGGGCCGCATGGCGACTGGTACTTGAACTGCGGATGAAGGCCTATAATGCCATACAGTCCTTTTCCATGGACTATTTCCACAATAAGCAGACAGGTGAACTCTTAGCCCGCGTAATGAACGATGTCGCCACCTTCGAGCTCCTTTATGCCCATATAATGCCCGATATAATCACCAATTTTGTTACGCTTACAGGGGTGACTATCATCCTGTTCAGTATTAATCCGCAGCTTGCCATGATCACCTGTTTCCCTGTTCCCTTCATCCTTGTTTCCGGCTGGTTTTACAGCAAGAAGGTTCGCCCGAATTTCCGCAAAATGCAAAAGTCCCAGGGCGAGCTATCGGCACAGTTGCAGGATAATTTCCAGGGAATCCAGGAAATACAGGCATTCAACCGTCAGATTAGTGCATCGGAGAAGGTTTACGGCAAGGGCGAGGACTTTACAAAGCACATGCTTAGGGCCCTAAAGCTAAGTGCGGTTTTTAATCCCGGTGTTGAGTTTCTGACATCCCTTGGCAGTGTCATTGTTGTCGGTTTTGGAGGGTTCTTTGCCTATCATAATAACCTCTCTGTTACGGAAGTGGTCAGCTTCCTCCTTTATCTTGCCCTCTTCTATGCACCCATAACCGGTCTCGCCCAGCTTCTCGAATCCGCTCAGCAGTCGCTTGCCGGTGCAGAGAGGGTAATCGAAATCCTTGATGCACCCAGGAGTGTCGTAGATCGCCCTGATGCAGTCGCGATGGGACATGCCGAGGGCCGTATTTCCTTTGAAAACGTGAGTTTTTCCTATATTGAAGGTGTTACAGTACTTGATGATGTGTCCTTTGACGTAAAACCCGGCCAAATGGTTGCCCTTGTAGGTGCAACGGGAGTCGGCAAGACCACGCTGAGTAAGCTTATCAGCAGATTTTATGACCCGACAGGGGGCAAGGTATGCCTTGACGGAAAGGATATCCGTGAAATGACCCTGGACAGCCTGCGCCAAAATATTTCCCTCGTGCTGCAGGATACCTTCCTTTTCAATGGGACCATCGAAGAAAATATCGCTTTTGCAAGACCGGATGCTTCTTTTGAAGAAATAAAGTCCTCTGCAATAATCGCCCGCATCCATGAAGACATTCTCGAAATGCCCGATGCCTACCAGACCCAGGTCGGGGAGCGCGGGGTAAAACTTTCAGGCGGTCAGAAGCAGCGCATCGCCATTGCGCGGGCTGTGCTGCGCAGGGCCCCTGTGCTTATTCTTGACGAGGCAACCGCCTCCGTTGATGTACGCACCGAAGCGCAGATCCAGCAGGCTATCAACGAAATCGCAGGCACCAGAACCATCGTGACCATTGCCCATCGCCTTTCTACGGTAAGAAATGCGGATATTATTATAGTTTTTGAAAAAGGACGTATTGTTCAAGCCGGAAATCATGATAGACTTATTGAGGAAGATGGTTTATATCGAAGACTTTGTCATGTTCAGGAAGTTGAATACAGTACAGGAGTAAATGAATGACAGATTATCACACATTAGCTGAAGCGATTTATAAAAGAAAATCGGTTAGGCAATATTCTGATGTCTCGGTAGAGATTTTAGAAAGTGATGATGACCTGATAGAAACATTCGAAGTTAGGCCTCTGATACCCGAGATTCGGGTTAAGGTTAAAATCTTTCGAAGGTCAGAAATCAAGAATAAGCGTTCGCCTTATTTAATTGCCTTTTATAGTGAAGAGAAACCCATGCATCTTGAGAATATCGGCTTTATTGGTCAGCAAGTAGTTCTTGAGTTATTTTCAAGAGGGATAGGGACCTGTTGGTGGGGTCTTAAGAAGCTCAAAGGTGAGTTTAAGAAACATGCCGGCCTCCACTGTATAATCGCGATGTCTGCGGGCATTCCTCAAGATACCACCGAAAGGGTGCATCCGGGCGACTTCCCAAGGAAAGCACTTAAGGAAATTTTCTACGACTCTTCGCCTCCTCCGGATACAGACGGTAAAAAGAAGGAATTTGAAAATGCCGTTAGCCCTGCAGTGAACGATGTTATCATGGAGGCTGTAAGAGTTGCTCCAAGTGCCATTAATTATCAGCCCTGGTTTGTTCTAAAGATTGATGACAGGTATGATTTTTACCTGAGGCCCCCCAAAGGATTGGTTGAAAGGATTATGCCTGATATGAGACATATTGATATCGGCATAGCAATGGCCCATTTCATGGTACAGGCGCAGGCCGAAGGTCTGGAAGTTTCATTTGACTTTATGGGAAGGGACATAAGACAGGGCAGGCATATCGCAGGCATAATTGCCAAACTTCAATGGCAAATGCCCATTATAATCCCCCCCATCCCTCACTTTTTCACCTGATTTTCGGGCCGACTTTTCTGTAAATTCACTCCATTTTCGGGCCCACTTTTCTCAAAATTCCACCTATTTTTGGGCTGACTTTTCTCAGAATATGCCCTGTTTTTGCCTTGAATTTTCTTTAAAAATTTGTTATTCTTGAATGGGAAAACATGAAGTTAAGTTATTTTAAGCGCAATATCGACCAAATTCTTCTTTCTTGGAGCAAGGAAAAACCTCCTGACAGGAAACCATTACTTTTAAGAGGCGCCAGGCAAATAGGGAAGTCCTCTGCCGTTAGGGAATTAGGAAAAAATTTTAAGTACTTTGTAGAAGTGAACTTTGATGAGAACGAAGAAGCAGGGAGTTTCTTCGAAACATCCCGTTCACCTCAGGAAATTTGTGAACTCCTTGAGCTGTATTACCGTACACCGATAATTCCCGGTGAAACCCTGCTTTTCTTTGATGAGGTTCAAAGCTGTCAGTCGGCTCTTGCAAAGATTCGTTATTTTTACGAGAAATATGCAGATTTGCACCTAATTGCAGCAGGATCTCTTCTCGAATTTGCCCTTGAAGAGATCCCATCTTTCGGTGTTGGTCGCATTCGCTCTGTTTTTATGTATCCCTTTGCATTTGATGAATTTCTTAATGCAATTGATGAAGGAATTTTAAGTGAAGCCATAAAATCCGCGTCCCCTGAAAGGCCCCTTCCTGAGCCAATACATAACCGGATTTTGGAAAGGTTTAAGATATTTTTGATCTGCGGAGGAATGCCAGAGGCCGTTTCTCAATATGTAAGAAAACGGGATTTACTTGGAGGTGAGCTTGTTTTGGGCGATCTTGTCAGCGTTTTAAAAACAGATTTTGCTAAGTACCGTAAGCACAGCCCGCTCCTGCTAATAAATGAAGTTTTTGAGTCCGTAATGCATCAGAGTGAAGGCAAGTTTGTTTATGAGCGTGCAGTTCAAGGCACTCCAACTGCAGCGATTAGACAGGCATTAGAGCTGCTTATTATGGCAGGACTTGTTCATCCTATTACTCATACTTCTGCAAACGGCATACCTCTTGGTGCAGAAAAAAATGTAAAGTTTCGAAGAATCATTCCCTGTGATACAGGCATCTTTCTGCATACACTCGGTCTTCGTTCGGAAATACTGCCTCTTAGAGACTTTTCTGCTGTTAATCGAGGCTCTCTTGCAGAAATTTTCGTCGGTCTTGAGTTGATTAAATCGTCTTCTTGTTATAGACAGGCGGAATTATTTTGCTGGCAGAGATCGGCAGGTTCTGCCAAAGGAAGTGCCCAGGTTGATTTCCTAATTCAGAAAGGCTCAAGTATTATTCCCATAGAAGTTAAATCGGGAAGACAGGGTAGTATGCAAAGTCTCCGCCTCTTTATGAAAGAAAAGAAAATTGATAAGGGAATTCGGACTTCACTTGAAAATTTTGGACATAATAGAGATATCGACACTTATCCACTATATGCCATTGGAAATCTAAACTACTAAGAGAGAGGGACTCGAAGAGCCCGAACTCTCCCCGATTGCGATAGCAATCGGATATTTTTGCGAAGCAAAAATATGTAACCAAAAAGCCTGCAAAATCCTCGATTTTAGCAGGCTTTTTGGTTACGGAGAGAGAGGGATTTGAACCCTCGGTACCCTTCCGGGTACATACGACTTCCAATCGTACACCTTCGGCCGCTCGGTCATCTCTCCAGAAATTCTGCGGGGTTCATCGAGCAGGGGGGACTCGAAGAGCTCCCTTGCTCCGAACTCCGTTCGGAGCAAGGGGGATTCGAACCCCCGGTACCTTACGGCACAACGGTTTTCGAAACCGCCTCCTTCAACCACTCGGACACCGCTCCTATGGATAAATTGCACTATACATCACATCTGTGCCCGGTGTAAAGGGCGCAAATAACTTAAGATATAATCTACTGCTTAAATCAGTAAAATGTGATATAATGAAAGTATAAAATTATGGCTTTTGGAGGATTTATGGACTATGATATTGAAAAAATTATTAAGAACATAGATTTTTCCATGAGAATGGAGGATATGCCTCTTTCAGAAGAGGATAAAAATCGACTAAGAAATTGTTTAAATGGTAAAGACGATATTCTAAAAGTGTTACAGGAAACAATAAAGAAGCATACAGTTGTGGAAGTGTAATTTTGCATAAATATGACTATACATATGAAGGTACCGATTCTTATTTTTACCCCGGAACCACAGTTTTGAAAAATAAACTTGGAATATATAGCGAAGAAGATTTAGCGATAGCTGAGAAAGAAATTACTAGTATTAAGCTACTCATGCTTCATAATATGACGATATTGGATAAATTTGATTTTGAAGATTTATGTAAAATACATAAGATAATTTTCTCTGAAGTTTATGATTGGGCCGGATTAATAAGACAAGGGGATTTTTTCTCTAAGGGAAGCTCTATTTTTTGCAGGGGGCAATATATAACCACAAGTGCTCGTAAGATATTTGCAGATTTATTTCAAGAAAATTACTTAAATGGGTTAAAAAAGCAAAAATTTATTGAAAGAATGGCATACTATATAGGTGAAATAAATGCTTTGCACCCATTTCGAGAAGGTAATGGCAGAACCCTGCGAGAATATTTTAGGCAATTATCGTTAAATGCCAACTATACTTTAGATTTTAGTGAAATAGATAACAATGAATTATTGCAGGCCGATATTGAAGCATTTAATGGTCAATATAGTAAATTAATTAAAATCCTGGATAAAGCAATTAGTGCAAAAAATAGCAGCATGTCTGCATCTTGACACTATTCTTTTATTGTAAAAAAAGATACCATAAACTAACAGTATGAAGTTCTCTGAATTGAATTTGCATCCCGATCTGGAAAAAGCTCTGACCGAAGCAGGATATATTGACTGTATGCCTGTGCAGGAGCAGGTATTCCGGAGTGCTTTTAGCGGCCAGGACCTTTATGTTCAGTCTCAGACAGGGACAGGCAAGACAGCCGCCTTCCTTGTTGTCATTTTTCAGCGCCTGCTCTCCGAGCCGATGCTTCAGGGAAAGAAAGCGATTATCATGGTGCCCACACGGGAGCTTGCCGTTCAAGTTGAGGAAGAGGCCAAGGTCATTGGCAAGCATCTTTCCTTTAAAATCGGGAGCTTCTTCGGTGGGGTAGGTTATACCCAACAGTCAAAACTCCTTAGAGATAATGTCCGAATAATGATAGGCACACCCGGGCGAGTTCTGGATTTGAACCAGAGCGGTAAGATGAACCTTATGGAAATCGCCTTCCTAGTGCTTGACGAGGCCGACCGAATGTTCGACATGGGCTTCTACCCTGACCTAAGGAAGCTTATCCGAGCAGTTCCGCCTGTGGATCGCCGTCAAACCATGCTCTTTAGCGCCACCCTGAACGCCTGGGTTAAAAATCTTGCCTGGGAATATACCCGAAACCCCTTCGAGATTGCAATAGAACCGGAAATGGTAACAGTGGAAGAAGTGGAACAGGTCCTTTATCATGTATCATCAGCAGATAAAATGAAACTCCTATTGGGAATTCTCAAGCGGGAAGACCCTGAAAGCGCTATCATTTTCTGTAATACCAAGCAGTATACCGAAATTGTTGCAAAACGGCTCAGGTTAAACGGAATTGACTGCGAGTTCATAATGGGCGACTTACCTCAGCCTAAGCGCTTAAAAATCATCGAAGATATAAAGTCGGGGAAACTCCGCTACCTTGTAGCCACCGATGTCGCCGCAAGGGGCCTTGATATTGAAGACCTTGCCCTTGTAATAAACTACGACCTTCCGAACGAAACAGAAAACTATGTCCACCGCATAGGCCGTACAGCAAGGGCGGGAAAGACAGGGAAAGCTATCACCCTGGCAAGTGAGCAGGATGTCTATGAGCTGCCCAAGATCGAGCGCTTTGTCGGGGGGAAAATTCCCTCCGAAACAGCCGCCCCTGAGCTCTTATCGGAAGATAAGACCGAAGGCAAGCGCATACAGACAGACCGTTACGATGATCGCCCCGGTAATAGAGGCAAAGATACAGAAAAACCGGGCAGAAAAGATCGATTAAAATCGAAAAGTTCAAGGAAAGACCCCCGAGATAGAAAACCGCGGCTCAAAACCGACCAAGAAGCCGAGGTCGGCAGGCCCACCGGTCAAACGACAGACGAAAACCTGTCGAACCTTTCTTTTGATGAAAGGATGGCCTATTACCGCCAAAAATACGATAAAAGCAGTCCCCGGACGAGCACCCCCGGCGACGGAGCCCGCGGCGACAATCGCAGAGATAAAAACAAGGGCCGCAAAAGGCGAGACCGCTCAGGGAAGAAGGCCCCGAATGCCGGACAGGCCGCCCGGGCCCCCGCCCCGGGAACCCCCGAGGCCCCGGCAGCCGCAAACCCTGCGACCCCCGCCCCCGAGCCTACAACCCCAAAGAAAGGCATCCTCTCCAAACTCCTCGGTATTTTCGGCAAGAAGTAGCGATACTTATCTCGTACTTTCTCGTATTATCTTGTACTTTCTCGTACTTTCTCGTACAATTAAATAATGATAAGTACATCAAATATCATTATTACACCTGAAATGCTCAGCATTATTGCAGAGCTGGATGAGTTTAAAGGGGCTTGGACGGGGCTCAAGGATTTAAGGCCTGAACAGTTAAAAGCTTTAAAAAGAGTTTCCACAATCGAATCTATAGGCTCTTCAAATCGCATCGAGGGAAATAAACTTTCGGATTTAGAAGTGGAAAAATTATTGTCCCGTATAGATAGAAAATCTTTCGGCTCACGCGATGAGGAAGAAGTTGCAGGTTATGCTGAATTAATGGAGACAATCTTTGATAATTATCTTTATATTCCATTATCAGAGAATTATATCAAGCAATTGCACCGAGATTTACTTCGTTATGTGGGCAAGGATGAGAAACACCGCGGTGAATATAAGAAACTCCCCAATTCTGTTGCTGCTTATGACAGCGAAGGTAGAGAAATTGGTATAGTATTTCAAACTACATCACCATTTGACACACCTCGCTATATGGAAGAGCTTGTCGAATGGACTCGCAGTAACCTTGATGATAATTTTCTGCATCCATTGATTGTAATTGGCATGTTTATCGTTCATTTTCTGGCTATACATCCTTTTCAGGACGGTAATGGCCGCCTCTCGCGTGCGCTGACAGCCATGCTGCTCCTAAAAAAAGGCTATGCATATATTCCATATGCATCCATCGAATCTATAATAGAAGTTAATAAAGAAGGATATTATCGTGCACTTAGAAGAACGCAGAGAGATATATGGGGAAATAATGTTAATTATGAACCATGGTTATCATTTTTTTTTAATACACTTTTAAAACAAAAAAGGCATTTAGAAGAGAAGATCAATACAATGCCCAAAGCAGACATAAACCTGAGTAGAAACGCACGCCTCATTTTAGATTTATTTAATGAAAAACCGGAATGGAGTACAGGCGATATTGCAAATAAACTTGGTTTGAATATAAACACTGCTGCTAAAACGATTAATAAGCTGGCAAAGGACGGTTACCTCCTCAAAAACGGGACCACTAAAGGAGTATGGTATGAGAAGGCAAAATAATGTTATATTAATTTCATGACAGAGAAAAAACAGGGTGCTTTCCGGATATTGGCCTTTAACCCGGGATCGACTTCGACGAAGTTTGGTATCTATGATGATGAAGACTGTATTCTAATCGAGACGGTTCGTCACGATGCCGAGAAATTGAACAGTTTCGGGACAATTCCGGGGCAAAAAGAGTTCCGCCGCGATGCAATGCTTAAAAGTCTTTCCGATGCAGGGGTAGACATTAAAACCTTGGATGCAGTTGCAGGCAGGGGCGGTTTAATCAAGCCAATACCCTCAGGGATTTATCATATAAATGATAGAATGATGGAAGACCTTCATACTTCTAAAGCAGCAATGCATGCAACCTGCCTTGGGGGACTTATCGCCTCTGAAATTGCAACTCCCCTTGGAATCCCCGCATACATTGTAGACCCTGTGGTTGTGGATGAAATGGAGCCATATACAAGACTCAGCGGAGTGCCCGAAATTGATAGGGTGAGTGTTTTTCATGCCCTCAATCAGAAAGCCATTGCAAGGCGATATGCCTCCGAGCATGGGAAGAAGTATGAGGATTTGAACCTTGTTATTGCCCATCTTGGCGGCGGCATCAGCGTTGGCGCCCATCGCCTAGGTAAAGTTATTGATGCAAATAATGGCTTATACGGGGAGGGCCCGTTTACCCCTGAGCGCAGCGGCGGTGTCCCTGCAATGCAGTTGATCGATCTATGCTTTTCGGGGAAATTTACGCAGGCACAGCTCAAAAAGAAGATTGCAGGCGAGGGCGGGGTAAAGGCCTATCTTGGTACCAGTGATGTTCCCGAAGTGCTAAAAAAAGAGAAAGAAGGTGATGATTTCGCCAAATTGGTACTAGATTCCATGCTTTACCAAATTTCCAAGGAGATTGGTGCTATGGTTGTTGCCCTTGAATGTAATGTTGATGCAATAATCATTACCGGCGGCCTTGCTTATTCCGAAAGAGTTACCGATACTATTAAAAACCGGGTAAGTAAGCTTGCAAAAGTGCACCTTTACCCGGGTGAAGATGAGGTTTGGGCCCTAGCAGGAGGCGCATTGCGTGCTCTCAGGGGGGAAGCAAAGCCTTTGGAATACCTCTGATTTGATCTCGGAGGGATTTAACCGGAATTATTGATTTTCGATCAAAAGTGTAGTATTATTAGATTATATGAAAAAACTTTCAGGCTTGTTTTTTGCTCTTCTCTTGGTTGCGCCGATTTTTGCTCAAACAAGAGAAGATATCCTTGTTCATATACCCCCCGTCATGGCCGCAAGACCTGACCATGCAATGTTTTTTAAAGAAAATTTTGATGCGGAAACGCTTGCTGCCAGTTATGCCCTTACAGATAATATTAACGAAGCTGACTATGTGCTAAGGCTCGAAGTCAGACAAAATATGGTTCTTTATGAAGACGGCTTTGAAGAGCCGGCACCACCCGATGAGCCGCAATTTCTACTGCAAGTTACGCTGATCCAGAGAGAGGGCGATGTAGAAATGGTTGCCTTTGGCTTCCCCTTCACCGAGGTGGAAGAAATGTACGAGTTTAACCTGTTTTTACTATATCAGGCCATGGCCAATGTTCCCCTTACAAGGCTCGGTGATCTTGAAATACAGGATGACCTATGGCGCAATAAGTGGTTTTACATCCGTCTTTCCCTCGATTTGCCGTTTACCGTTCATGCTCTAAGAGATGTTCGCGAGGTTTGGCTTACAAACGCTGACGGCTCTCAGAATCGTAATGAAAGACCCCTGCCTTTGCATCACGTTGTTGATTATAACGCCGGGGTAACCCTTGGCTTCGAGTTACAGTATCTCCACTGGATGAGCTCAGAGCTTGCCCTGCTTGTAAGGTTTGGCGACCCGCTAAGTAATGCCTTTATACCCGGCCTTGGTGTCCAGGTCAAATTCCCAATAAAACCTGAAAGACATTTTATGCTCGAACCTTATTTAATGGGTCAGGTCCAGCTAAACACTGTTCAGGGTGTACACATTCCGCCCGGCTCTGTGGGAGGCGGGATGCAATTCGGTGTAAGAGGCGGCCCAATGGGCGCTTTCTTTGTGGATGCCAATTTCATGTATACACTTGGGAATATCAGAACGCCAAGCCCCTATGCAGCCCGCGGATTTGATTATCCTGAGAGAATCCCCTGGAATCGCTGGGTAATAAGCTTTGGAATCGGCTATAAGATAGGCTTTGTTGATCGTCCGCCCTATATCCCAAGAAGGGAACGAGAAAATCCAAACGGCGAATATTAGTTTAGCCGGGTTATGCTAAGTCTGCCGGAATTGTGAGCGAAATGCCGGGCAGGGCAATTACTTGGATCGGCTCCTTGCTAAAGAGATAAGATAATTCCGTTTCAGAATAAGAACCGTTTTCAAGTATACATTTGTATAGAACCTCTTGATCTATAAACCAACATTCTCTAACTCCTGCCTTTTCATAGAGCTGTTTTTTTACTTGAAGGTCACGTTTCATGGTTGCAGGGGATAGTATTTCGATGATAAAGTCAGGTGCTCCCCTACAGGCCTTACCGTCCGCCAGTTTTCCGGGATCGCAGATTACTGAAAGATCAGGGATTACTACAAAATTGTCTGAATTATCTTCTTCAGGGAATAGTCGTACATCAAACGGAGAAACCATGACTTCACAATGCTTCCCTTCTAAAAGACCTGACAATTGCACAGTTAAATCCCTAACCATCCTCTGATGCCGGAGAGACGGGGATGACATCATGTGGATGATGCCATTTATAAGCTCGCATTTCATGTCCTCAGGGAAAGTCGTATAATCAGCATAAGTGTAGCGCTCGATATTCTCGACCGGATCTGCCATTGTTTTCACCTCCAACATTATAACTTAATTTGGCTTTCTGTGCCACTGTAATAAATACTGCACCAAGATGAGATTTGCCTTAAAATTTTTCAACTTTTTTCTAGAATTTCAAAGCAAAACTCATATCCGCGCAGTATATAGGTATGGAAAAGCCAATAACAAACCGGCCAAGGACTGCCTGGCATCCGCTCTTTATCGCTGCAATTCACCTCGAATTAAAGCCATACTTGGATTCTCTTGAAATCAAGTCTGAAGAGCAGCTTACCACTGAACCGCTGAAGATCGATTGTGTGATCATCAAGAAACCTAAAGATGTCATGATCAAGAAAAATTTTGCAGCTAATTTCAGGGAAATAAATATTTTCGAATATAAGAGCCCTGATGATCATCTGTCGATTTCAAGCTATAAAAAGGTTCATGGCTATGCTTGGATTTATGCCTATTTAAACAATATCCCGATAGAGGATATAACAATATCGTTTGTTTATAGTCATGTGCCTAAGAAATTGTTTAAATATTTGCATAAAGATATAGGGTATACGATTAAAAAGATTCAGCGAGGAGTCCATTATATAGCAAATGATGTTTTACCCATACAGTTTATTGATAACAGGAAACTATTCATGGAAGATAATCTATGGCTTAAGGGCTTAAGTAAGAAACTTGACCAGTCAATATTATTAAAGATGGGTGATAAATCAGAGCTTTATAAAGACTATCCCATGATGTATACTTATCTTGAAGGCATTACAAGAGCAAATATCCGTGCCGTAGAGGAGGCAAAAAATATGGAAACAATCAGTGATACAAATCCGTTAGTGGAAGTATGGACTAAAATGGGCTTGATAGCCGAATGGGATGCCAAGCGGGAGGCTAAAGTTAAAGCTCTTAATACCCTAGACATAGCACAAAACATGCTTAACCTGGGTTTCTCTCCCGAAACTGTTGCCTCAGCCACAATGCTCGACCTCGAAAAAGTCAAAAACCTCTCTGCCCCGGCGACCTCCTAAAGAAAAGAGGATATAATTATCCGAGCAGGAGGAGGGTATAGCCATGGCAAGTCTTGTATTAATGACGATAAGCAAGGACGAAGAAGAAAGAGCCAGAATAATGCGGGATTACAAGATAGAGCTT